>Ga0209308_10001062_pt1 | contig 26504 bp, 27 predicted proteins | sample COGITO_mtgs_1204_3_FD_184806 | JGI IMG/M metagenome (GOLD analysis project Ga0209308, IMG submission 184806) | Pelagic marine microbial communities from North Sea - COGITO_mtgs_120405 (SPAdes) (version 2) | ecosystem: Environmental > Aquatic > Marine > Epipelagic ...
CAAAGCCCATCCAGTTGGAACCTTCGATGCGCCTGCAGCAAAGGCATGAATAGATCCGATTGGGTTAACTCCGCTCATGTAAACGGCAGTATCTCCACCTAGATAGTTACCCACATAGTTTTTAACGATACCCTTGTCTTGTGTTACACCACTAATGTTCACAGATGGGAGACGAACCACAACTGTCTTCAGAACGGATCCTGCGTCGTTTGGTGGGGTGCTGTCCATAATACCTGCGGTAGCAGAACTAAGGAAGAAAACTTCTGCCCCAGTAGAACCAGCAATTGTGTTGTTTGTTGAGAATGTGTTCATAACAATATCACCAGCCATAACGTAACTGAAGATACTATTTGAGATTGTTCCATCTGCAACGACACCACAAACTTCTGCATTGGCTGGACTATCGGCTTGTGCTAAGGTGTATCCGTTTGACGCAACATCAAAACGGATTACGTTTCCTGCGGTAAACCCGTGTGACGCCTGAACCACATCAACCTTGAGTTGTGATCCAACTTGAGTTACCTCTCCAGCAATAGGAGTACCTGAAATATTTGAACTAGATGTATTACAAGTCATTCATTGACTCCTGTGTTGAACTCTGAATTTAGAACATAGTGGAAAGCCACCACATCTCCGAATACCCACCCGAACAGTGAATTGAATTTAAATCCTAGTGTGGAGGAAGAGGTTCCACTAACCGAAGCAGTGGCATCCCATGATCGATTGGCACCGTTATAACCGCTAGTTCCTGCAACTCTATTGAATTCTCCACCCGCACTAATATTGAACGCCATATTTGGAGTTCCTGATGGAGCGTAAATCTTAACTGTGGGAATTTTCCTCAACTCAGTAGGAACTCGAACTCTTGTTGTGGATGAACCACTATTCATTGTAATAGTTGGTGTTTCATCACTTGGATTGCCAGGACTTGTTAATGTGTTCTTAGCAACATAATCAGAAAGACTATAAGAGGTCTGGAAGAATTTCTTACATCGTCGCAGTTCATCATCTACGTCGGTGATTATTGGATCACTTACCTTGTAGCCTGGCTCCATTTGAACCTTGGCAAGAGAAACCTCTCCTGCATAGAGAACATCAGCAGCACCTGTAGTGCCAGTTATACCTCGGAACCTATATGGGAAAATTGATAGTTGAGCCCAACTTTCATCTCTGTTTATTAGACCTAAACCTGTAGGTCCAACCAGAGGAGCAAGGTCGATAGCGTATCTTGTCCATTTATATTCACCATCCAAGTAAACTAAAGGAAGTTGTAAATTACTTGCAGTTCCTCCTGTGGTTCCTTCCCAATACTGAGTATATTCAAGTGCAAGGAATCCTGTAACTCCAGTTACACCTCTAGCATAAAAGGAGACAACAGCAGGTTGTCCTGCTAGGGTATTCGCATCTTCAATCACGTTATTCCAAGAGATAAAATCACCACCGTCAACTGCGGTTTCGCCCGCACCTGGCGCAAAGTTTGCTCTAACTCTGGCATAATATTCCGGATTACCTCCAACATCAGTTTGACCCTCGGAGAATACACCACGCTCAATCTCTGCTATGTCCTTACCAACAGGAGCAGTTACTCGCTTGTTTCGATACCACCTGTCAGCAAAGTAGGTCTTTTCATTACCTGTGTATATTGAGTCTACCCCAACACCTCTTTGCCAAATATCAAAACCACCATTCACTAGAACATTTTGAACCCCCGCAGATGGCAGGTCTGAATCTACATATCCACCACCACCAACCGCAGATCCAGTGAGACCACCCGCTACAATTGCTGCGGTGTATGCGTTAGGATCTCTTTCGACATTAGCCAAACCATCCTCACCGGGGGTATTGTAACCTTGACCTGGCCTAGTATTGAAGAAGAATATTTGATTTGTTGTTCCCAGTCGAACGGCCATCGGAACGTTACCGACCTGGCCCGCTCTCGACGACAACGTTCCCTGATTGTAGTTACTATAAAAGAGGGCTTCTTCTGCGTTGTATTGTTGAACGTGGGTCGCTGGATCGAATGTATCTGTTGATTCTGTGACACCATACAATAGCAGTTCGCTATCGTTTACTACAATACCAATTTGTCTTGATGCGTTGAGTGAACCTTGATTTGCACTATTCAACTTGATATAAGTACCTAGATCATTTTCGCCAATTAAATCACCAACAGCAAATCCACTAGGTTTAGGTATTCTAATAGATCGACCGCTACCAGTAGCACCACCTCCACCACCTCCGCCGGCGAATGAATTTACTTCCTGACCTCTGTAGTTTACAAACAAACCTCTGTTTGCTGATAGTCCAACGAGAACAGGTTTTGAAACGTGTCCAGGCGTGTTTGGTTCTACCGTTGTAATAAATCCTTTAGTTAAAGGAGAAAGGAAGTATGGACATCCAACAGAAAGGGCTGAACCTGCTACGGTGGAGAAGTCTCCTTCGACCTCACCATTAAACGTAACTTCAAAGTCAGAGTCTCCGTTGTCCCTAGAAATCATACCAACCGCTTCTGCTAACGTGGCTCCTCCAGCAGAGAACGCTAAAGTAAATCCATTTGCATCGGCACTTGATGCCCTGACTACATTACCAAACTGGAAGTCGTGCGATACACCTGACACTCTTCTCTTGTTCACACCTCTAAGGATATCAACTCGACCATCGTAGGATCTGATTCTAGCGATCTCACCAGAAAGAGTTGATCCTACAGGGATTGTATCTAGAGTGTGACCATTGCCGATTATGAGATCTGTTACGTTCTGCTTAAACGAAAGAGTCTTTCCGTTTGCCTCTCCGAAAAGAATCTGCTGCATTGAGGCATTAGCGAATGTTCCTCCACCAATCAACTTCAAGTCTTGGTTAGTAAACCAAGAACCACCAAGGTTCAGTAAGAATGGAGCAGTTGTTCCTGTGTTGAAGTCTGGTCCAGTATATGATCCTACAACAATACCACCAGTGGCATAACCTGCGACTGGAGTATCATCACCATTTACATTTACAAGTCCGTTTGGAAAGGAGACTTCACCAGCCGTAGAAAAACTAACATTACCAGTGACAACAAGATCACCACCGATGGTAATACCTTTACCAATCGTGTCAGATACAACCATTTCATATGTACCACCAGTTCCCCCGCCGGCAAAACCACCAGTCACAGAGAGACCAGTGCCGGCAGCAATATCATAAACTCTCATTAGGTTCAACTTAGCAATAATCTGATCGTTCGTAAGAGTACGCCAATCATTGATTGTATCACCAAGTGACACTTCTGAAATTTGTGAATCATTTTTTGTTATATCAGCCATTTATTTTTCCTATTATACTTCTGTTGGCACTGTTGTTGTTTCATTAAAAGCAAAAACAAAGTTATCTTCGCCCAACTTCTTAATAATTGGAACAAAGCCAGAATACAATTCTCCATCCCCATTCTGTGAAGTAATTGTTGGGTTTCTCTCAAGTCCCACTCGACCTACTACTGGTGATTCTACGGTTCCCTGATTCACAATTTCATAGACAAGTCTTCCTGCCCCTATTGCTTGACTGTTTGCATATTCCCTACCTGCGGGATCTCTAAAATCATAGATGTTATCAAATTGATCTGTTTCTGCTCCATCCCCAGCAACGACCCTAATCAAAACATCAAATCCGAGGAAAGAATTGACTGCCATATCTGTTGGAATTGGAATTGATAATCTACCTAGTCCGTCGTCATCTAGATAAGGAGGGAAGGTCAACCAGAAACCAGTTGGAATCCACTGAGTCTCTATTGCTGGTGTTGTAAAGTTACAAAATAATTCTGCGTTTTTGTAAACTCGTAATCGTGCATTCGCACCGAATCCCGATCTTGTAACTGGACTGGACTGAGAATTTTCAAGACTTTCTGTTTCTAAATCTACCCTTGGTTGTCCATGTCTAAACAAACATCTATTTGTGGTAGATGTTTGATAAGCAAGAATAGTTTGTAGTTCTAGCAATTCTCTTGACTGAAGAGCATAGCCTGGAATAAATCCAATAGAAATAGGGTTCTTGGTAGGATCCCAATTGTCTCCATAACCAGAACCTGCTCCAAAAAAGGATGTGTTCCATGAATTGTTAGTCAAAGGCATTTTATACTCCTAATCACAGTGGAATTATAAATCTCGCTGCGTAATGTGTGTCTCTCTGAACATTAAATTGATTCTGTATTATGTATAATATATCCCCTGAGCCTACTTGAACTTCTGATGGAAATACCTGCTCAACTTCAAAGTCATCGCTTCCTGAAGTTACCGTTTCACCTGCAACTGGCAATGTTTTCTCCCCTGTTATGAACAGATTTGCTCTAATACTTGAACCAGGCCCTGTAAACTCAAACGGTCTTAGATCAATAGTTGTTGCATCTGTATCTGAGGTACTGAAAGAAACTTTTCCATTGACAGGTAGTCGTGGATCGGTGATCTTTTTCGCGGTTGTAAATTCAAATCCAGTGCCGCTATTGTCTTTAATCTGGACCTTTGCTGCCTGTCTAATGTTCAATCTTGTATCTGTTCCTCTTCCTAGTTCATCGCCAACAATAATTCCCTCATTTGGACCTGTTGCATATACTGGATTGGCAATCAATCCAAACGATCCCATAACCAGACCATCTGGAAGAGATCCGATTGTGTCGTCGGACTGACTCATGTTACCAATAAACATTAGAGTTCTTGCTTGTAGTGCAATCGTTGGATCGCTACCAATGTCTTTGTTGGCCCCACCGAAAGATGCCATTGGTTTGATTCGAGATTCTAGATCAGATTTACTTGTGATGTCTGAGTTACTGTTTGGGGAAACATCCAGTTTTACAGCACCACCAATATAGCCAGTTCCACCTTCTGGAATATTATACCCAGTCAACTTGTAACCCTTCACTGGATCAAATGCAGTTCCAATGTTTATTTGTCCACCATTTCCCTGACCGATTAGAGTTGCGGTTGGGGGTGTGTCGAAGTAAACATTACTGTTGCCAATATTAATATCGACATCATTAATTCTTCCTGCACTAGAATCACCAGCGAGTTGAACTTGATACTGTCTATACTTGGCACTATTTAATCCTGTAGTCGGAGCAGACTTTATTGAAGTAGGAACGGGCATCCAACTGGTAGTTAAGAAACCAAAAAGTTCATCTGAGATTGAGAATAGATACTTCCAAGTATACCCATCTGCTGTTTCAAATGGTTCTGTTCCGATACCACTTGGTTCTACTGTTGATGCTGTCTTATCTCTATCCAAACCAGTCGAACTGTTTTTGATACAAACGTAAACATTATAGTTCTCTGTCATCACATAGGGCGCCCTATTGTATATAATTGCACCATCGATGCTTACTTCATACTCATAATTATTTTCAGTGGGACTAAAGGGATCGTAAATTGTTCCACTTGTCCAGTTAATACGGGGAACACAAAGAGCCACATCTTTGGGAGTAACCCTTTCTAGAACAGTAATATTTTCGTATGCAAATTCATCTTGGAGCAGCGAGTCACCAGAAGCACCAGATGTTCCTGAAACTCCTGAATATGCCGCAAAGAAAAACACTTGATTCTGTTGTAACAAGTTATCAATAGCGTTCTTCGCAACCAAGTTACGAAACTTTATCGAACTGGTATTTTGAATAGTTCGGTTTGATTTGTTTATGATGTTGCTAGGTGATGCCATTTATATTCCTCTTATGCTAACGTACATGTACTAACATCCTCTTCAGGATCATTGGGTGTATCGTTATATCCCTTTGCTGCATCTGGTGTGAGATAAACTAAATCGCCCAATCTCATGTCACCAAACTGTAGTCCCAGTTCAATCCCATCAGCCCAAGAAGCGGGATGATGGTTAACTACCCAGAATGTATATCCTCTATCTTCTGCTGTAAGGTATGTATCTGCTGTGTAGGTGTAACCCGCCGCTTCAGCGGACGCACCATAAGTGTAACCAATCGGAAAACCATCAGGATCATGTGCAGGGGTAAAGCAATTTACTGCACCATTAAATGGATTGGTTGTGTATGGATTGAAACCACAAGGGAATAAATCAACTAAGTTACATAAATCAGGGAAAGGTTCTCTGGCGTTTAGTGTGGTATCAAATCTGTATGCCAGATAGTGTCCAATTATGAGTTTTTCTGAATAACCAGTTTCTATTGGTCCTGGCGGAGCAGGAATATATGAGTCAGGACTAACGTTGTTGAAAAGTTTAAATCCTGCTGGGTGTGTTATGTCCTTGACTGGTTTTGTTGTGAATTCGTAATTATCTTCAAGGTTACCATCAGAGACACCTTCGTCTTCGCTGACTGCCGTTATAGAATATGAAAACTCTTGATAGTAGTCGTCCCTAAATCTAACCCCACCACTTAGTGTTTTTCGACTATCTGCCCAATACCCATTGTAAACGTTACCCAGCGTATCGGTATCGCCTTCTAAGTTTGGAACCCAGATTGAATCGGATAGGATACACAGTTGAACTTTAGGATAATCAAAATCAATTGATCCTGCGTTAATTCCAAACAAAGATGAAAGTAAAAATCTAGTTGACTCTTCAGTACCCTTGGTCAAGTAGAACTGTCGAATGAAAGACAAAAAACGACGAATATCTACTAGAGAATTTTCAGGATCAGTCCAGTTATAAATTATCTCACCAGTATCATCCGAGACAGAAGTCTCTGGAAAAAGATGAGCAAATAATTCTTTATGGTGAATTAAAAGATCATTTGGTACGTTGTTTATGTCCACCAGATAAGGAATCTGATCTATATTATTACTAATACCCAACCATTCAAAATAGGTCTCAATAAACTTTACATACAAGTCATGGTTTTCTAGAATGTGAACAGGAAGTCTGTCACGAACATAGAATGGAAATCTAGGTGTAATAACATCAGGAGATGTAGAGGTTCTTTCGTTCTGTCTATCGAACGATGTTCTTGCCTTGTTCTCTTCAAAGGTTTTAAATTCTAGATTAGTAGTACTGATCATACGTTAACATCCAATTGATCGATGACCCCTAAACTAAAGGTTGCTTGTTTTTGGGCTTGAACTGCCTTGCTTTTGGGTACTGCTCTAAGGAACAGATCAGATCGTGAAGAGTCCCAATCCGTAACACCCAGCACAGTTAAATTACCCTTGAGATAATCAACTGTTCCTATTCTATAGTTGATATATTTTCTTGTATTGTTTTCTAGAATAAAGAATCTCAAGAAGCCATTTCCATCATCATCAATATATCCTACGTTCTCATCAGCATCTACAAATCTAGGATCACTAATCAACTGGAACTCTCCGCTGACTTGATTTTTTACTAAGTTATTGGCAAAAGAGATGTAGAGGTTTCTGTTGTCTGAATCTGCATTTGGATATTCATATCCAAAGAAGGTCTTAGAAAGTTCTACACTAAAGTCCACAGATCTAATCGCACTATTTTCATTTACAAGTTCTGATACAATCGTGGAATAAGGAAATATATTTCTAAATCCACAAGCGGGATCATACTCTCTGATTTTACTAGAGACTATTGCGTTTAAACCAGATCCATCAATACTAACCAATCTATCAAATATGATTTCGCCACTAAGAACATCGATATTGTAGCATGTTGGTTGGACAAACTCAGGAAGAATACCGACTACCGTTTTCTCTTGTAGTTTTGCACCAAAAACCGATAGTTCTTTGTCACTGAACGTGCTACCCTCGGCATCTCTGACGCAGGCTAAAAATAATCTACCATACTGAGGAGGATTATTATCCTCACCACCCCATGCAGTGGCATCAAAGACTTCGGGGTTTTCTACCTTGAACACAATCTCGGCATCCTCTGCTGTAACTGCTCTGTTCTGTGCTTGGAAGTATGATGGAGCATTTCTTCTAATGCTTTCAATAGTCTCTCGTTCGGCACCTCCGAATGAAGGAGTTACTACTTCATTGATTGTGATGGTAGGTTGACCACTAACAGGTTCGCTGGTAAAGTTTTTTTCTCCATTTGCATTGTTGACTCCATTTGGGGTCAGGTACTCAACGACAACATTAGAGTCTTCAGGAACTGCGACTCCATAGTTACCATCACCGAATGAAACTTCATATGCTCCAGAGTAAATTGGATCAACAAAATACACTTGAGACGAAGCAGACAAGACAGAGATTCTATCTGCCTTACTAAATTCAACTCCACCAACTGTTACTTTCAGGGAGGATATATCGGCAGTCTCAGGAACTGTGACTGCACCATTAAAGTAAGTGGTGTTTGATGTTTTTAAACTAGATGAATTTTGAAATACTGTGATTGTCCCAGTGCTAGTTCCAAGTTCAATATCGTCTTTTACTATGAAGTTAAAACCAGTATCACTTCCCTTAAATACGCGACCTGCCTTTATTAAAGTACCAGTGCTAACCGTTACGTTTAGTTCGGCTCTGGCAGCAATTCTAGATTTTGGTGTATATCCAACGAGTCTTGCAAGAGAAACTAGAGAATCTCTCTTTTGTGCTGAGTCTATGAAACTTTCGTTTGCTAGGAAGTTTGTGTAGGTTGAAAAGAAAGTTGTGTTGTATGCCAGAAGATCGATTAGCGTAGATAGAGCCGATCCATTAAAATCGTAATCACTAAACTCTGCTTTAGTTTTTATAAAATCAGTGAGAGATGTTCTCACCTGATTAAAATCTGTTTTACTAAGGTTGATATAAGAATCTGGCATTATCTTACTCTTTCTAAAGTTATTTCTATTGTGTCCTCATCATCTAAAAAACTATATTCAATTTCTACTTTCAATTCTTGGATGACATCGTTATAGTCAACTAAAATTTGTCTTAGAGTAACCCGTGGTTCAAATACTTCAATAGCATCCCTAACCTGACTTCGGACTTCTGACAACATACCAGGCGATGGCTGTTCAAAAAGTTTGGAAACTACATTAGCACCAAGAGAGGGACGAAACGGTCTTTCATAAAAATTAGTCAGCACGACATTTCTCAAAGCCTGCTTGATTGCATTGTTGTCAAATTTACGAGCGACATCTTTCGTTGCTGATTTTGCAAAGTTAAAATCGAGGTCAGAATATCTAAACTTATCTGTTGTAGCCATATCTTATGTATGCCTTTATGCTGATGGATCGTATGGTAAACTGTCTCTATTTAATCTTAGTTTCATTGAAGCATTATTGTCTGAATCGAATACTCGGCGAATCCCTGTGACTAGATACTTACCTGATATCGGATTAACTTTGGAAACCTCACCAACTTCGCCTGGTTCAGGCATATTTGAAGTTGATCGAGGCATCCGAATACCAACGAGTTTTCCTACAGACATATCCATGTCGTTTGGTACTGTTATTTCTACTTCCTGTGCTTGGATGAGAGCAACCTGCGCCCTTCGATATACTGGTTGTTCTTTTGGTGTTGACCAATATCTGTTCCAAGCATAAGAACAATACTTGGCATATTCGACAGACTTACTTGTGTCTGTTACTTTATTGTCTACACCGACACATGTACCATTACAATCTTGGAAGTTCTGCCAATCTTTTGCATTGTAAATCGGTCGAGACTGATCATACAATTGTAGATTTTGATTGGGGAAATAATTACCATTCAAGTAAATTTCGTTTAGGGTGTCTGCGATGGCAGCAACAGGCTGTGTCCTCTGATCATTTTCTAGAAAATCATCAGAAAAATCTAGATTAGCAACACCTACGCTAAACTGACGAAGGAAGTCAGTTAAACCATCTTGAGACAACGAAACAGGAATTGTATTAATCGTACCGATTGAATATGGATTTCCTCTAGTCCAAATTGCTGGCCATCTAACATTTAGTTCTTCGACTTCATAACTCTCAACATTAAAGGAACTACGATCTCCGGGTCTTATTAATTTAAATTTCTTAATGGTAGGAACTGAAATGGTCTCTTCGGCGACATTACTATGTCCACATAGTTGAGGAATCGCACAATCTGATACCATTCTATACTTGGGATTGTCGTCGTATATAATCTCAGGATTTCTTTCAAACGTTCTAGTAGACCCCTCTCCTTCTTCAATAACTTCTCCTGTTTCTGGATCTGGATCAGAAGGAATGTTAGTCAATTCGGTTAGATCAAAATCTAAACCAGATATTGTAATATAATGTGCTGGAACACCCTCAGTGAAGAGACTACTTATTGTATTGCCATAGTAGTCGTAATTGTAGAAGTAGAATGTACTGTACGAATTTGAAATGTAACTACTAAGATTTGCTATCACGCCCTGTGATCCAAAACTATCAGGTAGTGTATCTGCAAAGTCTTTCAGGAACAGATCTTTCTCAAAGAATTGCTTGAATGTTTCTTTTTGTGGAACCGTATAATCTTGATTAGCAAAGAATCTTCTAAAGTTTCTTATATTAGGTAATCCAAATCTAGGATTTACCCAGTAACCATTCCAGAACATACTATTATACCAGTTGATTGGATCGCCATGAACACCCCGAATATTTGGAGAAACATATTCTTTACCAAGATACTGCGTAATTAAACCACACTCTGATGGTATATTGTTCCATTTTTCTTTCAGTGTTTCGCAGTCTACTGGATCGCCATTGTATGGAAGAAGAGGCTCTTGATTTTCGCATCGGGGATAAGACTGACCAATATACTCAGACGAAAGTCTTGGAACTTGATCTATTTCGATATCTGGTATATTATCAAAGTATTCGTTCTTTTCCTCGAAACTGATAATATTACCACCCTGTGACGTTCCCTCTGAAAGTCCTCCGAGCATGAAATATCTTGGATCCTTTGCCGGAGAAGTGCAAGTTAAAAATCTACCATAGATAGAATAAAAATCATTAGGTAAACGTCCTACTAGTTGTGTAGGTCTTATTTCACCTAAAATAATTCTATCAATCGTATTCTGATCTGTGATCTCATTTTGTTCTATAAAATCAAAAATTATATCTCTATCTTCTTGTGATATAGATGAATTATAAAATGCAAGGATTTCTTCTCTACTAGAACAAAATTCACAAAACTCTTGATTTGGACCTCTACCGAGTGTCCCCTCACCAGACTCTAGTGAGTTGAGACCGCTGTCTATTATGAAGTTATGCTCATAGTATAGTCTCTGCAAACAAGCAAGATAATATTCTTTCAGTGCTTCAATGATAGGCAGTTTTATGTCATCATGAACTATTCTAAATTTCTCACCAGACAAATCACTTTGTCTTGCAAATTTTGTCTTGAAGAATTCGTGTGGATTTGTTTGATAGAATGAATTGATTGTGCGATAACTTGAATTATACCAACCATACCAATCCGCATTCAAATCATACGAGGAAGTTCCAAACCAACTGTTACGACCAATGCCTTGGGCCATATAAATTGGTGGAACTTCAAGGAAACTGGGTTTGGTGTAATTCGTAAATTGCTTATCTTCAGAACGAATTATAGGGTAAGTCTCTACGCTGTTCCACTTGTCTCTATCCTTCAGATAATCATATTCGAGACTACCCTCAACCACTGCTTGCTGTTCTATTACGGTATTTCCTATTGAAGAATCCAAACCAGACGGACCAATTACTTTTTGTAGTCCACCTAGACTCGAAGGAAGTGTTGCATAGTACGCAGCGAAAGGCTCTTCGGGATTCAATTCATAATACACAACCTTAGAAGACAAGGCTTGCTTGTTGAGCAAATCCATATAATCTACTTGCTTCAATACATTCAATTCAATAATTCTTGTTACTTCCGAATCAGAGTTAGGCCCTGAAATATCGTAAGAATAAACTTGATCAACTTCCTGTTCTCTACCACGAAGATAACTATCGACAGACCTAAAGTGCCATCCTTTAAGATCATGCCAAACAAAGAAGTTTGCAGCGTTTGAATTTTCTTGTGCTACGGCGTTTTCTGCTAACTCATTCAGTAATTCAAAAACCTTTCTGGGTCTTGCTTCTGAGTTTTCACTGTTGTTGTAGATTCCCTGTGTGTCGATCCCTAAGAAGTAACCCTCTCCCATAACGTCGGGTGTATTTCTGTCATCGAGATAACCAGGCACATAGTTGATCCAGTTTGCAGTTGGTTCAATGTCTAGTGGATCCTCATCCTGAGTGCCGATGTCCAGTTCAAATCCAGCAACATCAAAAATCTTATTTACTAATCCATAATCTTGGTTCGTCAATGAACCTGTACCCTCACCAGACTGGCTAGCAATTGGTCCGATGTGTCTGTTGCTGAGATGATCCTCAAATTTTAAGGAGTCGATGAGAAATTGATATGTGGTAAAATGAAAGATGTAAACTGTTAATTGATTTGTTTCATCTTGTTTCTCTACTACCTTATACACTTTAAAACGTTGTGTAACAGTATAGGGTTTTTCTTCACCATCAACATACTGTTTTGCATTGAATGTGATTGTAACCCACTCAGTTCCCTGAACACCACCTAGTTGACCATCCCACCCTGTGACATTGGCAATCGCAATAGCACCAGACATCGAGTTACGAAACATATCTTCACTAAAGTCGAGAGCGAGTATATCGCGGTTGGTATCCACAACCACACTAGAACCATTACCTATAACGGAATCATCAGTACCAATTTCTACTTGTGATATACCACCCTTGAATGCCGAATTACTCATGAAAACTCCTGCTTATATCAATGATAAATTGTTTGTATTTGCCGAACGAATGACCGATGTCCTACCTCCAGATGGAGCCTGATCAAGAAGTGAAACCATAGTTGCAAGTGCTGCATCTTTCAACTCATCAGGAAACACCTTTATTTCTCTTACTGAATCTGATCTATCTTCAAATGAATAAATCAAAGTTCGCATATATTGTTGAGCAAATTCAGTACCCTCAATCCACTCATATATCAACGTAGTTGTTAATTCAGATAAAGGCGCACCATTAGCGGTAGGATCCAGTATTTTTTCAATGGGGGTATCAATACCACTTCTCCATGTGAATGGTGAAAGATTTCTACCATCTTGTGTTTCAAATCGATCCACTGTTGTAGATGGATTCTCTACGCGAGAAACTGGATTTATGTTTTCAATGGTGCCGTTGTTGTTCACACCAAACGTCTCTCCTGCACTTAGTCTGACTCCACTAGAGGCAGGAATACTTAAATCAATACCAAAGAAATTAGGTCTTATTCTGGTGATCACTGACGAGTAAGGATTGTCTTCATCGTATGTACCAGAGGCAGTAACACGAACAATTTGATCACCAACCTTGTATGGATTTAGTTCTTCATATGAACCTGTTCCGCCAGGAAGGTAGTGAACGGTATCTTCTTTGACAGCAGGTATAATCTGATCATAACCATCTCTAGGCCAATCCGTGAATGGATCGCTCAAGTTATTGAAGAGCATAATCAACCAATACCAGTTTGAATCGCCGTATAGTTTAGTAGATACAACGTCGGGAGTTTCTCCTGCCTTGATTGTATATGTTTTATAGTTTTTGACTGCACCAAAAGTATCCAAGAATCTCACCCGTCTCATAATGTCAACTACTTCCTTGACATCAGCACTAGGACCATTTACTCCGTTTGGATAAAAGGTGTATGTTGTTTTAGGAAAACTTGAATTAAACATCGGGGTTGATATCCTTTGCTGTAGAAATTCTGATATCTTGGAAAGTGAGAGTCAATTCTATGCCCTGAAAGTAATCGTCAGGAGTGAGAGAAACTCTACCACTTCCTGCATAGTTAGTTGAGATGCTCGTCAAAAAGGCATCGCTGATACGAGGAAAGGCATTTCTTCCTGCACCGGGGTGCATCTCTACGGAAAATTGTTTGGGGGACTTAAAAATATTTCCGCCCGACTTAGTGAACAGATCGATAACCTTATTTGCGGTTTCGGAACCCGTATCTATAGTAGCATTCACGGCTGGATATGCGTTTTCTCTAAGTGATTTGATTATGTTTGCGATTTCTTCTGCTTCTTGTTTATTCTTTGCAAACATATTAAATGTAAAAGTATGAGTTCGTAAATCAGGACTCTTGAACAATAGTTCTTCTTTTGGGTTAAATGATCTACCCATCGCAGCCTGCAAAGAACCCCTAACATCAAGTGGATCGGGAATCATCCCTTGTGCTATATTAACAAAGCCTCCAAGATCAGTGCCTCCACTTGAAATAGCCTCAGCAAAAGCCTTTCCTTTTAATACACTCTGTTGTTCGTAGGATAGATTGTCGCTGGATTGAACTGTTTGAGGCATGAGGAGTCGATACTCTATAATAGGACCACTTCCACTGCCAGATGCAACCTGAGTCAAAGTTTGATACTCTTTGGCTATTATAGATAAAAAGGGAGCCTCAGAACTCAAAACATTAAGTGGATATGACAGAGAAGGTGTTTGGTTTTGTTGTCCGTATGGCATCTAAAGTCCTTTAGCGAAAGATAAAACATGGCGTATAAAACAAAATACTCACCACAAAATCCTCAAAAGTATATAGGTAACCCAAACAATATAATCTGCCGTTCTTTGTGGGAAAGAAGAGTATGTAGATTTCTAGACGAGAACACTAAAATTATTCGATGGGGTTCTGAAGAACTATACGTTCCATACTACTCCCCTGTCGATAGGAAGAACCACAAATACTACCCCGACTTCATCCTTGAGAAGGCAGATGAAAACGGAGAGGTAAAGACCCTTGTCGTGGAAGTAAAACCAGAGAAGCAAACCAAACCACCAAAGCAACCTAAAAAGAAAACTAGGAACTACCTCCGCGAGTGTATGACCTACGAAACAAATATGGCTAAATGGAAAGCAGCAAAAGAATACTGCGAAAAGAAGGGTTGGGAGTTTATCGTGATCACTGAACTAGACATTTTCTCGAAATAAGGCCTATATACTACGGAGAAAACTAATGTCAGGATTTCAATTCGATCTCAGTCTAATAACCAATGCCAGCGATCGTGCTGCGGCCGCAGACGCTAGAAACAAAGCATTTAGAACAACATCTGCTAGATCAAAAACTCCTAGTCAAATTTTTGACAAGTATACTTTTGATATTATGATTACTCCGCCAGGAGGTTCTGGTTTAGGTACATTCAGTACGGCAGAAGGAGATTTTCATGCCTTAACCTGTACCACTCCAACAAAGAGAATTGCATCTGATGAGAAAACCCTTTGGGGTCCAGTTTACAATATTCCATACGCTCGTCTCTACAGTGGTGATTTTGAGATGACTTACCTATACAATCAAGAACTACATCAATACCTCATGGACTGGACTGAAGTAGTCGTATCTAATAGTAGAGACAGAGCAGGTTACTATGACGATATCGTAGGGAAAATTGAAATTGATTATCGTAGTAGGGCAGAAACAGACGCCAAAGTAACCAAATATAAATTGAATGATGTGTTTCCTCTGTCTGTAAATGGTCTTGAACTTGATATGTCTTCTACAAACTCATATCAAACAGGAAGCGTATCATTCTCGTTCCGCGATTTTGAATTAACTATAGAATAAAAAAGGATTAAGTAATGAAGTTAGGTGAATTGTTGAGATCGGAATTACCCGATTATAGTGTAAAACTGCCTTCTACTGATAAGGCATTATCGTTTAGACCTTTTCTTGTGAAGGAAGAAAAGACTCTACTGCTAGTTTCTGAAGAAGGAAATGAAGTAGATGTGCTAAGAGCGATTAAAAATATTCTAGAGAATTGCTTTGAGGATTTAGACTTGAGTTCGATCTCTCTAGGAGAAGCAGAATATCTGTTTGTCAAACTACGAGAAAGATCTGTAGGAGAAACTTTAGAACTGGTCTATGGAAAGGGTTTAACCAAGAAGCCAATAAACCTAGATCTTCGCAAGATAAAAGTTCCAAAGAGAACAGGCAATAAAAAGAGTAAGTTTAACATCACAGAAAACATCTCGGTTACGCTCAGAGAATTGACTTTAGTTGATGTAATCAAAAACGAGATCAACATATGGAATTCGGATCAGGATGACTACATCAAGATGATTGCTTCTATCATCGAGACAGTCACACTAAAGGAAGAATCGCTAGGATCTACTGATCTATCGCTTGCAGAAAAAGTTGACTTCATTGAAAACATGACCGAGCATCAGTTCACAGAGTTGGCTGAGTTCTTAAAAAATGGACCAAGATTATCACACACAGTCAAGGTAGAGCAAGAAGAAGGCGAAGACACAGAAATAGAAATCAATGGGCTAAATGATTTTTTCGGCTTAGTGTCTCTCATATGAACTTAGAAGGATTTATGAAACTTGTGTTTCAACTAATCCACCACCATAAGTACTCGTATGGAGACATCATGAAATGGATTCCGTGGGAAAGAGATGTATTTATTTATCAGTTACAGGCTTGGTTAAAGGAAGAAGAAAGAATCAAATCTCAAAATAGAAGGTAAATAAATGGCAGAGCAATCCAACAAAGAACCTATTAAATCTGATCCACTAGATGAGACAAATAGAAAATTAACTAGGAAGGTTCTTAAACAACAACTTAAGAGTTATAAGGAAAACCGTCAAGGAGGCAAAAGCAAAGATGTCTCCGGTGGACCGTTTAGTCGTAGATCTATTCGTGATATGCGTGCCATGACTCGAAAGGGAAATAAAGAGTTTACACCCGAAACCCAAACAGCGGGTTCAGCATTTAGAACGTTCAGTGAAAATAAAATAGATGACATAAAGACAGGCATTTTAACAAAAACTCTTGGTCAAGGCATTGGTGGATTTATAAACACCCGCCGTATGATTAAAAAATCAAAGGAAAAGCAGGTAAAACTAAGAGAGAAATTACTTAAGTTACTAGAAGCAGAGGGTAAAAAAAATCCAAAAGGTTATACTGCTTTTACTGGTGCGGTAGAAAAAAGTGTAAAAGGCAAAGCAGATGAATTAACAAAGGCCGCAGTCGATATTCTTATTCAGATGGGTGCGACAACAGCAAGCAAAATTGAATCTTTCTTAAACGATTTTGGATCTGGTGATTTTGAACTATCTGATCTAGAATCTGAAATAGAAAGTGCAGCATCTGATGCAGGATTAGAAACAAAGAAGAGTCAATTAGGTCTCAGTTTGAAGAGCAAAGGAATTTCCTCGATAGGTTCAGGTGCCGATGTGTCTCCATCATCTTCTGAATCTGCCGAAAAAAGTGGTGGTGGTGGTGGTGGTGGCGGTGGTGTTGAGTCTAGACTTGTTCTACAAGAACTATCGACTCAAACTTCTATGCTCAGTAACATTGAAGATCTACTGAAACCAAATGCCGGCGATAAAGCAAAAGATAGAGAAGATAAACTCGAAGGCGAAAGAGATGATAAACTAAAAGGTAAACTCAACAGATCTATGAGTGAACCAGACAAATCATCAGGAGATTCTGCTGATCCCGGTTTCTTGGGTGGAATGATGGATACTTTGATGGACTTTGTTGGAATGGGTGGTGGTGGTGGTAGAGGAAGACGAGGACGAAGAAAAGGAGCAAGAGCAAGAGCAAGAAGAATGCGTGGTGGTGGTAAAGGAGGTAGAATCTCTCGTCTCTTCGGTGCAGGAAAAGATCTTGTAGGCAAAGGTCTGGGTGGTGGTAAATCACTACTCGGTAAGGCCGGTGGTTTCTTTGGGAATATGTTCTCGAAGGCAAAGGGTTTAGCAGGTAGTGCTATTAAGGGCGTAAAAAATGTTGCAGGTAAATTAAATCCTATGGCCGCACTCAGGAAGGGTGCAGGAACCGCACTTAGGGGTCTTACATCAATTCCTGGCCTTGGTGCCTTGATTTCAACAGCAATGGCTGCTTATGATATTAGTGGTATAAAATCAGATCCAGAATTATCACCCAAGAAGAAAAAAGAATTAATAGGTAGGTCAATAGGTCAGGGACTAGGAGGAGCGTTAGGATCAATTGGTGGTGGTGTTCTAGGATCATTCATTCCAATTCCTGGCGTCGGTACTCTTCTGGGTGCAATGGGTGGTGGAGCGGCTGGTAGTTTCTTAGGAGATACTATCGCCGAGGCTTTGGGTGGAGAGAAGATTTACAACATAATGGCTGATCTGCCAGGTCTTGGTAGTTTGATAAGTGTTGATGAGGGAGATTCTGGAGCAGGTACGCTAACACCAAATAGTCAAAACTTAGAAGGTGCTGGAGCATCAAGTCTCTCAACTAATAATAGTGGTCAATTGCTTGGACCTAGTAGCGCCGCAACTCCAACACTCGCAACACAAGCGTCTGCTACAATTGATGCTAGTGCTAGATCTCAAGCAATTGCGAGTACTGGCACAAATGTAAATTCAACCAATAATGTTGTTGCACCAACCACCAGTGTTAACACCAACAACACCTTTACTACAATCAAGGTAGCACAAGAAGAACCCAGTTTCATAGCATCTCAAATGGTGAATAGTGGATCTAAATTCTCTGCTGGTAGATTCTCATAATAGAAAAGGGGAGTGACCGAAGTCACTCCCCTGATCATCCCTCTCCTGTTTTTCACTCATCATCTGCTGCGAGTTTGTTGAAGAAGGACAAGGCGTCCTCTTCAGTCTCAGCAGTGGGAGCGGCTGCGGGAGCAGTAGTGACCTCAGGCTCACTAGTCTCTGCGGTTTCAGTAACAGCATCATCCTGAGTAGAACGAATGTCGTTACCGAGAACGTCGTTGAGACGCGCCTTGAGTTCCTCGTAAGACTTGAACTGATCGGGAGCAATAATCTCAGTAAGAGAGTATTCAGACTTCCACAGATCCTCAAGACGAGAATCGTCACCATCAAACAAAGCAGACTGCGATTCAAACTCGCTCTTGTCGTAGTTGATGTAACCAGCAACCTTACGAACCTTGAGTTTGAAGTTAGCACCCTTCCAGAAGTCAAACGGATCGACTGGAGTTTCATCTGCGAATTCAGGCTTCATAGATTCCTGAATCTTATCGAAGATCTTCTTACCATACTTGTAGAGGAAGACCTTACCCTCATTCTGTGGGTTGCTGGGATCGCTCACCACAAGAATGTTACTGATGTAGGAGAGACGACGCTTACGCTGTCGAGCAATATCCTTATCAGATTCAAGTCCGCTGTTCCAAAGATCGTTGTTTACCTCACAGAGTGGACACTTGCCACCGATAGTGGTAGGACAGTTCTCAATGAACCAACCACCCTTACCCTGAAATCCGTGAGTGTAAAGACGAGCGAACGGGAGTTCCTCATCGCCAGGAGCGGGGAGGAATCGAATAACGGCATAACCATTACTCGACTTGTCTAGTTCGGGACGCCAGTAGCGGTCATCCTTGTAAGACTTCTTGTCGTTCATCTTTTCCATCTTGTCTGAGAGAGCAGATACGTCTCCGCTTCTCTTCTTCATGTCTGAAAAGCCCATATGCTTTTCCTTTCTTTAGGGGTCTACCCTAATCTTAGTTACGCAAGGAACTACCTTGCACGAGTTATGTTTATTATACCACCCAAAAGTCATCTGTCAACTAAATTGGGAGTTTTGCTGAGGTTACTTGAGGCAGGATATTGAGATCTCTGCCTTCGATTTCTAACTTCTCGATGATAGGCTTTGTGAGAGTCTTTGCAATAAAAACGGGGTCAATATCGTATTCTTCGCAAATACTCAACACTGCCTCGACGTAGGTTCCACCATTTTCTTTCACATAAGTTTCAATCTCATGTGGGAAGTTTATATCTTCAATCATTACGAATCCTTTTGGGTGTTGGTTACTATTATATATATTACAGATCAGAATATCATATCGGAGTAGATCATGGCTGATAACATTATCGTCGCTAGCGGACCTTCAGGTGCCACATATAATATGGCTACAGATGACGGGTTCGGTGTTAGTGCAGACGCACAAGTTCAAATCATCAAACCCGTATTTGGTGACACCACCACTTCAACTCGCGTATCAAATACCAATCCTATGCCTGTTCAGTTGTTCTCTGGATACTCCGGAGGATCAACTGCATCTATTATAGAAGATGGTGAGTTGAAAGTCAAGGGAACATTCAACATCGGTAACTCGATGGCTGTTTACGGAAGCACCGCAGCATACCTCAAGGTAATCGTTGCTGGTGGCGTAACGGGAACATCGGGTGGTACAGGTGTTATTGGTTCTACTGGTAATCCAGCAGTATACTCTGCCGTAGAAGTTACTGGAGCGGTACAGGGCATCTCTGGTGGACAAGCACTCGCTGTGTCTGCCACTGATCTTGATATTCGCAACCTAACTGGTGGAACAATAGGCTACACAGGATCTACTCTATCTGATTATGTGGCTGTTCAGGGAATCTCTGGTGGAATGGCAGTTTCCGTATCTGCCACTGATCTTGATATTCGTAACTTAACTGCCACTGATGTTGTCACTGTGGTTGGTACTACTGCCTCTAACGTGGGAGTCACTGGAACCGTTACTGCCATTGCAACTGATCTTGACATACGGGATCTCGCAGCAGGAACGGACTCTGTAGCGGTATATAACTCTGCTGGAGGTACGACCCTCCCAGTTGATCTCTACGCAGCAGGGACCGCTCTAGGAGTCTCTGGAGACGCACTCAAGGTTGCGTTCGATAGTGTCACTGGAGTCACGTTCAGCGTCAACGTAGCGAGCGATATCGGGGTCTCCAACACCGCTGGAACCACCCTAGCAGTCGAGGGTAGAACAGGAATGGTCCCCGTAACGGTCCAAGGAGCGGGAGTAGGAGACTCAGTTATCGTCTCTGCCACCGATCTAGATATCCGCAGTCTAACTGCCACCGATCAGGTAACTGTGGTTGGTGATCTGGTAAGCCACGGTGCAACTACTGCGGCACAAATCACACAAGCCAATCAGAAGATCGGCACACTCAACAACACTGTAGTTGGTGTTGGTGGTAAGGTAGATACGGCAAACACATCCCTCAAGACACTCTCAGATTCTGTAGTTACAGTAGGGAAAGATAAACTAGTCAAGACTAGTATGGATCGAGTTACACCTCCCAGCGATATTTACGTTGCAAGTGTTAAAGTTTCTGGTGCTGGTAAGCCTCTGGCATCAGCAACACTACAGAATGGTGTAACAATTAAATCTTCGACGAGCAATACAGGAACAGTTTATGTTGGTGCAACCAACCTCATCAATAATACAAACAACGGATTCCCACTACTTCCTGGCGAAGAATTGTTCCTAAGTATTCTAGATCCATCTAAGATCTTCGTTCGTGCAGATACTACATCATCTACAATCCATGTAATAGGTTCTTGATATGAGAAGAAGACCAAAGAGAAGTACTACTGTAAATAAAAAAGCAGTAGAGACGAGTGATAATCTGATTCGACAAAATAGTGCAACTGTATATGGACTATACTTTGCCTCATCGAATACTGATTTTCTTTTAGATGAAAAAAAGACTCGTTTCTCTTTGCGTCCTAGTGTCGTTGTGAAGCCTGATAGAAAAACTGTAATGTTTGACTACTCGCAGGTCACTGGAGATGAAGCATCAATCTTTGATGGCTTCTTCCGAGGACTTAGTGTTGGTGCTACGCTAACACTAGATGGTGGTATTGAGTCCACTTGCAATTTCATCAATGAAGTTACTGGTGTTCCACTAACCAATTTCGCAGACACCTACACGATCTCAACTGTTGATGTTTCAAAGAAAATCTTAGTGGCGACTAAAGGCACTACTATATCATCAACAACTGCCTCTGTGTTTGATGGTAGATACTTCATCGATCTACCCCAGTGGACTAAAACTCAAACGAATGAAGACTCCACTTCAATCAGTAAAATCTTAAACCTACTTCCAAGTCAGTCTATCAGTCACTTGGGTGTTGTACCTGGCTCTGTTTTGGAGTTTGCAAAGACCAGTAAGAACAATAGTAGGTTTACCGTAGAGAGTGTCTATACTCAAAATGGTATTGAATGTATTGATGTAACAGAACAGGTAGTTCAAGAAGACGCTTCTGATGATCAGGTTATCGTTTCTGTTTATGGAGAAGAATCAATCAAACCACCCGTAGAAGAAGGTTCATCTCAACCATATACCCCTGCTATTGAATGGTCATCCTCTGGAGTAAATAATTCTGGTGTATCCGACTGGTGTACTGATCCACCTGAATATAGTGACGAACCTATGCCTAGAGGAGGAGATGCTCATGACATATGGAGGATCAAAGACACGTTTTGTTGTACATGTCTTGTCTATGCTGAAGGAGAGTGTGATGATGATCAGTGTCAAAAATGTACCGCATGGGTAGCATATAATAGAATACGAAGTAATTATGATGGTGACCAATATTTAGGACAGCCAGGACTCACCGGAGGAACTATTCCGCAGTTCAGAGATCCCCCCGGATCCAAGCCGAAGTACCGAAAAGAAGATAGTTTTTGTGATCAAGCAAGAATGCCTGGTAGATGGGAAGGTGGCTGGGAAGATAAAAAAGGAAATCCGAATAAAAAGTTTAGAGATTGTTTCTGTGTAGACTGGGATTTAAGATCAGAGGAACTGTGTATAAACAAAGCACAAAGAATATGTGAGTCGATGACAAACTTCCCTGAAGGCATAAGTCCCGGAGTAGATCCTACTGGTGGTGCAAACTATTTCTTTCAAAGAGGAAGAGTTCCAGACTGGATGCTCTGTAACTTAAAGAAATCAGCGAATGGTGAACCACCACGATGTAAAAGAGTTACCGGTGTATGTGCCAATTGTGGAAATGAAATGTTTATTTGCAATAAAATGCCTAAAGCCTGTGACGATTTAGGAGTGACTCCAGATCCACCTAAAAAATCAGATGGAAGAGATGATACTCCCGTCGTTCCCGCTTAATCACTCTTCTTCGTTTAGTTCATTCGCCGCGTCAATCGTTTCCTTGATGCCTCTGCTGGCGGGCTTATCTTCGACTGCTCTGGGTCTGAACTTAATTGCTCCCTCTTCAAACTTTTCAGTCTGCTCGGAGTTTACCAACTTCATGTTTTCCTGAATCTCGGTAACCTTATCCAACCATTCCTGAAAACCTTGACCGTAGTTCATCACAATCTCTTCCCCTTCCTTGATATCATCAAGGGCAGTTAGAGCAGTAACGGACTCGTTGTAATCATGAACTAGAACGGCGTTGGGTTCAAGAGAGTGATTGGTAAACTGACAATAACCAAACGGAATAGCAAAGTTAATGCCTTCCTTCTGACACTTCTCACAGTTACAGTTGATGCCGTAGGAATAGTGGTGAAGGGCGGGGTCGCGGTTCTCGTTCTGCGACCTATGTGTGGTTCGGACGAAGATCGTCTCTTCAATAACCTCACCCTTTTCGATCGCTTCCTTTGCGAATAGACCGTAGCGGTGTAGATTAGATTGACGAACAGCAACCTTAGTTGAAATCTTTAGTTCTTCTTTCATGATGAATATCCTTTAAAGTATATATTACCGTGCCCGAGAATACTCTCGGTTGAGTCGTCGGACGTTTTCCTTACCCTTAGCAATGAACAACTCACCCGCAGTCTTATGCGAGTAGATCATTCGTGCTACAACGGGCGCCGCGTGCTTGTCCGCACATTTCACGCAGTAGTCAGTTTCGCCAATCGCTTCGATGCGAGCAGCAGGAATTTCGTTATTACAATCAAGACAGTTCATAAATTCGTTAGGGTAGGGGCCGTGGTCGGCCCCAGTCCTGATACCTTCCAGATAAATTAGTAAAGTAGTTTGGGTTGCGGCGGAACCGCTTCAGATATAACCTACGACGGCGAGAAAGCAGGAGTCGTTTTAACATGTGTGGTGTCTCTATTGTAAGGGGACACCATATATATCACTTCTCCATACGATCGCGGTACTGCTTCGGATTCTCCCAGAGGCGAACATTGCCCATGAGATCCACCTTACACTTCCAGATCATACCACACATTGCAAAGAAAGCAAGCGACATTCCGTATTCAATTGGAATAAATCCTGCCACCATTATAATGCCAAGAAAGACATTCATGGTGGTCATAATCAAAAGCATAGTCATTGCATATTCTTGTTCACGCATTGTCATTGATCCTATCTAAAAGAAGGTTCCACTTCATCAGTGCCGTTTCGTGTTCGGCAATCTTACCCTGAACAATCTTAAGCAGTGTCGGACTGTCGTAATCATACGCACCACCAAGACCATTCATGCCTTCATTCTTAACGAAAACAATATCACGATCGGGGTGAGTATGAATCTGGTATGGTCCAGCAAAGTCATGAACTTCGCCTTTCATGGTCCCACCTTCCTTACCTTGTTGTCCTTGCGAGAGAGCATCCACATCACGCCGTCGTTGTCTTCCCAGACCCAGTAGACTGGTTGTGACGGATCTTCGATACGAAGCAACCACAACTCGGCGGTTGCGTCCTGAATCTTTCGGTTATCTTGGAGTTCCTTCTTGGTGTCGTCCCAACGAAAGAACAGAGTCATCGAAATCAAAAGAGAAATGATTGCGATACAAACCAGAAGTTCTAGTGTACTAAATGCTCTCATCGGTATCCTTGCCTCCACTCGTCGTTTGCGGCGTTTGCTTCGTCTTTTGCATACCATTCGCCGTAGATGATCAGAGACTCTGGATCGGGAGCAGGACCACGGGCGTCTGCTTCGACGATCTCTTGTCCTCGTTCAGAAATCCAACCATCAAACTCGTCGGTCCATCGGGCTCGATCATTCTTACCGATGATCTTACCAGTAATAAAACAAATGTCTTCCATACCAATCCATTCTTCTACCATACGGGGCAGAACCTTTACCATAGTCTTGTCAGTCATACGAGCCATTTTCCTCTTTTGATAATACGAGTAGTCTGAATACATTCACCGCGAGCGTGCATCTTACGCTGCTTGGTGATGCCTTTACCTAAGCGAGAAGTGGGGATGCCACCGTGTTGACGAATGGCACCCCCCTCTTTCTCCGCTTCCAAATCGAACTGATCGAGATGTCGCTTCTTGTTCATGCACAAATTATACCACATCTACGATCTTTGTCAAGTCCTGTCGGGTGGATAGGCAGGAATATTTTCCCCCATATCGTTCCACCCATATACTTTCCATACATCACCCACCTGAAAATCTTCAGGCTTTATCACTGCTGCCCACCAGACTCCGTTGCCATATTGTCTACTGCCATCTGGTAGTTGAATTTGGTTATATCCATCTGCATTGGCAGAGTCTGTTGCCAACTGGTGAATGATTTCTCCATCACGGTAGATCTCAACGACCCATTTTGCATTCGGGTTTGCTTCGACCCATTCATCAACAGTCACTTCACCATCAGATAGATTAACAGATTGATATCCATAAGTAGATGCTGAAATGGCGGCTGGTCCTCCTGATCCCGTGTCGTCCGTGACATCGAAATCACCCTTGACTAGATCAACCGCCATTCCGCTTTTGGGACGATGAAATGCCCCCCTCGGGCATTGTCGTTCGGAGTTTCGTTCATAGTCAAGAGTAGAATGTGATCAGCAGATTCCCACAGAGGGTTGAAGTCTTCGCTGATCTCGACTGGAGGCTCAGGCGGATCGGTGGGGTCAACATCACCCCCACCGTTCGCAGCCTCGATCTGATCCTGCCACGAGTCGGAGATGGCTTGGAATAGAAGTTCCATGTCCGCCATGTCTACTACACCATCTTTGTTGAGATCGTATAGAGGATTGTCTGTTCCGAGTGCGTTAATCAGCAGAGTCTGGTCGAGTTCATCGACCCAACCATCACCATTGAAGTCTGCGAGTTGTCCTTCGAGACGAGTAACGATTTCCCATATAACTGGGACTTCGATGTTCTCGCCTGCTTCTACACGCTGACTCACGACTGTGATGATTCTCTTTGTGCTGGGTTCCCAACAAACCAAACCAGAATACTGTTCTGGAATAATCGGAATGATACCATCACTGAGTTGAACCATAAGACGAATGCTCATGGTACGAGCGACTGATGTGCTGTTGGTCCATTCTACTGTACCGTCCAGTGCAAACGGTCCAACATAGTCACCCATTGGTCGTTCGTAAACTGCAACCACCTGTCGATCCCCCACATCTCCTTCAGAAATGGTGAGGATGGACTCTACGCCTTCATCGCTCAACTGAGGGAGTCTGGTCGTGGTAGTTGGTTTAGGCATTCGCGGAGGACAATCAATGTCCTGTGCAAATGCACTATTACTTGCCAGTACGGCTGCTAGTGTTAATGATTTCAAGATCATCTGCTGCTCCCTTCGCTGATACCTTTACCCATGCTCGACTCCAAATGTAACTACACATCACTGCACCTGCGACACTCCACATGGCGATCTCTCCACCCTCTGTGATGGGCCAATTCTTAAACCAACCCGTGCCTTCAAGAAGCGGAAGTCCACCAATTCCAATTGCTGCCCAAAACTCGGTGGACTTCACACCTGGCTTTGGATCTGTCGTTGTCTTTACTGTAGCCATAATAATCTCCTATTGTTTTTTGATTTCCCATTCATCCTCATTTGGATTTGCGGGTTTTCTTTCTTGTGCTGGTGGTGGTGGGTTCTCTGGATCGTAAGTTACCATTTCGGCAGTTACGCCCCACGCGGCAAAGATCTGCCCCATATCACCCGAATCAATTC
>Ga0209308_10001068_pt1 | contig 26426 bp, 39 predicted proteins | sample COGITO_mtgs_1204_3_FD_184806 | JGI IMG/M metagenome (GOLD analysis project Ga0209308, IMG submission 184806) | Pelagic marine microbial communities from North Sea - COGITO_mtgs_120405 (SPAdes) (version 2) | ecosystem: Environmental > Aquatic > Marine > Epipelagic ...
TATTCTATCGAGTATATCGTGTTTGATGTTTTTGGTAATAGTCGTTGTTTTATTATCAAAAAAAGGGGGCGGTGGTAGACGAAGATAAACTGAATAATACTTAAAGAAAAAACATTCCTTATGTTTATATGAATGTGTGGTGTTGGTGGTGCTGCCACCCATTCGAAGGTACGCCTTTACAAATGCCTTATAAACATGACGAACGTCGTAATAAATTTAATACGTCTGGTAACTTTTGTTCGTGGAGTTGTATGAAAATGTACGCTATAGACAAATACGGGTGTAACCGAGGAGGACTTATATGTGGTAATATTGTGATGATGCGTCGTAAACTTTTTAACAAGATAGGAACTATAAAACGTGCACCCCATAGACAAAGATTGGACGTTTTCGGTGGTGATTTAACAATAGATCAATTTAGGGCGAATAATGTAGTTGATAAGGAAGAACCTAAAGAAATAAAAACCGAACCCATACCCGAAATAAATGTACCTATAGCACCAAGTACTAAGAAACTGAGTGATATTACGAGTTCTACGGGTAAAAACGAGACGCTACGTTTGAAGCGCGCTAAGCCACTCAAACGAAACGAGAATAATTTAGAATCGGTTTTGGGTTTAGTTATCAAAACCAAAACCTAGAACACGTACTTGTTTATTTGTAGGACGTGATTTTGGAATATCAATTGATCGACACGAATGTACCCATCTTTCTCCATCGTGTGCGATCCATTTAAAATTATATTTCTCTATCATTTTTCTACATAAAACACACGGTAGCGATATACCGTCACCATAACTGGTTTCACGAGATATCACTAATGTACCATGTTTTCTATTCACCCACGACGAAAACTGATGACTTTTATACCCCCTTTTTATAAAATCACGTTTTAAATTTTTTATGAGTCGTCTTTCGGCACAACAGGTAGAATCACTTTTCGACTCGATGTTTAATTTGGTTGTATAAGTAGTCACGGTTGTGTATGACATTTATTTATACAAGCGAATTATTTTTAATATCGTTACAGTTATTACACACTTTTCCACTGTACACAAAAGAACAGTGATCACACTCGTTAAGTATTCGAACTTTACGTCTAACGAGCTTATTTTCTGAGTATAATATCAAATCTCTTATTGTTGATATTCCATATATAACCATTGTTTCTAAAGTTGGGAATTTCATTATGTTTAGTATACGCGTAAAAACTTTATGTTAATTGTTTAGGCACCCAAACACTTGAACATTTTTTTACATCCCGCACTTGTTTTCAACATGAGAGCAAAACTATCAATCATACCCGGAACCATAGCTTTTAAAAGTGTTTCGAATTCTGTATCGGTATCACCTTCATCGATTTGTTCAATGATTGAAAAGATCAAATCTTGAACGAGTTCCTTCTTATCAGGACCAGAAATAGTTTTAAGATTATTTGCTTGGAGCATGAGCGTCGAAACCAGAATACACACGTTTTCTTTTGTGATACGTTTACCTCTATACCTTTCAACAATTTTCTTCATTTCTAAGGCGACTTGTTTAGACTGTTTGGATTTAGAATCGTAGTTTGCGACGATTTTTTCTGGGGCAGATGACATTATTATATACTAGTTTATAAAATAATTTCTTTAACTATTATAATGAACACTGACGATAATATCGCTTTTATTGCCATAACCATAGGTTTGGCACAAATGATGATGCTCACGAATAAACTCATAAATACCAAAGATATATCTTATTATAGTCTGGAGTACGTTTTAGCTGGTATTCTTGCCAGTACACTTTGGATAATATACCAGTATAGAAAAGGTGCTAACTTTTCCGTCATGTATTCTACAGCCGGTTTGTTTTTGGGTTTATACATCTTAAAAAGGTTATTGAAGGAAAGAAAACAAAAAAAAGAAAAATCTCCTTCTATATAAATGAAAACTATTACTTCACCGCGATTAAATACAGTATCAATTTCACCAAAACTATACAGAAAACGAGCTAATAAAACAGTAACGCGTGCATCTAAAGACGACACTGGTATTAATTGGAAATACGTAGAAGCTATTAATGGACGCGCAGCTATGTATGGTACTATTTTGGGTGCAGGTAATTGGGGACTCACGGGTTTAAACGTTATCGAACAAACACACTATTTACCATTTTCTATAATGGGTCTAGGTGCCTCTCTTATATCTATAGGTACAATGACGAATGCGATTAGTAAGTTATCCGACGAGGATTTCGAAACTTTTGCGTTAATTAATACGGGGCGTCTTGCGATGGTTTGTTTCACAGGTTTGGTCACCGCAGCTATCGCCGGTGTTTAATAGAGGTATATTAGTATTCTGTAGTATATACCCAACAAACTGAATCATTTTTATTTTTTCTTCTAAACTAAATGTTCCTGCCCCACGCATCACGTGGGCCAAGAGGATAAACATTAAATGAATAGACTCATGTAGTTCCATTTAATGTGTATTATTTTTAAAAAATACGAAAAATTACTATAAATTTGGGGCTGGAACTCCGTTTTTGATATTATTCATAACTACAGTCGTTGACGCATTTGATACGGATACACCGTTACTGTTACCCATATCTATCATTTTATATATCAAAAATGCATTAACGAGTAAATAAGACACAAGTGCTACAGCACTCGTTCCGACGTATCCCTTGTCTTTACACTTACTATCGTTTGCCATTCCTAACGACATAGCAGCCGCGAGGAAACCAAATATACCGTATAAGATGAACATGTTATCACCACTGAGAAAATCGGTATCTTTCAATTTTAATATGATTGGTACGATGATTGCAATCGTTAACGTGTGACTGAGAAACATCTTAATATTTTTCCATTTTTGACTCTCCTGTACATCTGTACAATTTTGGAACGTATTTATACCTAATCCTGCGATTATAACGTACGATATTATGAGAGCTATTTTTAAAGAAGGGCGCAATTCCATTTTTATACTATTGTCCTAGAAAATTAATAAGATCGTCTCTCGTCTTCTTTTGTGACCATCCTAGAGACTTAAGTTTATCCGATGATATGTAATATCGAGAATCGTTAAACGGGCGATCGTCTACATACTTGATCCATCTATGGTACTCTTCTGTATTTTTGTTTAGCTTAATTATAAGTTTTGTAACATCCAATACAGTTATTTCATCATCCGACGCAATATTATATATTTCTCCCGGATTACCACGTTTCCAAACAATTTCAACCGCGTCTACAACATCGTTAACATGCATGAATGCACGTTTAATATTAGCACTCTTAAAACCATGTATAGTACACATTTCACCGTTACGTAAAGCTTGTTTGAACTTGGGTATAAGTTTTTCTGGGTACTGGTTTGGTCCGTATACGTTATTACACCGTATCGTTTTGATATTCATTTTGTAAGAGTCGATATAGGACTGAACTATCATTTCTGCGGCGGCTTTTGATGCCGAGTACGGATTTGTAGGTTTTAAAACCCCTACATCCTCTGTAAACGGGACATCTGTATTTGATTCACCATACACTTCATCTGTACTGAAGTGTATAAATTCTACATTTGGTTTGATTTCTCTAAACTTATCCAAAAGAACATGGGTTCCGTACGTGTTATTTAATGTAAAATTTTTTGGATCGTTGAATGAGTTATCTACATGACTCATTGCTGCAAAGTGAAAAACGGCATCAAAATCATATTGTTTGATTAGATACCCAATTAAATTATTGTCACGTATATCACCTTTAACGAATGTTGATACACCCGGGTTTACATTATATAAATTCGAACAATAGTCAAGTTTGTCCAAATTTACAAATTTGATTTCGGGGTACCGTTCTTTCATAATATTTATGAAATTGGATCCTATAAATCCACAACCACCGGTAACTAGCACGTTTGTCATTTATTTACCTTTAGCAAAATTTTTAAGTAAATTACACACACGATCAACATCGTCAATCGTCATACCATGGTGTGCACCTAACAGAAACCCATTTTTCATAATTGTATCTGCAGTATCAAAATCCTGTTTGAATTCCCTGAAAGCTGGGTGTCTTGTAATATTACCTGCGAACGTAACACGTGTTTGAACATCGTTTTCTTCGAGATACTTTATAACACCGAGACGATCATTACATTGAAGGGGTATGGCGAGCCAATTTGGGGTTTTGGAATCGTCTGGTAATGTATAATACGAACACTCTTTTAAGTTTTCTAGGTACCTTTCTATTAATTGTCTCCTAAGTTTCAAAAACCCTTCGAGTTTATCGAGTTGTACGAGACCAAACGCGGCATTCATTTCACACGCTTTTAAATGATACCCAGCAACACCGTATAGAAACTTCCAATCATACGGAATACCATCAACCGAATGGTTAAACCTTTCTGAAGGTTCTTCTATGTTATCGCCTATACGTCCCCAATCTCGGAACATGAGTGCACGTTTATACTGTTCTACGTTATTGAACATGACCATACCACCAACACCACCTGCGGTAATAACATGACTCGCATAGAAACTCGTCGTACTTATGTGCGTACAATCGGTCCGCGTGATTGTATCTGCAGAGTCTTCAATAAGCGGTATACCGGGACAAACTGATCGAATACCTTCCCAATCGGGTACGTTACCTATAAGGTTTGGTATCAGAACACACTTGGTGCGGTGTGTTACGGCGGATACTACATGCCAAGGCGCTGGAACATACGTTTTTAGTTCAACATCGCAAAATTTCGGTACAAGACCGAGCTGTAAAATGGGTGCGACTGTCGTTGCAAAACCACACGCGGGTGTTACGACCTCTGATCCTTTTGGAAGATCAAGTGCGGCGAGTGCGAGTAAAATAGCACTACTCCCTGAGTTTACGAAAAGACCCATCTTTTTACCGAAGAGTATAGATGTTCTTTTTTCAAATTCTTCAGAACGTTTACCAAACCCGGCTAACCAACCGTCTCTGAGACACTCTTCTACGGCCTTTATTTCTTCTTCGCCATATGACTCGAATTTATTAGGGGCATACCAGACTTTCTTATGCATTATAAATTAGAGTTATATATTCTTTAACGGTATTTATACCCAACCTAAAGATTTTTTTGGTGGAACTTCTACTATCATGTCGCATTCAAAATCAATATAAGGTGTCATATTTTCTAATGAATTACCAAATTCAAGTTTTGGATATATTTTTTGTGTTTCGGGTATAGGAACATCCGTTAGTGTTTTTACACCGTACGCCTCGGCTATTTTTACAAAGTTAACATCTTCTCCAAATACCTCAGATTTGTCTGTCGCTACGTATTCTGAGTTGAAATAACTATCTTGGAATTGTTTAATTATACCATATCCACTATTATTTAAAATAATAATATCAATATTAAGGTTATATTTTTTAACGGTTAACAATTCCTGTATATTCATTTGAAAACCACCATCTCCGTCTATACAAAATACTTTCTTATTAGGCGAACCAATAGCTGCACCGATTGCACACGGGAGTGCGAACCCCATTGATGAATTTCCATAATTTGTAAATAATTTATGATTATTTTTTATTTTCGCAGATTGCATAGTCCATACAAGATTACCACCTTGGTCTGGTATGACTATAGAATCATCTGGTAAAGTTCTAAAGAATTCGGATAAGTAATCGTACACAGCAGAATCTCCTTTTCTTGTTAATTCTTCACCGTATATGATTTTCCAATCATTTAATGTGTTTTTCCAATCTGTAAATTGTACTTGTATAGGTGAATTTTGTAAATTAAGAAAAAACTCTTTTAGATCTGTACATATTGAGTGATCTATGTGTATATTTCTTTCGGGTAACTTTTCTATTTCATTTAAATCTACATCGACCATGACTTTTTTAGAATGTTTCGAGAAAAGTGACCCGTTACCACCTGTCTGTCGACTATCTAAACGTGAACCTATGATAATGAGTAAGTCCGCGTTTTGAACTGCATAATTTGCATATCTATCACCATAAACACCATGTGAACCAATACGTAAAGAATGGTCTGTTCCGCATATATCAAATGCACCCCAAGATACCACGAAAGGTATATTTGTACTTTCAACAAGATTCATAGCTTCACTCACCACCCCCGCTAATTTAACTCCATGACCAAAAATTATGAGTGGTCTTTTTGATTCGTTAATGAAAGGTGTTAAATCATATTTAGTATTAGTTTTAGTAGGCCGTAAAAAATGATACGATGGTTTGGGTGTATTTGTAGGCATGTTACTCATTTGTATATTTACGGGTAAATCCATAAGAACGGGTCCAAACCGTGGGTTTGTTAATTCCGATAATAAGTTTTTCAAAGTGTCATTTATAGTATCCACAGTTTCAACGTGTAAAGATTTTTTAGTAACGTGACCAAAGAGTTCCGTAACGGGCATCTCTTGGAACCCCGCCTGTCTAGGTTTTGATGAAAATTTACTTAGATCTTCGGCCGTGTTTACTTGACCAGTTATGAAAAATGCCGGTATAGAATCGTACCAACATCCACATACACCATTTAATAGGTTTTGAACACCTGGACCACTTGTTACAACTACGGCCGCAACTTTACCAGAACTTCTATAGTACCCTTCGGCCGCCATGGCAGCCGACTGTTCATGTTGAAAACAATAATATTTAACTTTTGTGTTACGTGCTATGGCATTGATAAAAGGTACAATTGCACCACCTGTTATTACAAAATAAGTGTCTATACCATTATTGTATAATGCGTTTATTATGTAATCACAGACATTCATTTCTATTATAAAACAGGGGAATCTTTAATTGTATTTCCACGAGCTTCCCGGCATACCTAAGAGCTTGTTTAATTCGTTTTCTGACATTTTATAAACATGTTCTTCCCCAGGGAATTGACCATTATGTACTTCTTTTTCATATGCATTTATAGCTTCATGAAAAAAATGTTCACCGTTAACAAATTGTTTTATAAATTTAGGTTTAAATTCCCAAAATAAACCAAGTATATCGTGTACTATAACTAATTGTCCGTCTACACGTGGTCCTGCACCTATACCATATACAGGTATTTTCAATTCCTTAGCAACAATTTCTGATACTTCTTCGGGAACAGCTTCTATAAGTAGAAGTGACGCACCCGAGTTTTCTATATTTTTAGCCTGTTCGAGAAGTTTGTTTGCTGCATCTTTTGTTTTAGCTTGTACTTTATAACCACCCATTTTTGCACGCGTTTGTGGTGTTAGACCTAGATGACCCATTACGGCTATACCCGAATTGGCAATTGATTCAACTCGTTTGGGTACATATCCTTCTACTTTAACAGCATCCATACCAATTTTTATAAATTCACCGGCATTTTTAATAGCTAATTCGTTTGATGGTTGGTACGACATAAAAGGCATATCACCTATAAGAAATTGATTTTCTGAACCACGTTTAACGGCTTTACAATGCATCAACATCATATCCATGGTAACTTCATTTAAACATTTCATACCATGAACAGTGGAACCAACTGTATCTCCTACGATAATAAAATCGACATTTGACTTATTTATTATTCTCGATGTTGGGTAATCGTACGATGTTATACCAACACTCCTAATATGATTCAATTTGTTTTTGAATAAATTTAATATCGTCCTTTTCATTACTTTTAGTTTCATATAATATCTTTAAGTAAAATACATGTAATATAATTAAAGATTTTTTTAAATAATTATAAAATGAAAGTAGGCGTTTTAGGATGTAATGGATTTCTAGGGAGATATTTTTTACAATATAATAAATGGATACCTATAACACGCGAAGAAGTTGATTTATTAAATCCAGTATCCGTAGAAAAGTTTTTCTATAGGTACAAATTTAGTGTTATAATACATTGTGCGGTTGTTGGTGGCAGTCGTTTAAAAGAAGATTCAAGCGACGTTTTAAAAGAGAATATACTCATGTTTGAAAATGTATCGCGTTTTTTTAACGGTAAACTCATATACTTTTCGAGTGGTGCAGTTTTCAACGGTAACCCACCTACAGATCCATACGGTCTCTCTAAATGGATAATAGATAAACGTATTACACAAATACCCAATGCGTATAGTTTGAGAATATGGGGATGTTACGGACCGGGTGAATTGTCAACGCGTTTTAGTGCCATATGTAAAGATAAAGGACATGTCATCATAGAAAAAGATAAATATTTTGATTTTATTAATATAGATGATGTGATGAAAGTCGTTAGAGAATATATAGACGGTTTTAGAATAGCTAAACAATGTAATTTGGTATACTCGGAATGTTTTAAATTATCTGAATGGGCTAAAAAATTTGGATCGACGTATGAGATTATAAATAAAAAAGAACTTGGTGAACCTTATGTATCTGATATTAGAAACGATTTATCTCAAATAAAAGAATCTGTAAAGTATAACAGTGATAATTGGAGTTTATTCTGTTAAAGAAATGAAATGATAGTAAGTATATGAAGATTACTTATAGTATTCAAGTGTGCAATGAATCGAGGGAATTATATTCACTCATAAATTTTTTATTAAAGGTCATCGATGAAGAGGATAATGTTCAAGTTATTGTTGATAGTTTACACAAAACTGATAAGGTCCATAAAGTTATAGATCATTTTAATGATAAAATTTCAGTTTTTGAAAGACCTTTCGATACGTTTTATAAAAATTCTTGTTATCACGGTGAAGTTGCTACAGGTGATTATACATTTTTAATTGACGCTGATGAGATGCCACAAGAAAAATTGATAAGAAATCTTAAAAATATTATAACGGAAACTGAAGCCGAAATATTCTTCATACCGAGAATTAACATTCACCCGGGTATAACTCAGAGTTTTATCGATTATTATGAAATTAACATGAATGAAGCCGGATGGATTAACTGGCCGGATTATCAAGGTCGACTATACAAAAATTGTGAATACGTAACATGGACAGATGAATTACATACGAAATTAACTGGGTCTAATAAGATACAAGGTATAGTTGCTAAACCTGAACTTGCATTGTGGCATATTAAATCCATGGAAAAACAGGAAAGTAGATGGCAAGACGACGGTGAAGATGGTAACGGTACTACTATATTTCCTCCATCCAAAGAAAATTTATACGATCAATTAATGTAAAATTTCATTGATAAAACCCCAATCTTCTGAATTTTCTGTATATTTAGACATTTTCGGTGAATTTGTAAACTCTGGACTATCATTTCTTTCGTGATTTAAATGATAAATAGGTGGAAAATTATACGCTGTAACTACTCCCCCGGACATTATTACTTTATATTGTACACCTGTGTCTGCATATAAACGTTTTGTTAGATTTTCTTCAAAACCTCTTATTTTATACCACGTTTCTTTATACGCCATTTGAAAATCTCCACACCCGCTTATTATACTAGATAATACGTGATGTTTATTTTCGGGAAACTTTTCAATAATTTCCTTGTTAATTGATATATAAGGACTCATAAGTTTTTTTGTTATAGGTTGTGCACCAAATATCACTGGTACTTTCCATAATTCTATAGATTCAGGTTTAAAATTTTTATCAATATCTGAAAGCTCTATATCATTTCTTGTGAAAGTGATCATTTCACCTTTTTGTAATTTTTGAATAAGTATATCTAAATATACTCTTTCAAATGGTATTATATCGATATTACTACTTACTATTATATCACCTTTAGCTCTTCTTATGCCTATATTTCGTGCTAGAACTTCACACATTTTTTGAGCACTTTTATCTTGTAGTAATTCCGATGCTTTTTCATGGTTAACTTTTATTATTTTTAGTTTACTTTTATCTTTTATTTCAATTTCATCGGTTAATATTTTTTTACCTGGGTCCGTATTCCAATCAACATAAATAATTTCATCAAAAACTTGGAGAAATCCGTTTATACTATACGAAAATCTTTCGTTAAGGTGACCTCCGTAATTATCGTTTCTACCACATAAAACAAGTGATATCATTATATTAAAGAAATAACAACTAAATTCTTTAATATAACATGAATAAAAAACTTATAGTAACTACTACTATAAATAAACCAACCGATGCAACTAAAAAATTTGCGAAATTAGAAGGTTGGGATTTTGTTGTTGTCGGTGATACTAAAACACCACACGAAGAGTATAAATCGTATAATTATTTACATCCCGAAGATCAAGAAAAAATAGATAAAACTCTCTCAGACATAATAGGATGGGGATGTATTCAAAGACGTAACATGGGTTTTTTATATGGATTACAACATGGGTATGATTATATAGCAACTGTTGACGACGATAATATACCGTATGATAATTGGGGAAATTTTTTTAATGAAAAATCTATAAAGGTTTATTCAACAGATTTTAAGTTTTTTGATCCGTTAAGTGTTACTAATTATAAACATCTTTGGCATAGAGGATTTCCTTTACAACATATCCATAAGAAAAATAATATTAGTTCAAAAACGGTTGTTAGTTCACTTATAGGTGATTTTGATATACAGGCTAATTTATGGGATGGTGATCCAGATATTGATGCTGTATGTAGAATGATTTATGCACCTGAATGTAAATTTGATAATTCATGGTATACTACTACGGATTTAGCACCTTTTAATAGCCAAAATACAATTTTATCTAAAAATGCACTTGAACATTATTATATGTTTGATAGGGTTGGGCGTATGGATGATATATTTGGTTCTTATATTTTACAGAAAAAAGGATTTAAAGTTGTTTATGGTCCACCGACAGTTTACCAAGATAGGAATGAACACGATGTAACTATTGATATGAAAAATGAGTACATCGGTTATGAAAATGTTAAAGATATAGATTTAGATGAGAGTTTTATACCCATGAATGGGTACAATAGATATAGAGAAGTTGTAAATAGTTTTAAAAAATAATATCACGATAATGTAATGCTCGGGACTGAAATAGAACACATTGATGGTCTTAGTACGTCTAATACTGATAATATGGCTGAACTTGAAGATATTTTAAAGTATTGTCAGTTGGGTCGAGAATGTTCGAAATCTATTATGGATGAATACACAGCATGTGATAAAATAAGTAAAGAGGTAATAGTATGGTATTCTCATAACAAAAAGGTACTGAAACAGATGAATGATTGGGCAGTACTTTATAAAGATGAATTTATTGAATATGGAAAAAAAATAAACGAAGTTCAGAAACGGATTAAAAATTTAAAAAACAGTGTTCTTAAATCTTAATACAATTTCAAAATCTCAGCAACCGCTGGGTGTCGCAAGATGTCTTCATCGTCCATGATGACATGTTCGATATATTCTAAATCCAATCCCTTTATTCGTTTAACAAGGTCGGCGAGACCGTTTCTCGGACCCAAATCACTTTGTTTCAGGTCACCCATAACGATCATTTTTGAATTATCACCCAATCTCGTTAAAAGCATCTTCATTTGGTTAGGTGTACTATTTTGCATTTCATCCGCGATGATAAAAGAATCGTTGAATGTTCTACCACGCATAAACCCTAACGGTTCTATACATACATGTTTCTCAAGTTGGTTACGTGTAAGATAGTTTTCGAAAACATCCATCATAGGTCTTATCCATGGTTCCATCTTTCGTTCCATTTCGCCAGGTAAGTATCCCATATCTTCATCCGCTGCAACTATAGGACGTGTAAGTATGAGACGTTTACACTCTTTGTTTGCTAATTTTTCTGCCGCGACCTGGCACCCAAACATAGTTTTACCCGAACCTGCCGGACCAGTTGCGATTACAATAGGTTTTGGAGATTGTATAACCCTTAAATATTCGCATTGTCCCGGTGTTTTGGGAAAGTTCATCTGTATAAAATAAGTTAAGGTTTTTTTTCTATTTAGATAATAAGATGATAACACACCCTGTAAAACCTGTATTTTTAATTAAACCTGTAAAAAAGTCTAAAAATCGTAATATATTAACTCGGTGTGTATCAGGTAATGATTATTCTGAACAAACATTTGATGACGTCGACACCGTACTTGTAAAATATTTTACGTTCAGATCTACACAATATACATTATCACAGGTATATGAAATGGATAGGTCACCCATGAAAAGTGAATTCAATTGGTTATGTGATTTTTCAAATGAACATAATCCAAGTTCTGGTGACGATTTTATAGAGGCGTTATATGAAAACGGTAAATCAAACATTGCATCTCGTGTTATGGAAAATAGAGAAGGGTTATTAAAACGATGGTTATCACAGACGAGTGAAACGAATGGTGAAAAGTTGGGGTTAAAAATGCACAAGAAAAACATGGATATATCACGAAAAATGTTAATGAAGTCTCTAGAAATTACACCGGAGACAAGCAAATCTTTTGATGAAGTATAAAGGTTTTGTATGTGTATTATATAATGATTGGGAGTGCACACGTTCTTCCAAATTGGGGTATGAAGTTTTATTTTATAGGTGTTATCAGAGGTGGATATACAACAATTACTGACCCAGACGGTAAACCACGTATAATTTGTTTTAGTAAAAAGAAGACTGCTAATGAATGTATAGACTACATATGCAAATACCGTTCAAGCTACGGTGTATGGCCAGACATGAATTTGGAACAACCTGTTTCGCGAATAAACCCTAATATGAATTTTAAGAAAAGAACACCCGAAAACATATCAGAATACATTTTCACTGAAGAAATGGTAAAGAGTCAACTCGACGAAATGTCAACCGGAACGGGTGTTTGTTATTTTTATTGTCATACTTTCGGATACAAAGAAGATTTATTACAAATATCATTATCTGGTCAGAAAATAGATGGTGAAATAAACGAGAGATATTATAAATCAAGATTAGATACAAGGTTAAAGAATGTGTGAATATATAATATAAATGTCATTTGTAAAAGAATTCGATCCTAAAAGTGAAAAACACGTGTTATGGTTACAAAATATAGATAAAACTATGGTTGAAATGGGAGATCTTAGTAAATCTAAAGATTTAATGAAAACTGTAAATGAAAACCCATTTGGTATTAAAATGGACAATCCGATTGATTGGGCACAGTCACATTTCCAATTGTGTATGAAATACTCACAAGCCGTCCTCCGAGGAATAGCTTATATTCCTACTTAACGGTCTACTAATTAACATTGATGAAGAGCGCGTTCTTGGGTGAGTATACTTAGCCATTTTATGATATTCTTTTAATGTAAAATTTTGAGGGTCTGCGTTATCATCCATGCGAATTAACAGTATTCTTCCTAAAACTTCCATATTTGTAAACGGTCTAGGTAATCTATTTGAATTTAAATTTAATTCGGTAAAAGATTCGTCTGATTCAGTTTTTACGATAACAACCTGTTCTTCAGGCCATTGTCCTAAAAAGCTCGCTTTCCCTTTCAATAATTTGAAAATTTCGTTTTTAGACGGAGATATATCAATATCTATTTCATATATATCGTTACGTTTTTCATTTATTAAAACAGCACGTGTCATCCTATTTTACTGGAATAAAAAAATTGCTTTTAATAAATGAACAACTCTATCAAAATATTTATAGCTTTCATAATCGTTTATATTATATTAAAAGAAACTGAACTGTATCAAAATATAGTTCTTGATACACCTTGGGTACAAACCCGTAATAAACCAATCACTACTTCCGATCCATTTAACATGTGCTCCCCAGAATCATTTTCTGATTGTAAGAAACCTGAAATGGAACACCTAAGTAGAAAATAATAGACTATAAAGTAAAAGATGTTATCTAGGGAATATGCAAAAGAAAAATACTCAGAAATACTTGGGGTACCGATCGAACACGCTATAGTTCAAAACTTAGAAAAACATACATCAAATTGGGCGTATATAAGAACGAAAGAATGTGGAGATACACCTGCGTCTAATAATAGTAATCACGTTCAACGGTATAAACAAAAATTTTTAAGTATTATGTATAATCTAAAAAAATCACCTATGTTAAAATATAAAATTTTGGAAGGTGAACTTAAAACATCTACTGTTATTAATTTATCACCACAGGCTCTGTGGCCTGAAGGACCTCACGCGAAAATGTCAGAACAAATAGCGGTAACAGAAATGAAAAAACAACACGCGGCTAATTATATGCATGATAAAGATTACAAGGGTCTATTTAAATGTGGTAAATGTAGAGGGTATAAAACTACTTTTTACCAAATGCAAACTAGAAGTGCTGATGAACCCATGACTGTATTTGTGACGTGTCACACGTGTGATAGAAGATGGAAGACCTAACTTTCTATTTTTATGGCGTACTGGGAGTGTGTAAGATCTGTTGGTTGATCACCAACTGATAATATATAGTTTAAACCAGATTTAGCTTTTACATTACCCTTGTTATGTGCAGGTGTTATTATAAGAATATGATAGGGTATACGATATCTTTTTAATTGCCATTTTGTAAATGCCGATGTAATTAGATTATTAGGTCTAGCTGTTATAATAACAATTTTATATCCTAAATCCATTGCGTAATATAATAACTTAATCATTGGTGTATTAGCCACACCATTTGTAAAAATAAGAGTATCATCTATATCAAACATAACTGCATCTTTTTCTCTTATAACCCGATCTTTTAGTATGTTATTCATTTAATATACTTTAAGAATTAAAACTTGTGTTTATAAAATGGAAAACCAGATTATTGACATTGAATTTGAAGATGGTATGATATATATAGGAAAAATTATAAAAGATATGGACACTGAATTTCAAGTTGCTATACTTGAACACGTGGGCGATGGTTTATGGGATTTTGATCAGGAGTTAGAGTGTATACCCAAGGATAGCGTTTCTGGATTTTATGATACAAAAAACCTGGAACAAACTGGCTTATACGAAATGACAAAAACCGGTTTATACGAAATGATAGATCTATCGGATACAGAATATGTTTTACCGAGTGATGAAGACGATTACGATTCTGGGTCGGAAGTTAGTCTCGTAGATGAATTATAATATTGATTAATAATAAAATGAATTCACAAAGAATAATATTCGCTTCAATCATTGCCGTTGTCATTTACATGTATACGAGACCCAGAATCGTTCCGGAAAAGGAAAAATACTGTTCCATGTGTGCTGGTAAGTAAAATATCAGGAAAAATTTAAAATATTAAACAATCAATAATCTAATTACGAACTTGCCGTACTTATATTATTTATATATAGTATATGTCCAATTCCACGAAAAGAAAATTAAATTTTAAAAATGCAACTGGAAATAATATGACGAATGATCAAATGTACGCTAAAATTAAAAATAAAATATCGGGGTTAGAAAAAAAACGTCAAATTGGTATAGAAAAGCGTAAAAAATATAAATTTATTCTTAATAATATAAATACAAGAATTGAAGAACTAGATACAGAAATACAAGATGGTAAAATTGCATTGAAAGGACTTAATAATATTAAAAAATAATTCAAATCAAAATAAAAAATAATCACACCAATAATCTAATTACGAACTTTCCGTACTTATATTATTGAAGACAAAACTAACTTAAGTAAATAGATTATGTATAATAAAATAGACAATAATGGGTGAAAGTATACAAAAACTTACACACGTCGAACATATACTAAAACGACCGGATTCATACGTTGGACCCGTATCACGTGTTGCCGAACCCTACTGGATTCACGAAAATGGTGTATTTGAGAAGAAAACGGCTGTCTATTCACCCGCACTTTTAAAAATATTCGATGAAATTTTAGTAAATGCTATCGATCGTAATTCTATGTATCCTAAAAGCGTAACGGCGTTAAGCGTTTCTATTGATAAATTGAGCGGTGAAATAAGTATTGAAAATAACGGACCACTTGGTGGTATAGCCGTTAAAATGCACGAAAAAGAAGAATTGTGGACTCCTGAACTAACATTTGGCCACTTACTCACGAGTACAAATTACGACGATACACAAAAACGCCTCGTTGGTGGACGTAATGGATACGGTGCTAAACTCACGAATGTGTATTCGTCTAAGTTTTCAGTTAAGATAAAAGACGGTGAAAATAAGTGTGTATATACGCAACAATGGAGTGACAATATGAAAAAATGTGTCCCACCCAAGATAAAAAAGTATTCTGGTACGTCATCGAGTGTATCTGTGTCATTTATTCCAGATTGGAAAAGATTCGGGATGACGAAAATGGACGATTCTATATACAAAATATTCGAAAAACGAGTTTTTGATGCAAATATATGCACATCACCAAACTGTAAAGTAAAGTTTCAAAACGAACCTCTACCGAAATGTACATTCAATTCGTATGCAAAAATGTATACCAAATCCGATGAAATGTGTACATTTGTAAGTGATAGATGGTCGGTATGTATTGCACCATCTGACGATGGGTTCGAACAAGTATCGTTCGTAAATGGTATTTGTACAACAAAAGGAGGATCTCACGTTGACCACGTTTCAAATATACTCGCAAACGGTGTTATTGAGGATATGGCGAAGAAGATAAAACTGAGACCACAACAGGTTAAAAATGCCTTTTTCGTTTTTGTAAAAGCTACACTTGTTAATCCAAGTTTTAGTAGTCAAGTTAAATCCGAGTGTACCTTAAAATTACAAGATTTTGGGAGTAAGTTTGAACCACCAAAAACATTTATTAAAAATATTCTAAAAACGAGTATTCAATCGGAGTTATTGGCGTTATCAAAGTTTCGTGAAATGAAAGAATTAAAAAAAACGGACGGGGTTCGTAAATCAAAAATAACGGGTATACCAAAACTTGACGACGCAAATAAGGCCGGTACTGCACAATCTGGTAAGTGTACACTGATTGTTACCGAAGGTGATTCCGCAAAAACACTTGCAATTGCTGGTCTTTCTATTGTTGGCCGTGATCATTATGGCGTTTTTCCTTTACGTGGTAAATGTAAAAATGTAAGGGATGCGAGTGTAAAACAACTTACAGAAAATAAGGAATTTAATGATCTTAAAAAGATTTTGGGTCTTCAACAAGGTAAAGTATATACATCCCTTTCGGAACTTCGATACGGTAAACTCATGATCATGACAGATGCCGATAACGACGGCAGTCATATCAAGGGTCTCATACTTAACATGATTCACTATTTTTGGCCGAGTTTACTTGATTTAAAGTTCGTCGTGAGTATGGTTACACCGATTATCAAAGCCACCAAGGGTTCGGAAACGAAATCATTTTACACAGATTCCACTTTTAGGCAATGGTATGGAAACGGAAAAAATGCATGGAAAATAAAGTATTACAAAGGTCTTGGTACATCTACATCTGCAGAAGCACGCGAATACTTTAAAAAAATAAAAGATCTTACTGTTCAATTTGATACGGATACACAAATGAATGAATCTATCATTCTCGCATTCGATAAATCAAAATCTGATTTACGTAAAAAATGGCTACTTGAGAGTACAGAAAAAGATGTATCGGAACTCGAGGTACCTTATGGAAACATTCAACGTCTCGGTATAACCGATTTTATTCATAAAGATCTTGTTAATTTCAGTCTCGCAGACTTGAAAAGATCTATTGCACACGTATCAGATGGTTTAAAACCATCACAAAGAAAAGTTGTATACGCATGTTTTTCTAAAAATCTCACATCTGAAATGAAGGTCGCTCAATTAGCAGCCTATGTATCGGAGAAAACATCATACCATCACGGTGAAGTGTCTTTGGCCGATACGATTGTAAAATTGGCACACGATTTTGTTGGTTCGAATAATATCAATTTACTCGAACCATGTGGTCAGTTTGGTACAAGACTGATGGGTGGTAAAGATGCGAGTCAAACGAGGTATATATTTACAAAACTTACAAAAAGTGCAAGAAAGTTATTTGATCCAAAAGACGACCCCGTTTTAAAGTATATGGACGATGATGGTAAACAGATTGAACCCGAATATTATGTTCCTATTTTACCAACTGTTTTGGTAAACGGTACGGAAGGTATAGGTACGGGTTTTAGCTCGTATATACCACCATTTAACCCGGATGATATACGCACAAACATAAAACGTGTTATAGTCGGTGAAAACATCATTCCTATGAAACCTTGGTTTAATAATTTCAAAGGAACTGTTTTTAGTAACGATAATACTATTTGGGTTACTGAAGGTATTTGGAAACGTTACGGAGATACTATTAAAATTACAGAATTACCTCCATGTAGATGGACACAAGATTATAAAGAATACCTCGATACACTTATGGAAAAGAAGAAAATTACAAGCTACGTGAATAACAGTACAACAGATGATATTGATTTTGTTATTACGGGTTATACCGGTGACGATGTTATAAAAGATTTCAAATTACAAAAATCGTTTCATACGTCTAATATGCATTTATTTCACCCAACCAAAGGTATACATAAATACGAAACACCGGAAGATATTTTATTGGATTTCGTTGATATACGAACTAAAACGTATAAGAAAAGAAAAATACACTTAGTAACTACATTGAAAGAGAAAGTAAAAAAATTAAAAAATACGTATAAATTTGTTGAAATGGTTATACATGAAAAATTGAAAGTTTTTAAGAGGAAAAGATCCGAACTGGAAAGTGAAATGAGTACAATTTTCGATAAAATAGAGAATTCATACGATTACTTGTTAAACATTAAGACGTATCAGTACACTCACGAAGCTGTAGAAAGTCTCAAGGATGATACATTAAAAACGATGAAAGAACTCGAGGTATTGGAAAATACGAATTACATTGATATGTGGAAAAATGATTTGGTACACTCAGTTTAATAAAAAAATACCAGACTATATAAATGCCAAAACACCCGAGACCTGCAAATTCGTGTGGATCGTCCACAACACCTAAAATGTCAAATAACAAGACAGTGAAGAAAAAGCCAAAAGTAACTTTATCTCCCAACTTTATTAAATCCCTTGCAAAGTTACAAAGAGGACTTTTTTTAACACCAAATGTTACACCTAAGTCTTCTAATAAAAAAAAATAAAAAGTAATGTATGAAAGATCCCTTTAAGACCCGTGTCACTAAGAACGACAAGAAAGCTAAAAAAGGACTCTATACACAAAAACATATAAGGCTTAAACAAGAGACGCTTAATAAGAGTAAGACAAACCAAAAAGACCATGGCTCCATACAAACCACCAAGTGCTCATTACAGTCAGTTTGACGTTTCATGTTATAACGAGGATGATATTTTCAAGTTTATCGGTAAGAACGGTAAAAAGTTTTATTGGTTAACGCGTTACCTCGAGTTATCGTACATGTGGTATGATAAAAACCGTAAAGTTATAGAATTATGGGGCCCATTTGAGTCGCTCCAGAATTTTCAAGCCCACCACATTTTAGAGTGTGAATTAGACCTAAGTTGTAATAAAATAGAAGTATAAAGTAAGATAAAATGACTACTCAATCCCCCGACACATTTCAAAAAATAAAAACACCCGGTTGTTTTAGCCATGAAAAAGTTAATCAAGTAATTAAACCACTACAGAAACAACTTTTACCCGGTTCTCTCGTTTATGATATTGTTAATGCTAAATATAAACCTGAACCTGATCGACAACCTTTTTACGTTCAAAATAAAAAAGATTATTTGGAAAGTTTGGAAAGAAACTGTAAAGAAATGGGTATTCCATTTAAAAAACCATACGTTGAACAAATACCTACACCAGAAAAGATAAACGTATACAAAGAAAATCACATTGAATATTTGGATACAATAAGTGTGAAACTGAACGTTTTGAAGAATGGTAAAGTCCGTGTTAAACTTTTACACGAAATGACACATCTGAATGAAATGTATTATTCAAAGTCTAAACCACCACCTATTAAAATATTATCGTCAACTTTAAAAAAGATTGGGTACTCTAAAGAATTTATAGATTCAATGAACGATAAATATAAAAAAAGACAAAAACTCATTGAAGTAAAATGGAAAAAACTAGAAAAGATGTTTGATGCACCTTCCGCGAGTTCTTTGAATAGAAAGAAAAAGAAGGAAAGGGCACTTGAAAAGGAAAAGGAAACGGAAGTGATAGAAGACGAAGATATATTACCAAAAAGTAATGAAGATGAAGAAGATAATGGTCTTGATATAGAACAAGACGAGGACGAGGACGAAAATGTAGAAGAAGAATACATTTCAGATGGAGGAGATGAATAAAACTTAAGTTACACAATTTTTAATAAAAAAACAATTTACACAATGAATATTTTCTTTTTATCTATGAACCCCGAAGAGCTTGCTTATATGTATTGTGATCAACACGTAATCAAGATTCTACTCGAAATATGTCAAATGATGTATACCGCATGGTTTTACTCCGATCAAACGGAATACGTGGAATCAAATGCACCCTATACGGTAAATGGGGCACGCCGAGGGTATAAAGCCGCACACAAAAAACACCCAACAACGTTGTGGATATCTTCAAACATAAACAATTATAATTTTGCGGGTGAAATTGGAATGTCACTCGCACTCGAATATACTAAACGGTTTGGTAAAGTACACGCGTGTTCTAAACATATACTTTGGTTATATAAAAATAAACCTTCACACTTCGAACTTCGTGAGAGTGAAACCGCGTATTACCCAATACACGACTTTAAACACGGACTAACGAGAATACCAGCATGTATGCCCGATAAATATAAAGTACCAAGTATTATTGAATCGTATAAGCTATATTATACAGGTGAAAAAGAGAGTTTTGCGAGATATACACGTGTTTAATTTAGAAATATACTATAAGATGAACTGGAAACAGTTCCGTAAACGTTTAAGAAAAAAACGTAAAAAATTACAAAAATTTATAGATAAACATCCTGTTATTGTAATTATATTCTTACAATTAAGTATAATGGTGACCATATCAACCGTATCAAAATTGTTTAGTTCCCCACCTATAAAAATAGAAAAGAAGCCTGAATATGAACACCGAATATATAGCGATTTTATTAAAGGTGTTAAGAAAAACGAAATCGTTAAAGCGGAAATAAATCCTCAAAGTGATATCGTATACTTCGAAGAAAAGAATGGAACCGTGGGTACGTCGTATTATACACCCTCGGAAGATTTTTGGAAAACCATGTCTGAGAGTCAAGTTGATTTTGATTTAGTTAGAACACCGATCGGTGGAACTTTTAACGATTTTGTATCATTCATGTTCATTACTATAGGTTTCTTTGCAATTTTTAGAATGTTTAGTGGAGGTGGTCAAAGTGCATTTTCCATGATGAAAAATGACATTGACGTAGAGAGTCAAATAACAACGCGTTTTGAGGATGTCCAGGGTATAGATAGTGCTAAGGATGAACTCGAAGAGATAGTTGATTTTCTCAAACAACCCGAAAAATATTTTGGAACTGGTGCTAAAATACCAAAAGGTGCGTTATTAACGGGTAAACCAGGTACGGGTAAAACGCTTTTAGCACGCGCAATCGCGGGTGAATCGTCCGTTCCATTCATTCAGTGTTCAGGGTCATCGTTTGTTGAAATGTTTGTGGGCGTAGGTGCAAAAAGGGTGAGAGAAGTGTTTGAAATAGCCCGAGAAAATGAACCATGTATTATATTTATAGATGAAATTGATGCGATCGGTAAGAAAAGAAGTATGAACGGGTTTGCGGCAAACGATGAACGCGAACAAACAATTAATCAACTCCTGACCGAGATGGATGGATTTGATAACACTTCTCAAATTGTTGTTATTGGTGCAACAAACCGTATCGATATACTCGACGATGCGTTATTACGACCCGGTAGATTTGATCGTAAAATACAAGTTTCTTTACCAGATGTTCACGGACGCGAAGAGATACTCAAAGTACACGCCAAAGATAAAATGTTAAGCGTCGACGTAAGTCTTCATGATCTTGCAAAACAAACGACGGGGTTTTCGGGTGCCGATCTTGCAAATGTTATGAACGAGTGTGCTATACGAGCCGTTCGTGATGGAAAATCTGGAATGATAACACCGGATATTGTTGAAGACGTGTACCAAAGAATAGTTGTCGGTGCTAAAGGAAATCGTTCCGTTTCTGGAGCACGTAAGGCGCGAGTTGCGTACCACGAGGCGGGACACGCTATTATTGGTGTACTCATGCATGAATACGACGAAGTTCGTAAAGTGAGTATATTACCAAGAGGTGACGCGGGTGGTGTTACATATTTCCAACCATCGACGGATGATATAGGTATGTATACGAAAGATTACCTTTTATCACAAATTAAGGTCGCACTCGGTGGTCACGCCGCCGAAGAGATTGTTTATGGACGAGAACACGTTACTACGGGTGCATCCAGTGATTTTCAACAAACGTTTAACATTGCGCGTGAAATGGTGACTACGTACGGTATGAGTGAAACTATAGGTAAAATGAACATTAACCCCGATCTTATATCTCCCATTACAGCAAACCATATCGATATAGAAATACACGATATAGTTGAAAATTGTTATACTGAAGTAAAAGAATTACTTAACACATACCGCGTTAAACTCGAACACCTGAAAGAGATACTTGTAGAAGAAGAGATTGTCGATGGGAGTCTTGTATACGAAATGATCGCGTCATGTGATTTAAGAGACCGATTGAAACCAAAGGATGCTACAATGCAAGTATATATGGATACGTATGATAGCTTCGACACGTGTAGAGATGGTGATGACATTATTTTACCATGATACAGTATAAATGGATACTGAGGATGAAATATTTTTTTTTAGTTTTGCTTGGTTTATTATAGGCCGGAGATTTTTAGAAAATTTTAGAAAATAATCTTTTATAATAAACCTAAGTGTACACGTTATGCTTAAAGAAATCAAACTAAGTTTTTTATAATGAATTATATTGCTTGGGATACAGAGACCATAGGTCTTCCAACAACGCGTTACGGTGAAAAGGCGACGCGTGAAAATATTCAAAAATTTGATAAATGTCGAATGTTAACGTTAGCATTTGTAAAGTATAGTTCGAAAGGACGTGAACTCGGATCGTATCACGGTACAGTGTATCCAGATACATTTGATGTTGCGGCGACGCACGTACACGGTATTACACAGGAGTACGCGAGAGAGAATGGACAACCGTTCGGGTATCTCTACGCATCATTAAAAGAAGCTACGAAAGATACAAAACTACTCGTCGCACACAATTCTGCTTTTGACGAAAACGTATTCTTTTCAGAATGTTACCGTCGAGGTTTTGATACGGAACCTTTCGATGACGTGACATTTGTTGATACTTTGGACATGGCGAGATCGATATATCCGACCTTGAAAAACCATAAATTGATTACCGTATACGATCACATTTTTGGTGAAGAGTTTGACGGTGCTCACGATGCACTGAACGATGCGCGCGCGTGTGGTGATGTTTACCCCGTTATGCGTGATAAGGAATGGAATCTTAAAGATATAGGTGTTAAACGAGTCGTACTCAAAGCGTCTGATATTGCAGCTATTACTGGTAAGAATAGGTTTAAGAAACCCACTGAAATCATTGATAACCTTTGGAGTAAATATAAACCCGAAACGTTTGAAGGTAAGACGAAGGATCAAATGGCGTACGAGGCCATTCAGAAATGCGATCTCGCAAAGAATCTGTTACAGGAAACTGAAACGTACAAATCTATAAATTCATCTGACGTTGAGCAAAAGTATAAAGCGGTATCTAACCAAGTTGATTTATATTCTAAACTACGTGGTGAAGATAAGAAGAATGCAATCGATTATTTACGTAAAAAACTGTATACGAACCACGGGACACGACACGAAGACACGACAGCTGATAATTATCAAGATTTTGACGTCGATGAAAAGTATTACACGTACACTGTGTGTTCACTTGAAGGTACCGATTACGAAATCGTGGGTCGAATAGACCGAATACATACAGATGTCGACGGTGATAAAACGATCGTGGAAATAAAGAATAGGACGCGTGGTTTATTCAAAACGGTACGTGATTACGAGGAGATTCAGTGTCAAACATATATGGAAATGTTGGATATCAATAAATGTCAATTGATCGAACAGTATAACGATTCACGCATGGGGTACCATATTATTCGTGATAAACAGAAATGGTTATCTGAATTGAATCCCAAACTGATAAATTTTTGCCGACACTTCCATAGTTTACTTTCTAAGTAATACTAAGAATGATATACATGTTACCATTTCTATTCGTGCCTAAACTTATTGATAAAAAACTAAACAAACCTAGCAAACCACCTATACAGGACACTAAAAACCGGTATTGTGGGTGTTGGTTATTTAATTAAAATGTAATGTAAATATAAAAGTAATAATGCCTCCTAAACTAAATAAAAAGGAAATAATGAAAATTATGAATAACGAAATGAAAAAAAAATCCCCTATAAAATCTCTGAAAACAACTCCCTGTGGATCGTACGTAGTAAATCGAAAGATAGGAGAAACTGCAAAAAAACCATCACCACCTAAAAAAAATAACAATAAATAAATTAAAGAAACGAGTGTATAAGATGTTATAACAAACATAACATGTCACTCGGTCTCCGAATTACCCCATTTACACCCAGATTACACAGGACTACCCGCTTAAAACGTTCTTCGAATAAAGATGACAATACGTTTATCGATACATCAAGCGACGAACCTAAATATGTAACGCGTGAAGATGTAGAGAGTTACCACGATTCATCCGATGCTAAAATGAAAACCTTATCTGCCGCATGGTTGAATAAGTACGCGACGCGTAACGGGTCACCAACACTTGAAACGTTTGCAAACCCAAAATCCGTCGAAATGATTAACGGCCGCGTTGCACAAATTGGTTGGATCATGGCACTGTATTATGAGTTTACTAAAAACGAAACCGTTTGGAACCAAGTATTTAAAACGAGGACGTTTACACTCTTAGACGGTACTAGCGATACTGTGACTTACCCAACAGTTGGATTTTTCATGTTACAGATTGTAGCCGGTTTGATCGTGACGGGATCCTTATTTTCTAAACTGAAATCTGTCGACGAAAACGAGGAGATTGGACCGTTTAATAAAGAGGCTGAATTAAACAACGGTAGATGGGCTATGATTGGTTTAGTATCTTTGGTCACAGTTGAACACTTTAACGACGGTATAGCCTTATTTGGACCACGATAAAAAATATAAAACATTAATAATAATGAAAAGAATTACATTTACACAGGGGTACCTGTCTTTTCTCGCCATAATAACATCATTTTCTGCTAATATGTATACGACTCGAACGAGTTATAAAGATAACGAAACCGGGTTAAAAACTAGGAATCTTTAAGAATAAAGAATGAAAGATCTATTCTTAAAAATTACTACAATGTCAATAGCATCTTTTTTAGGATCGTATATAGGAACTCAAAAATGGTTCAAGAGTCATGACGAACACGAATAAAAAAAAATGAAAAACAATAGTATGTTGAGACCCCCTCTCTCATCTACCATTTTTCCCAGACTAACTACGTCTAGACGTATATGTACAAACGTTGTTTCTATGGAAAATGAGTCTACACGACTCCAAAATATAGAAACAACAATAGAAAGAACACGTGGTCGATGTTCATTAGCATACGGTCGTCAGGAGAAGGCGTACATAAAAGTTCTCAATCAGTTGGAGAAAGAACGTTCTGAAATTTTAAAGGGTACCCAGGAAAAAAGTTACGATAATACAAATGATAGTTGTAGCGAATAATCCGAGGGTAATGGTAGTTACGTGTAAAAAAAATAAAGGGGGTACACAAAAATTACCCAAATACGTGACGTATACTGAAACCAAGAAACTGAAAAAGTCTAGTAACAAAAAGAATATAAACCCTGTAAAGAAATTCTTAATTGGTATATTTGGTGAAGAGATTGATTACGATAAGTTCAATAAAGAGTCTAAATGGTCAATACGGAAAGAAGAAGACGATGACGATCGTGAAACAAAAAAATAGTAAAATCGATTTTTTATATCAGTGTAATATAATAGAAATGGTTGATAACTTTGCAACTCCTACCGTTTCAGGATCGAAAAACAATTCAGGGTCGAACAACAATTCAGGGTCGAACAACAATTCAGGGTCGAACAACAATTCAGGGTCGAACAACAATTCAGGGTCGAATAACAATTCGGGATCGAACAACAAATCTGCATCTAAGACCAAATCTTCATCTAAGACCAAATCTGCATCTAAGACCAAATCTGCATCTAAGACCAAATCTGCGTCTAAGACCAAATCTGCGTCTAAGACCAAATCTGCGTCTAAGACCAAATCTGCGTCTAAGACTACTCCTAGTAAAAAAACAAATTCTACGAATCGGTTAGCTAGTATGTTTAAAAACGTTGGTATAAGTCCAGTAAAAAGCAAAAGCAAAAGCAAAAGTGTTAGTTCTA
>Ga0209308_10001073_pt1 | contig 26274 bp, 37 predicted proteins | sample COGITO_mtgs_1204_3_FD_184806 | JGI IMG/M metagenome (GOLD analysis project Ga0209308, IMG submission 184806) | Pelagic marine microbial communities from North Sea - COGITO_mtgs_120405 (SPAdes) (version 2) | ecosystem: Environmental > Aquatic > Marine > Epipelagic ...
AATTAATAAAAAGGAGTATAAATGACTAATCAACAAGTAGTAGATTTAGTTATGAAAAAATTTGATGGTGAAATCATGATACGTAATCAATGGCGTGTTGATGGTTCTAAGGGTAAACATTATACAGTAGAATGGGATCCACATCACAGAAAATATAACTGTAATTGTCTAGGTTATACTTATAGACGTAAGTGTAGACATATTACAGAGTTAAGTAATTCATTTGGTTTAAAAAAAGGAATAAAAAATGGGAAGTAAAAATAACGTAAATTCATATATAACTCTACCATGTAGTAAATGTGGTAGACTAGTAGAAAACTGTGGAGAATCAGCAGTTAAATCAACGTGTTCTGTATGTGTGATGGGTATGGTAGGTATGCCATCAGAACCTGTACAAAGAGTATCTACTGGTAGACCTGCTGGATGGCATTTTATGAATGAGTTCGTAGATAAAGATGGTAATGTGTTTCATAAGGGTAAGGAACAAAAAAAGTTAAAGGGTACTTTACCACCTACTAAAGTTAAACCTGTTGTAAGGAAAAAAATTAAACGTAGGTCTAAAGAAGAGATTTTATTAGCTAGGGAAAAAGAGAAGAGAGCAGCTCTCAAGAAAGCTGTTCAAAAACAAAAAGATTTTTTAAACCACCAATTTGGAGAAGACTAATATGTCTAAGAAAAAAACAGATAAAATATGGGGTGATTATAAACAATACACCTTAACAGATGGAACAAGGTTTCTTGCACGTGATGATAACGATGCTAAACTTTACCGTGAAAAAGTTGGAGATAATACTAATGTTTAGTGAAAAGAAAAAAGAACCTAAACGGTTTAAGGTTAGTCCAAAACTAAAAGGTGACTCACGTTTAGAAAATGAAACTTACGAAGATTATAAAATAAGGCGTAAAGAAGAACGTATGTTACTTGAACAATATCTAAAAGGCACGATATATGAAAAGTAATTTAACCAGACGTAAAGATGGTTCGTATGCCCTTAAACACAAAACCAAAAAAGGTAAAAAAGGTGATTGTGTTGAATGTGGTCAAAATGAGGTGAAACGTGAATTGGGATTATTATATAGACACGTTGCTAATGATATGAATTTAGTCAGAGAATATATAGAACAACATCTTACGGAATATAAAAAACATAAATCTGTAACACCTAATTGGTGTGAAACTTGTAAAGCTCTAATCGACTATAATGTAGAAGTTGACATTGATAAAACATTAGGGTTTAATGCAAAATCTAAGTAATGCTATCAAGAGAATATCTAATCAACAGAGGAACTTGTTGTGGTCTTGGATGTTTAATGTGTCCGTATGAACCAAAACATACAGAGGGAGTTACAGAGGTTATGAAAAAAATAATTAATTGTTTTAAAGAAGATAATCCGTTAATACAAAAAAAACTAAGAGAGGTGTCCGTTGAAGAAGGATACAAAATTGCAACAGAACTATTTCAGATACTTAACAAAAGAGGGGACGGTATTGGGTTGGCAGCGAATCAAGTGGGAATTGATGCACAAGTGGCCGTGGTTAACGTCAAAGAGCCAATCGTTCTTATCAATCCTGAAATCGTTAGTAAAGAAGAAGAAGTAAGATACTATGAGGGTTGTTTAAGTTTTCCTAAAAAGGGTTGTCACACTAAAAGATATAAGACTATAGAAGTTAAAGTAGATAACATTGAAAGTAATATGACATTCGGTGCTGGAGATACTGATACAGACTTGTTAGAATCAGTTTGTGTTCAACATGAAATTGACCATCTAAATGGTATGAGGATATTAGATAGAGCTCAACAACTTACAATTAGAAGAGAGAAACCTAAAATTGGTCGTAATGAACCATGTCATTGTGGAAGTGGAAAAAAATATAAAAAATGTTGTATCAATTAGAACTATTTTATAAGAGTGACGAACAGATGATTTTAGAAACAGAAGAATACTTTGATTATCTAGAAAAACCAAATACGGCATTTTCTGATATGCCCGTATGTCCTTTTTTAAAACCTGAAAGACTTAGTGATAGATTAATGGTTAGGGTTTGGAAACCTACAGTAAATTCATTGAATCATTTATTTCAAGAATTTTTTGAGTCAAAATATAGTTCAGCTTTATTTATATGTAGAGATACTAAAGATATAAAATGGGAAGATGTTTCTAGAAAATCTTATCAAAAAACTATACAAGGTTTTCTAAAACCAACAAAGTATAAAGCTCTTTGTTTTTCACCATATGAAGAATGGAGTGCAGGTGGTGAGGAGACTAGAAAAAAATCACCATACTTTTTAATTAATGTGGCTACAAAAAAAGAATTAGGTAAGGCACATAAAGGTTTATTAAAGACAAAATATTTTGAAAAATTTAACGATGAGGAGATTAAGAAATTAAAAGTTTATCCAAAAAAGAAGAAGTAGATAATTTAAAAGTATTTGTGAGATTACTATTCTTTTTGATTACAATACCTATAATTACGTTGGTATTTGGTGTAACTTTATTTATTCTTGGTATCATCATTATGATATTATTTATAGAAGATATTTTTTTAAACAGGAGGTAAAAATGTCAATGTCAACAGCAGAAGCCTACCATGAACTACTAGAAGAAATTTTAAATGGACTAGAAGAAGCAATGGTAGATGAAAATTGGGATGGAATCGATAGTGTGATGCATCAGATTAGAGAAGCAATAGACAATCCATATGATAATTACAATACCGAAGAGTGGTAAAGATATGGGGCTGTAATTGGAAATCGACAGGTGTTATTTGAAAATAGAGTGCAGCAGAGATTGAGTATGTCTCGTAACAAAAGACTCACAAACCTAATTGACGAAGTTAATTCGTTAGCCGGGTTGGACATTGATTGGCACTTAGCCAATGCTGAAATGGGATTTGACAACTTTGTCACTCCTATTCAGAATGACCAACCAACTTACGCCTACACGGCTTAAGTTACTGAGTTGTCTAACACTCGGTCATAAAATAAGTTAGACACCATCTCTTTAGTTAGGATTGAAGTTAGAGATTAAAGAAACTACCAGTTGGTAACTCTGAGTAAAGTTACAAGTTCGTTGTAAGTAACTACTAATAGGAACTTAACTAAGCTGTGAATGACTTTTTGGAGAATACAGACTGGACGCGGGTTCGACTCCCGCCAGCTCCACAAGGAAAATAAAATGAATTTAAAACAAACTAGGAGATATTTATTTATATGAAAATGTATAAAGAGAAGTTAGCATTATACATTGCGTTGATAACCTTAACTAATGGTTGGGTATCAACGAGCTTTTTGAAAGACAAAAACATTCAACTTCAATCAATTGTTAGTGAAAACATTGATTTAAAAAAGAAGTTGTATAAGTACGAAACAGAAGGAATGAACGTGACCGTAACCATGTACGAACCACTTTCGTATCAAACTGATTCTACACCGAACATTCTCGCGGATGGAACGCGTATTAGGGTACACAAAGCTAGCGAGTACCGATTTATAGCGGTAAGTAGAAACCTTTTGAAACGACACGGTGGATGGTTAGACTATGGAGACTTCGTTCTGTTAAAAGGTACTTCTCACAAAGATGGGGTATATCAAGTAAGAGACACTATGAATAAAAGGTTTGTAAACCGAATAGACATTCTAGAGTCGCCAGGTGTATCACCATATAAATTTCAAAAAGCACAAATAGTAAAGACAAATTTATTTGTCAACAACAGTAATGGTTAGGTTGTATGTTAGTAACAATAATATATAATACAGAGTTCGGAGCAGCTGCTGGTAGTCTTAAAGGAGCACTGCTCGAAGAATGGTCAGATGTCAAAATCAATAAGATGGGTATCAATGGTGCCATTAGCAATGCTAAGTATCAAATACAATTAAATGGTAGCGTCGTCTATTCTGGTAAAATACCTGTAGATAATACAACAATAATAAATTCAATCAAAGAGAGGTTATAGTGTATAGAAGTTATAAACGCTTTATAGGTTATAGTACAGCTTTCAGACAATGGAAAGCTGATTCACATTGTAGTTTAGTTCATGGATATGCATTTTGTTTCAAAGTTTGGTTCGAAGGTGAACTAGATGAGAACGGTTGGGTAATTGACTTCGGAAGTTTCAAACGTAATGGAGTTAAAGAATGGTTAAAGAATATGTTTGACCATACCACTTGTATAGCAGCTGACGATCCTGAACTTGAGATATTTAAAGAAATGCACAATCGTGAAATTATAGATTTACGGATTCTAGAGAATGGTGTTGGTTGTGAAAAGTTTGCTGAGTTAGTTGCAAAGTATTTACAAGACATTGTTCACAGAGAAACAGATGGAAGAGCTTCTGTATCTAGAGTACAATGTTGGGAACATGAAGACAATATGGCAGAATATCATATTAAATAGCAAAAAGTACTTGACTCATATATGTTTTTTAACGTAATATATGATATTAAAAATTAATAAATAAAACAGGTTATAAAATGAAACGAAAAATGACAACAAAAGGTTTTGTACAAAAAAAATCAGCTGATAGGAAACCAAATTATAGAGTTATGTTTGCAGATGTAGTTGTAAATCCATATTATGGCACACAAGTAAAATATATCATTGACTTAAAAGAACTTAATGATGGCAAATGGTTATTTACTAGATACGAAACAAACAATACAGGTAGGGGTATGGAGCCTCCGACTATTGTTGACGACTTGTTAAGTGCTGCTGGTGCAGGTGAAGGAAATAAACATGATCCTAAAGGAAAGATGGGAAGATGGGGATTGGGTGAAACTGGTACATTTGCAGGTTTATCTAATTTAGAACTATCTAAAAAATATGGAATTAAAGTTTGTGCTAAGAAAGATGAACACAAAGAGTGGGCATATGTTGACCATGATTTACTTAATAAACCAGAAGACGATGTTGATGTTACTTTTAATTCTGATGAACAAATGAAAAAGCTAGGTGTACCTATTGATGAAATTGGAAGTCAAGGAACTTGGATACAATATGTAATTGAGGTGAGTAGATGGGAATCAAATTCAAAATGGATTAATACGGTTAGGCATTATTTAGAAAATATACTAATGAATTGGTTACCAAACAAAATGGATATTACTTTACGTGTAGAAGAACAAAATAAAAAACCTTATGAGATTGTATTACAACCAAAATTATTTGATATTGAAGGTGATAAATGGGTAGACGGTGAAATAGAAATACATGGTAAAAAATACAAAACTAAACAAGCTAGAAGGTCTAAAGAGGGAAGTGATGAATATTTAGATTTTGATAAAAAATTTCCTGGTAGAAGAGCTCTTGCAGCAGATGGGTTTGGAAAATTTTTATCTATAGCTAGAAAACCTGTAATCATATTAGTAGATAAAGAGACGGAATATATTAATGATGTTTCCGTTCATAGTGGTACTGATAGAATCATTACACTAATATACGTTCCTAAAGATGACATGATAACTGAAACTACTAAAGATGGAGCACAAATATTAAATCCCACTACAGAAAATGGAACACCAGCTGGTACTGTATCAAAGTTGGTTAATGAGTTAATTAGAACTAACTTTCCTGAACTTACTGAGATGTCAGAAGGAGAGACTATGGATCAACTATACAAAGTAATGAGAGGAGACGTATTTCTTGCTCCACTTTCGTTAAATATGTTTTTTCAAGATTTTTGTCCTACAAGATATAAACTTGAAAATGGAAATAACGATAATTTAAAAACATTCTATAAACAACACCTTGAATTAGAATCTGGTTTAGCTGCTAATAAAAGAGGTGATATGGTTATTTTTGTTGACTTTAAAATAGCTGAAGGTAAGATAAAAAAACTTACTTCAGATAATTGGCATCAAATTGTTTCATACATCACAACAAATACTTGGGTTAAAAAATGTACAATTTTAGCAATAAGTGATCTTAATGAGTCAGGAGCACAAGATATAAGTGCTAGTAATCGTTTGGGATTTCCACAAAAAACAATAAATAAATTTACTACACAAATTAAATCAAATTTATCTCATCTTTATAGAAAAACTGATAGTGGAGATGAGGAAAGTTTAGAAGAAGTAGAAATAAATTTAGTTGATTTACGTGCATATGACCTACATAAAAAAATAAAATAAAGTGCTTGACAATGGATAAAAAAAGTTGTATATTAACACTATGAATTATACTAAAAAACAACCATTAGGAGAAATGTATACTTGTCTTCAAGGAGAAGGTAAGTATATTGGAATACCACACATTCTTATTAGGGTTAGTGGTTGTCGATTGAGATGTCAATTCTCAGATTCATTTTGTGATACACCATATGCTTCTTGGAAACCTGAAAAAGGTAAATATACTTTACAAGATGTAAAAGAGTTTTATGAATCTAATCCACAAGTAAATCACACAATGATTACAGGTGGAGGTCCTACAATTCATGGAGAGTTATTAAAAGAGTTATGTATCATCGGTAAACAGTATGACCACCTAATAACAATAGAAACTGAAGGTAGTGAATTTGTAGAAACAGAAGCTGATTGTATATCACTATCACCAAAACTATCCAACTCCACACCAAGACCAGGTACTTGGATGGACTATGCTAATCGTGAGGTTACTGAAAAAGATAAACAACAACACGAGAAGTGGAGATGTAACTACGAAGCGATGAGAGACTTACTTGACAATCACGAAGATTATCAGTTGAAACCAGTTATATCAAATGAACAAGATTTAAAAGAAGTAAAAAAATTACAAAAAATATTAGATATACCAAACGAGATGGTTTGGTTAATGCCCGAAGGTTTAACACCTGAACAATTAAGTGATAGACGAACTTGGTTGATGGAGTTATGTGAACAAGAGGGTTACAATTTTACAGATAGATTACATATAATAGCTTATGGAGATAAACGTGGAGTATAATATAATAGAAATTTTAGGATGGTTAGGAACAGTTTGTATACTGTTTGGGTATTACTTAAATGCAAAGAAACTTGATATGTCTTGGGTGGTTTGGTTTTTAGGTAACTTATTTATGTTGATATATTCTGTCAATATTAAAGCCAATCCACAAGTACTACTAGCGGTAGTTCTTATGGGTTTAAATGTTTATGGTTATTTAAATTGGAGAAAACTAAATAAGTGAAAGCAATATTAAGTTTAAGTGGTGGACTAGATTCCACTGCATTGTTATTACATCTTATAAAAAAAGGTTATGATATACACACCATAAGTTATTACTATGGTCAGAAAAATAAAGTTGAGTTAGATGGTCTAGCTCGTATCTTACATTATCTTGAATATCAACAATATACAATTGAGAATCAACGAATTGATTTATCTTCAGTATTTAAATCATTTAATTCTTCATTGACACGTTCTGATATCGATGTACCTACTGGTACAACAGATGAATCTAAAATGAAAACAAATTTTGTTCCTAATAGAAATGCTATCTTCTCTTCAGTTCTTTATGGGTTTGCTGTTTCTATTGCAAAAGATTATGATGATGTTGTTGATGTTTGTCTAGGAGTACATGCTGGAGATGGAAATATTATTCCACCTGATTGTACACCAGAGTTCTATGATAAATTAAACGATGCTTTTAAAATAGGAAATGTAAATACAGAAAATATAAATTATTATTTACCTTATGTAAATAAAAAGAAATATGAAATAGTAGAAGATGCTAAAAACATTTGTGATGAATTGGGTTTAGATTTTAAATATATTTTTGAAAATTCTATATCATGTTATACAGGTGATGGTTGTGGTAAATGTGGAGCATGTACAGATAGGATTTTAGCTTTTGAGAAAGCAGGAATAAAAGATGTTACAAAATATAAGGAGATACTATGAAAAAGGATAGATTAATTAGTTATATGTCAGAAAACTTTTATAGTGGTCAAAATAGATATAGAGGTAATAATTTTGATACTAAAATTTTAAAAAAAAATGTTGGTAAAAAAGTACCTTTAAGTTTGGCTGAATATAATGAAGATGATAAAAAATATTATTGGTCAGAAGTTATGATTACACCTGTAAAGGTTTTGGGTTATGATAGAAGACCTGAGTTTCAAATACCTGACGAAGAGAAATCTTATAGTAAGAAATATGATAAGTTAGTACCTAATAGATGGTTATGGGAGATAAAACCTTTATGACTAAATTAAAATATGCTAATGGAAATCATCCATTAACAGAACAAGAAAAACAAAGTATGATTCAAGAAGCTGCTGAACACTATGGTAATTATATGACAGCTCTTGGGTTTGATTGGAAAGACGATCCTAATTCGTCAGATACACCAATGAGAGTAGCTAAAGCTTTTGTAAATGATTTAGCAAGTGGAGTATATAGTAAATCACCAAAGATAACAGCGTTTGATAACATCGATGGTTATGATGGTGTAGTTTTTCAAGGTAACATAACAGTACATTCATTTTGTTCACATCACCACTTACCTTTTATTGGTAAAGCTCATGTAGCATATATTCCTACACCAGATGGTAAGGTTATTGGTTTAAGTAAATTAAATCGTATCGTTGAGTTTTATGCTCGTAGACCTCAAGTACAAGAAAACTTAACAATGCAAATTCATGACCACGTTCATGAAGAATGTACAGATAATATTGGTGTTGCTGTTATGATAGAAGCTAATCATATGTGTGCATGTGTTCGTGGTGTTAAACATGATGCTACTATGAAGACTGCTAAGTTAAGTAATGTGTTTAAAAATAAAGATAGAGTACGAGAAGAATTTTACAACTTCATAAGGGATTTAAAATAATGAAAACATTTTACAATTGGGAAGATATTGAGGGTAGAGTAAGTGATTTATGTCAAAGACTTAAACACGAATCCTTTGAAGCTGTATATGGTGTACCTAGAGGTGGACTAATAGTTGCAGTGTTGGTAAGTCATACGTTGGGTATTCCATTAATCACAGACCTTAAAAATATGTATGGTAAAAAGTTTTTAATCGTAGATGATATTGCAGACACGGGTGTTACTTTAGAAAAATATAAAAAATTAAAAGTTTGTCAATATGTAACGTATGCAACATTAGATTATCACAAACAATCTACCGTTGAACCTGATTATTGGATAAGTGAAAAAGGTGATAGGTGGATAGTATATCCTTGGGAACGTGAGGATAGTGATGAAATACAAGATTATTATAAAGGAGTTATTGTAGTATGAGTAAATTTAAATACTTTCCATCTTTTTCAGTAGCTGGATTTGGTCAAGCATTGAGAAAAGATTTAAAATTAAAAAACGGATTAACCTCTAGATTTTACTCTAAAGAATTTCCTGAAAAGTATAGACATACTGAGTTTTTAATATCAGCGGGACACTTTTTAAAAAGACCTGATTTATATGGTGAACATGGATTTACTAAAGATAACCTTATCATGGGTGATTCTGGTGGTTTCCAAATTGCATCAGGTGCTTTAAAATGGAATACTTCATTACCAGAAAAAGTTTTTACATGGTTAGAAAATAATTCAGATATCGCAATGAACTTAGATATACCACCTAAAATGAAATATGAAGGTATGTATGAGGAATGTTTAAAAATTAGTAAAGACAATTTTAAATACTTTGCAGACAACCAAACAGGTAAAACAGATTTTCTAAATGTGGTTCAAGGTACAAATGAAGTTGAATATGAAAATTGGTATAATGAAATTAAAGACTTTGAATTTCAAGGTTGGGCTATTGGTGGTGGTGGTAGAAGTGTATATGCTTTTATGTCAGGTGTTTTATCTCTATTAAATGGTAAAGAACATTTAAAAGATAGAAATAAATATCTTCACATTTTAGGTATATCTAAAATTTCAGATTTCTTAATGTTAAATCAGTTACAGAAATCATTAAATGAAGTTGATTCTAAAATGGTTGTTACAACTGATAGTTCTTCACCAGACCGAGCTGTTGTTTTTGGTGGATACTACTTAGATTATAATTTTAAGAAAGCTTCTTTTCAATCAATCAATGTACCTAAACATGATGATACTTTTAAAAATCAACCACTTAATTATCTACCAGTTTCTACAGATTTTGACAGAGAATATTTAAAAGATGCTTTGACATGGGAAGATACAATAGAGTGGCAAAGTACTTGTACTACTGCTATAAGATTACACAACCTTATGGTATTTAAAGAAGCAATCGATAAAGCTGAATATTATGTTTACACTCATGATTATATGTTACAACAGATAGTATCTACTGATATGTTTAAACTTTTAAAATCATTAGAAGAAATGATTAAAAGTGATAATCCAAAAGTAATTTTTGAAAAACATAAACAGTTATATCGTAAAATGAGTAACACACATAAAGAACCACAAATTAAAACACATCAATTTTTTTAAGGAGATAATATGATAGAATTTACACCAGAACAAATACAAAACAATTGGAATAAGTTAATTAAACTTGTAGAAGATACTTTTGAGGGTGAACGTAAAGAAAAGTTATTAGAAATGTATAAACACTTTGAGGATAGAATGGGTGTAGCACCAGCTTCTGGTCAATTACATTTTCATTTATGTACACCTGGTGGATATGTTCAACACATACTGAACATCGTTCATTATAGTAAAGAGTTCTATAAGATATGGAAAGATAGTGGAGCTTACGTTGATGATTATACAATGGAAGAACTTATCTTTGCTGCTATGCATCATGATTTGGGTAAAGTGGGTGATATGGATAATGACCATTACATACCAAATGAATCAGATTGGCATGTAAAGAATCAAGGTAAGTTATATGTTAACAATCCTGATATTCCATTTTTGACACCACCTGATAGAGGACTTTGGATATTAAATCAATTTGGAATTAAGATGTCCGTAAATGAAGTATTGGGAATTAAACTTGCTGATGGTATGTATGATGATGGTAACATTCAATACTTAAAATCATACGCGCCTGAAAAGAAATTAAAGTCAAACATGCCATTAATTATACATCAAGCTGACATGACCACCACTCGTATTGAATATGAAATGTGGCAGAATATTCAGAGAGAAGAAGATAGTAAGACAAAGGTTAGGGTAGATAATATTAAGAAAGCAGTTACAATGGAAGAAACTTCTGAACAACTTACTGAAAAGTCCAAGGATTTATTCAATGAACTATTTGGAGATAAATAAATGCCGTATTTAGAAAGATATGTAATACAAGAAAATGATGTATTTCAAAAGGTTGAAATCACAGAAGAACAAGCTGAAGAATATAGAAAGTTTGAATCAGGTGAAATTGAAGATCCTGATTGGTTGGAAGATATGGATTGGGATGATGGGGATACTCATTGGAGTCCTGCTAATGAAGTTGAAGTTTCTATTAGTATAAAATCGGAGGAATCATGATAGTAGAAATAGTGCTTGGAATAGTGTCTATTTTATTCGTAACTTCATGTTATGTAATATGGAACTTAACAAGGAAAACAGAACTACTAGAAACATGGGTAGAACGTTTTACTCAAATAATAGAGTCTGTAGATAACGAATTAAAAGTTATAGATTCAACAGGACATTTTGAATCCGATGATGAAACGGGTGCTATATTTAAACAAATTAAACAAACAGTTAATCAATTAAACGTATTAAGAGGAATAGATGTTAATGACAACCAAGATAAGTAAAGCAAAATCAGTTACTCCACCACCTAAACCAAAGTTCAAAAAGAAACGAAAGAAAAAAAGTAAAATCTATTTTGGAACACCAGTACAGAATGCAATTATACGTTATAATGATTCGGATAAACCTCATGTAAAAAATAAAATTTACAAAGAACATATTCAGTTTGCGTTTAATAAGTTAGCTGAGAACTTAATTCATACTTTTAAGTTTTACTATTTTGATTATCCATTAGAAGAAGTTAAACATGAAGTAGTGGCTTTCCTAGTTATGCAGATGCCGAAGTATCAACCAGACAAAGGTAGAGCGTTTTCATACTTTTCTGTAGTTGGTAAGAATTGGTTAATTCTTCATAATAATAACAATTATAAAAAGATGAAGATACATGACCAAATAAGTGTTTTAGATTATAATAGAAATGTAACATCAGAGTCTTCTTTATCTGAAGCTGATGATTTTAATATTGAATTTGTTAATCAGATGTTAGAGTATTGGGATAACAATATTACAAATATATTTCGTAGACAAAAAGATATCCTAGTTGCTGATTCTGTTTTAGAACTATTTCGTAAACGAAGAAATATAGAAAACTTTAATAAGAAAGCTCTATACATTATGATTCGTGAAATGACAGGTTCTAATACCCAACATATTACAAGAGTAATAAATCAAATGAAGAATTATTATGTTAACATGATGACAGAATTTCAAGAAGGTGGAAAAATAGATACAGCTAACACAGGTTCTATCTTTTAAAATAAGGGGCTGTAGTTCAGTTGGGAGAACGCTTCCCTTGCACGGAAGAGGTCGCAGGTTCAAGTCCTGTCAGCTCCACCAAATAAAAAAGGGGAACTTTCGTTCCCCTTTCTTTTTGCCTAATAGCGTAGGACTATTAAGCTATTCCGTACCTACTTACGAAATAAACCCACCAACACCAATAAGGCGACAAGCCCAGCGAAACCCGACTCGCCGAACTTATTAATGATGGATGTGAGGTTACCAATAACATTGACACCGAAAATACCAGTTCCGAATATTACTTCAGAAACGGCACCTACAGCTACAAAAGAAACTAATAGATGAACAATGTCATCTATATATCCCTTTACCATTGTTATTACTTCCTTCATGGTTATCTCCCGTTAGTTAGAAAAAAAGGATTTTAGCAGAACTAAAACCCTCGTATATAACTATAATCTCACCAAATAATAAATTTTGATATATATTTATATATTGTGTTTTTTTGATAACTATATATTTATTACTATATAAAAACATATAGGTTCAACTATGAGTATAGATTATGAAATATTTGATGGTAAATCACTATCATCACTTTTCAAAGACATTTATGATAACACACAATTTAACAGAAAACAGCTTGATGTATTGACAAAAGAACTTGTTCAATTTATCAAAGATGGAGACACTGCTGTACAAATTGTGCCAATGATAAAAGAGTATCTTGAAATAAATGTTAGAAATGATGACCAACTTGTTAAGATGGCAGGTATTGTTCAACGACTTATCTCGGCGGAAGGTAAAGCTGGTTCTGAAGATGAATTTGGATTGTCTGATACAGAAAAAGAACAATTACTTTCTGGTATTGAAGATATAGTAGAAGATATTCAAACCGAATCCGATAAGATACACACTAAGATAGAAAATGTAACCAAAGGCAACTAGATGGCTAAAGTTGGGTATAGTAAAAAAAAATTAAATCTTGACGTACCAGTTGATATGAAAATGAGTAGACTTTCTACTCCACAACAAATAAGTTCTTACGTTAAAAAAGTTATAAAAGCTACAACTGAAGAATATCATGAGACTGATGTATTGGAAGTTAAAGAAGTAATACGTAACCAACCAGGTGTAAGATTAGGACTTAGAGGTTTATTGATAAATGGTAAATCAGATCCTGGTTTAGTTTTACCAGAAAACGCAAACATAACTTATGTTCCATTAATAGGTGAACACGTTAATGTTATAGAAAAAGAAGGTGTAGTATATTTTACTAAAATATTAAACAGAAAAGGTTCGGTAAACGAAAATTCTATTCCTGGTGTAGTTGGTGATTATAATTCAAATACTCAGTATGGTAAAAAATTTAAAAGAACAAAAGTAAAACCAATAGAACTTAAAGAATCTTCCATTGTATATGAAGGTAGATTTGGTGAGGCAATACATTTTGATGGAAGTGGTAACAATCCAACAATAAAAATATCTACACAAAATAAATCTACAACTGATGAACCTTACAGAAAAGAAGATATAAACGATTCAAATACCTCTTCTATATATCTTTCATCTAAAGGTGATGGTGTTGAAGGAAAAAAAATACAAATTAAATCTAACGATATATTTATAAGTGGAGATGATGTTAGATTGGGTAGTTCGGTTGAAACAGAAATAGAACCTATTGTACTTGGGAATAAATTAAAAGAATTATTAGATGAGGTGTTTACTGGAACAATAACACAGAATAATACAACCATAGTTGCAAATACTGCTAAACTAGCAACTTTAGCAGCAATACAACCACCAACACCACAAACAGTAGATGAAATAAAATCTTTAAGTGAACAGAATGTGGAGTTGACAGAGATGAACATAAAATTACAAACATCAATAACAACATCTACATATTTAAGTAGTAAAGTAAAAACAGCATAGGAGTTATCATGACTAAGAAAGACCTTGTAAAAGTAATACAAGAAGTAGTTAGAAGAGAGGTACAAAAAGAAGTTAAGAAGATATTTATAAAAGAACAAACAACTTCAACACAAAAACTAACTGATGTTATACCAGAAATAATAGAACCTAAAGAACAAGTGAATTATACAAATAATAAAACTTTAAATGACGTTCTAAACGAAACTGTTGGTTTAAGTAAAAAACAAACTGAAGAATATCCTACTATGAGTGGTGGAATATTTAATAGTAATAAAATGACAGAATTATTAGGATATGGTAAACCTGAAGAAGTTAAACGTGATATGGTAGCAGTGGATACGATAAAGAAAGCTGGTAAATCAGTTGAACAAGTACCAGACCATGTTACAAGTGCATTGACAAGAGATTATAGTGGATTAATGAAAGCTTTAGATAAAAAGAAAAACGGACCAGGAGGAATTAGATAATGCCAAGAAGTGCTAGAGAAATAGATTTAGATCCTAGGACATTTGTTGGGTTGTCTTTTCCAATACGTGCGGATAACAATAATAGTTTTGCTATGACTAAAAATTCTTTAGAACAGTCTAGACATAATCTTAGAAACTTATTGTTAACTTATCCAGGTGAAAGAGTCGGTAATTCTGAATTTGGTTGTAGGTTACGAGAAGTATGTTTTGAACAGAGAGATGATGGGTTACCAACAAAAATTAAGACTATAATTATGGAGGCGGTAAATAAATTTTTACCATATATTACTATAATTGATATTGAAACATTAAATGATGATGGTGACAATAATAAAGTTTTTGTAAATATAAAATATTCAACAACACTAGATCCTAGTGTAAATCAAGAATTGACTGTTAATGCTACCGATGGTTCGGATGTTAATGGTAATTATTAGGAAATAAAATGGCACGAACAAGTATAAAAAAGGATACGGTTAAATCAGTAAACTATTTAAATAAAGATTTTAATGATTTCAAATCAAATCTTATAGAGTTTGCTAAACAATACTTTCCAAACACATATAATGATTTTAACGAAGCGTCACCAGGTATGATGTTTATTGAAATGGCATCATATGTTGGTGATGTTCTTTCATACTATATAGATTCACAATTTAGAGAATCTCTGTTAGCTTATGCCGAAGAAAAAAAGAATATTTATAACATAGCCCAATCTTTTGGATACAAACCAAAAACTACATCTGCAGCAACTGTTATACTAGATACTTTTCAAACAATCCCTGCTCTAAATGGACTACCAGATTTTAGATATGCACTTACAGTAAATGGTGGTACACAAGTAAATGCAAATTCTAATGGAACAACTTTTAGAACACTTGAAGATTGTAATTTTAAATTTTCTAGTTCTTATGATGTACGAGAAGTTACAATATTTGAAACGGATAGTGGTGAACCAACAAAATATTTATTGAAGAAAAAAGTCAAAGCTCAAAGTGGTGAATTAGCAACTGAATATTTTGATTTTGGAAGTGCAGAAAAATATACAGAAATACGTTTAAGTAATGCAGATGTTATAGAAATAATATCTTGTACTGATTCAGATGGTAATAAGTGGTATGAGGTAGATTCACTTGCAAGGGATACTGTATTTGAAGATATGGAAAATAATGTTACAAACGATCCTTCTTCTATCGGTGACAGAGAAATAGCTCCTTACATTTTAAAATTAAAAAGAGCCTCTAGAAGATTTACAACACATATAAATGAAAATGATGAAATCGTTCTAAGATTTGGAGCTGGTGTATCTGATAATCCTGATGAAGAAATAGTTCCAAATCCAACAAATGTTGGTTCTAGTTTACCAGGTAGTCCGAGTTACTTAACTACTGCATTTGATCCTAGTAACTTTTTGAAGACAAGTACATTTGGATTGGCACCAGCAAACACAACTTTAACTTTAGAATATACATATGGGGGTGGTGTTGATGATAACGTTAATGTTGGTGATGTAGCTCAATTAGGACAAATTAGTTTTACAATTTCTGAAGAAGGTTTATCATCTGCTTTGGTACAAGAGTCAAAGGATTCTGTAATTTTCTCTAATCCAAAACCCGCTACTGGTGGTTCAAATGGTGAAACTACACGTGAAACTAAAGAGAATGCTTTAGCATATTTTCAAGCACAACAAAGAATAGTAACAAAAGATGATTATATTGTTAGAGCACATTCATTACCAGCAAAGTATGGTACAGTTTCTAAGGTTCATATATCTCAAGATGAACAACTTAGTAAAATCGGAATGTTAGAAACATTAGAAAGAGAAATAACAGAATCAGACGTTGGTACAAGTTTAAAAGATTTACAAGTTAATAATATACCAAATCCATTAGCACTTAATATGTATACGTTAGGATTTGATGGTAACAAAAAACTATCACCGCTAACACAAACTACAAAACAAAATCTAAAAAGTTATCTGTCTCAGTATAGATTGATTACAGATGCTATAAATATAAAAGATGCATATATTATTAATATTGCAATAAATTTTTCAATATTAACTAAAGTTGGTTTTAATAAAAATGAAGTTTTATTACGATGTGTTTCTACAATACAAGATTTCTTTGATATTGATAGATGGCAAATTGGACAACCCATAGTTGTTGCTGATTTAGTTTATGAAATATCTTTAGTAGAGGGTGTTGCGACAGTTGTTAATCCAGAACAAAATAACCCAAACAATTTACCAATAGTAATAGAAAACAAATATCAAATAGATAACGGATATTCAGGTAATTTTTATGATATAGATTCATCATTACGTGGTGGTATTTTATATCCAGCTTTAGATCCAAGTATATTTGAAGTTAAATTTCCTAACACAGATATTAAGGGGAAAGTATTGGGTGATAACTTAGGGGTTAGGGAGTAGATAAATGCATTATTTTACATTCGCAGAAAAAGATACAACTTTATATCAAGCCAGTGCTAGTTTAAATGCTGGAATGGATGAGATATTAGAAGTTAGAAAAGAGGTTAATGCTTCTGGTGATTCAGTTAACGTATCTCGTATTTTAATGAGATTTGATATAAGCTATATTTCATCTTCTATTGTTAGTGGTACGATTACAAATCCAAAATTTTATTTAAATTTATTTGATGCAAAGTCTTCAAATTTAAACACATCACAGAGTTTGTATGCATATCCAATAAGCCAATCATGGGATATGGGCCAAGGTCGTTCATATGATAATCCAATAACAACAGAAGGAGCTAGTTGGAATTATAGAGATGGTTTAACTAGTGGAACTATTTGGACATCACAAATTAGTGGTTCGGGTGGAACATGGTACACTGGAAGTGGATACGTTGCTTCACATTCTATAAGTCATAAAACAATTGATATTAGAATGGATGTTACAGATATTGTAAATAGGTGGTTAGATGGTGATGTTCCCAATGATGGATTTATGGTTAAAAGAAGTGGTAGTGTTGGAAATTTAGATTCATCTGCAGATGAAGGAAGTACTACTAGTCTTGGCCAATTGGCATTTTTCTCTTCAGATACACATACAAAATATCCACCAACACTTGAAACTGTTTGGGATGATTCAAAGTGGTCAGAAGGTTCTCTATCACCGCTAACACAAACTAATATAGAAGATATGGTTGTGTATATGAAAGGACTGAGACCAGAATATAAAGAAAAATCAAAAGTAAAATTTAGATTAGTTGGTAGAGAAAGATTTCCTGAACCAACATATTCAACAACACCATCGAATTTAACAGTAAAGTATTTACCAAGTGGTTCATCATTCTATTCAATAGTTGATGCTGAAACTGAAGATGTTATAGTACCTTATGGTAGTGGTTCAAAAATAAGTTGTGATTCAACTGGTAACTATTTTAATCTTTGGTTAGATGGATATCAACCTGAAAGATATTATCGATTAGAATTTAGGGTTCAAAGTGGTAGTGGAGCTGATGAAACAGATCAATATTTTAACGAAGGATTTACTTTTAAGGTAGCACAATAATGCCTTACACAAAAAATGAATTAAGAGATATTGGATTTTATAATCAGTATATAGATAAACTTAGAGGTGGTTACATTTCTAGATTAATAACCTCTGCATTAAAAAAGTTTAGAACTGATGAAAATGTATTACAATCATTTGAAGATATTGATGGTGGGTTGGGTATTGAGGATGCGTCAATTTTAAACAACCCAACATATTCAACTTTAGAAACGGAATTACATCGTAGAAATTTAGACACTACTGATTTTAAAACATTAGGAAATATTCAAGTTGATGTAAAACAAGGAGTTCAATATGTAATTGAAAATACATCATGTTCAATTCAAACTGAAACTCAAAAACAAACTAGAAAAGATCAAAACTCAGATGCACTAGTCGATAGATTAATTAATGAACTAATGATTACTGAAATAGCGAATCCATTACCAGATGATTTGAAAAATGGAGATACTATTACATCAGACAATGTTGATGATGTTAGAAAGTGGTTGATTGATGGAAATCAAAAAAGACCATTTCCTGACTTACAAAGTTTTTATGCAATAGGTTCTGAGTGGAGAAATGTAAAAACTAAAAGTCAAGAAGTAATAGATAGTATACCAGAAGGGGAGCCGGTAGATTAATGTCAACAGGTTTAAATGAAAAAGATAAAGAATTACTTATAACAAATGAACCATTTAATTATAACTCTTTAGAAAACAATTATTTTGGTGGTTATTTTGGCAATCACACGAATGATTATATTGAAGTATTAATAATGGACACAAGTGATAATATACTAGAAACAGCTATCGTTGATAAATCTGATTATTCTTATAGTGTAGTAAATGGTGGTATGAAAGTAAAAACAGGAACAGTATTAAGAAAGTTAGGTTATGATAGGGGTAAGTTTAAGGTTAAATATAATTTTTTTAGAAAATTAGCAGGTTCATATGAAACTGTTGTGACTGATCAAGCAGGGATGATTTATAATGATGAAGTTACACCAGATGATTCACGTTTAGATAAGGAATTGTTTTTAAAAGAAAATAAATATATTGTTCATGAAATATCTGATTCACGTAAAGAATTAAGACTAGTTACTCAAAACATAAGAGATGAACAATATGTTAGGGATTTTTATAAGTTAGCTGCAAGAAATAGAAAAGTTACAGCAGACTCTTCACCGTCTAGTAACATAGAATTTGCAGGTACTGCAGAAGAAAAAGGAAATTCAACACAAATTAGATTCATACCTACACCCGGTATGAATGAGAGTAATTTTGAACAATCGATGGTAGGTGGAACTATAACTATACCAAACTTTTTTTTAGTAAATAAAATCTATCCACCTGTAATTCCTACTGCAATGGATGTCGGTCTTAGTGAAACAGAAGTTATTGGTACTGATATATTTCAGGCAAGTTTCTTTTTAGATGAAGATGCAGGTACTAAAGAATTTAAAGATAACTACGCAGGTGAACGTGGTGATACAAAGTTTGCTGCAGCGTATGTTAGATTTAAAGACCTTATACTCGGACAAGAACAACAGACTTTTCAACAATGGGATGATGGTGTTGACTTTGAAGGAAGTGGTAGAACTTTAAATGATATAAGAAATTTAAATGATAGTCAATTTAAAGTAGTATATTTAAAAAGAAATAATCCAGAACCCATAATAGACATTGTTAGTAATTCATTTTTGAGAGCAGACACTACCACATCGTATGTGTGGGAAGTGACAGGATTTGACCAAGATAATGGTTCTTTGCAAGGTAGTACTTATGATAGAATACAACCTCGAGCAGCTGGAGCTGATAGTGGTGGTAATTTTAGAATTGTACCAGTAACAGGTGATGTTACATATGCAGTACCTGATACACAAAGTCCATTTAGAGCAAGAAATGAGATATCTGGAGAAACTGCTAATGGTACTAGTAGAAATGGTTCAAGAATTAGAATAGAGTTATTTGGAAAAGATTTACATATAGGAATAAAATTAACAATTAATGACAACACTGCAAATGATTCGTCAACACTTCATTTACCAGCTATAATAGAGACTAAATAATGGCTAGAAAACCATATATAGAATTACCAGATATATTAAAACTTCTTCCACCGATGGAAGATATTGATACAGATCCAGATATTGGAGGACCTAGTGGTCAATTAAATCAAATAAAAGATTTAAGTATAAACAATTATACTTTAACTGATGGATGGTATGACGATGGAATTTTTATACCATCTAGGTTTGTTATAGCTACTGAACCATTTGGAATAGAACTAAACGAGGCTGATTTTAAAGAATCTGATAATTTAGAGTGGGAAATACTAAAAGATGGTCAAGTAATATATACGAAATCAGGTAATACATCACAAACCTTTACACTATCTAATTATATTAATGTCAATCAAGTTACTCAATTTGAAATACAAGCAGTACTAGTTAGAACTATAAAAACAGGTTTTGTAAATCGAATATCACAAACAGAACTTGCATTTACTGCAGTACCACCACCATCTCCAACTAATGAACCACATATCTATACACCAGTTTATGAACCCTTTGTTGCTAAAATACTTTCAGTAGATGGTGATACGATTGGAATATCTGATAGTTACAATACTATTGTACAAAGAACAAGACCACAATTTCAAAGTGAGTCTAGTCAACCAGACGAGCAATATACAAATTGGGTAATTAATAGTAAGTTTGGTGATAGAAAAGATTTAAATACATATTTACGTTTTGGTGACGATACAAAAGTTTTAGTTACAAATGTAAAATACGATAACACTACAGTACCGACTTTACCATATTCAATAGTATATAAAACATATGAACCTTTACCAGACGATATATCTGAAAAAGATTTAACTTATGTTGTACGTGAAGTATTACCATCATTAGAAGAAACAGTAGAATTGATTGGATATGACCAAGAAGATGAAGAGTTTCAAGTATTGATTCCTAGAAATAGTTTTCCTGAAGAATCCATAGTGTCAAAAAGATCAACTGAATTTAAAACATATGACGACTTAGTTACTACGGATAATAGATTAAAAGATGAAATAGAAGATAAATTTTTAAAAGATTTTTCATCTAATATAAATATAGAATATTCTCAATATGAAAATTTTATAAATTTTTCATCTGCACAAAAAAGATTAGAAAACTTTAAATATAAAATACAACAAATAGAAAAAGAAACTGCATTAAGTGCTTCTTTTGTTGGAGTCACAAATTCTACAGTAGATTTAAATCTACATCATAATGCTATAAGAAACATAAAAAATAATTTTGATGGTTATGAAAATTATTTATATAATACAAAATCAACTTATATATCTAGTTCTATGGGTATTTTTCCTAATGCATCATGGCCTAAAACAGGTGATGGAACATATGAAATTCCTTACAAACCAGTAAGCTCATCTAGTTCTGATTTTACAGATTGGTATGGTTCTATTTCTAATAAAACAGGTCAAATATACAGTGCTTCATTTTATGATACAGAAAATGGTAATCGATTAGTTAATTTATTACCAGACCATGTTAGAAGTGATTCTCAAAATGTACAATTTTTAGATTTTATGGACATGATAGGTCAACAGTTTGATGAAATGTGGTCATACATAAAAGCAATGTCTGATATATCTGATAGAAGGATGTCATTAGAAGATGGATTTTCAAAAGATTTAATTTTTAATTTAGCTAAATCTTTAGGTTGGAGTACACAAGATGGAAAAGATTTATTAGATTTAAGTAGATATGAGTTTGGTAGAAAATTAAGTGGAGATTCATACTCATTATATACATCTGGTTCTTTAGATTCACCAACCGAAGCTGATGTCTCAAAGGAGATTACAAAAAGATTAATAGCTAGTATGCCTATGATATTGAAAACAAAAGGTACTACAGCTTCTATAAATGCAATACTAAATTGTTATGGTATTCCATCTACAATATTAAATGTCAGAGAATATGGTGGTATGGATGTTACTACTAAAAGGGCACCATTTGAGACAAAAAGAAGATTTACTAAAGCTCTTGGGTTTAAAGGTGGACAATATGTTTCAAGTAGTTGGAGTGATGATAGTGATACAGGTAGAAAACCTGAAACAGTAGAAATAAGATTTAGGTCAGTTAATAGTTCAGATCAAGTTCTTATACAGAAAGATGATGATTGGGCAATTAAATTAAAAGATAACGGTTCTTCAGACAATCTTGGAACTGTTGCGTTTATATTATCTGGCTCAAATGGTAATATAGAAGTTAGTTCATCGTTATTACCTGTATATGACGGTGAATATTATTCACTAATGTTAAAAAAAGAAAAAGTAGATGCTGAGTTATTTTCATTTCCATCATTTGAAACTACTAGTATTTTTAATCCACCGTTTATATCTGGTTCAAGTAGTGCTATTTTTGGAAATATAGAAATAGTAAGTGGTTCTAATGTAGCACGTACTGGTACTAAAAGTCTTATACACAGAAATACCGCAACTTTAGACTCTGGTAATATTTCATATACACTTGGATTTAATTCTGGTTCACAACCAGCTTCTGTGACAGACGCAACTATAGGTGAAACTTTTATATTTTCTGCTTTCGCAAAAGCTTCAGGTAGCACGGTAGATTCAATTGGTCGTTTACGTATATTTGAATTAGATTCAAATGAAAATATAGTCAATTGGAATGAAGATATACATTCTACTAAATTTTCCATAACAGCTCAAGGTGGAATGAAAACATCAGAAGATGTTGGATTGGTAACAGATGAATGGAAAAATATTTCTGTAGAGAAAACTATAAGATTTCCAAACACAGCTAAATTGGGTGTTAGATTTGAAAACGTAAAACCAAGTTCAACTATTTATTGGGATGATGTTTCTGTAAGAAAATCTAATGAAAATTCAGATGATATATCTGATTCATTTAGTTATCAGTTATTTGTAAAAAAATATTCATCTGGTTTAAATAGGATTGTACAAACATCAAATACATCTTTGATAATAACTGGTTCCGCATCATCATCTTACAATGCAGCTTGGACTGGTAGTGGTGATTTGTATATTGGTGGTCATCCTGATGATATGTTTGGCAATCAATTAACTGGTTCTTTAATGGAATTTAGATTATGGAGTGAACCATTGATAGAAAGATTTTTTGATAATCATGTTGACAATCCAAAATCTTATATAGGTAATAGTCCATCTTCATCATATACTAATTTAATAACAAGATATTCATTTGATGATAATAGTGTTTTATCTGATAATACTGCTATCAGAGATGTTAGTTCAAACCAAACTACAACTACACCTGGTGTTGCTATCGGATTTGGTGGATTAAATACATTTGAATCTGTAGTTGATGAAACAAAAACTATGATTCCAAATTACGGTCCTCAAAGAAGAAATACTGATAAGATTAGAATTGAAAATAACTTTCTTAGTGGTAGTGGAGCATCTCTTAAAATTTCAGAAAAATTTGATTTCAGTTCCAATGACTTTTCACCAGTAGACTCACCTAAAGTTGGTATTTACTTTTCACCAACAGATGTAGTTAATGAAGATATTATTAATTCTTTTGCTAATCTTGATTTCAATCAATTACTAGGTGATCCTAGAGATAATTTTAGATTAGAATATCCAGAACTAAAAGAGTCTGCTAATCAATATTTTAAAAAATACACAGGTAAAAATGATTTTTGGGATTATATGCATCTAATAAAATATTATGACCAATCTATTTTTAAACAATTTAAAAAAGTTTTACCAATGAGAGTGAAACCAATGTTGGGAACTGTGGTTGAGCCTAATATATTTGAAAGGTCAAAAAATAGAATACAGAGAAATAATCCGTCATTTGAACAAATAGATTATAATGCTAAAATTAATTTATCAAATTTTCACTACAATACAGATAAAGATGGTGTTCACCAAGAAGCAAGTCACTCAGTTGTTAAGATAGAAGCAGAATATCCATTTTACGAAGGTGAAATAGATAAGACTGTAAGGTCATTTGAATTACCATCATTGTATAAATTTGGAATTAATGATAATTATGATGACAGAAATTTATATGTTAGTGGTGCAGTATCTTACGGTGGGCCAAGTTATGTATTTCAAGAACCAACTGGTGCAATGGTGATGAACCAAAGATTATCAGAAATAAACTTAGAATATAAGTTTTTCTATGACAGCGAATTTGCATATAATAATAGTTCTAGATATAGTATAGATCCTACTATAAATTTATATAGTTCAAGATCATTACATCCATCAGACAAGGATGTTTCCTATAGAGATTCCACTGCATTTGATAGGTCATTTTATGAAGGTGTAAAAAATACATCCGAAACTACTATAGACGGTGACTTACCATTTATCGTAACAACAACTGCACCGACTGTTGCAGTACCAACTACGAAAGGTATATCTAAACTTAGTATAGACCAAAAAGGTGGTAAAAAAAAGGTAACATCAAAAAAACGTAAACCACCAAAGCGTAGGAGATAAAAAATGTTAAAAAAAATTAATCATAGATATTTATTTATAGAAAAGTTATATCAACACAACAATCATTGGAGATAAAAATATGGGATTCTTAGATAACTCAAGCGTTACAGTAGATGCAATTCTTACCAAAAGGGGTAGAGAAATATTAGCAGCTGGTGGAGACTTGAATATAACAAAATTTGCTTTAAGTGATGAGGAAATAGACTATACCTTATATGATGTCACTCATCCAAATGGAACTGATTCCTACGGAGCTGTAATAGAAAATATGTCTTTATTAGAAGCTACACCAAATAGAACTACATTTCGTAGTCATTTAGTAGATTCATCACAAGCTGGTTCTAAATTAAATATAGATTCTACCAATTATACAGACCTTGACCAAGGAACTGATGTAAGTATATCTCCGAAAACAGTAGGTCAACCTGAAGAAGAATATATTTTTACAATAGAAAATACAAACGTTACTCAATTTGCAGGACAAGGTGGTGTAAAAACTTTTGTTGGTAAAGCTGTAAATTTAAAAGCTCAATCAATAAATACAAAAGCTGCTACTACAGTAACTATACAAGGAAAAGAATCAGGTCTTGTACAGACAGTAACACTTGGTGTAAAAGCAGATGCAACTTCAACTAAAGATCCTTTACAAAAACAAGAAGTAGTACGTAAAGCTAATGATGAAATAGTTACGTATGGGGGTAGATAATAATGTCAGCATTTAGAGATTTTACAAACGAAGACATAAGTGATGATATCGGTATAGTAACATCTGGTATCTGGCAAGATGGTGCGAGTAATATAAACACTTTTTTTAGTTCATCAACACAGTATACAAATACAGGTGATTATAATATAGACGTTTATAGATATGATCCTGGAGCAAATGCATCAGCATCAGTTCAATTTGGAATTGTATATGGTCACGCTGAAGGTAGTGGTTCTTTAGGAACTAAAGGTGCTACTGGTGATAGAACTACAGCTGCAGTATTTGGACAATTTAATAATTTAATTAATCCACCTGAAACTAAAAGGTTTACTTTTCAAGGTAATACCACTGCAAAACATTTTTATGCACTTAGTATTAATAGAGCTAGAATGAGAGAGGCAATTGAACCTGGTGGATGGGAGTTGCATTTAGGAAATACAACTGGAAGTTATGTAAAGTTGATAGATGATTCATCTACTAATAAAGGTGGTAATGCTAATGAAAGAAATTTTTTACCTGAATATAATGTTGTTAGTGGTTCTTTAGTTGGTGGTACAACAATAAGTACTGCTGCTGCTTCTGAAGATACTACTATGGGTTCTTATGGTACTTTTTATCCTAGTCTTGGAGTTATACTTTTAAATCCTGATAGATTAAGTGGAGCACCATTAAAACTAATAACTGCAAGTGGTTCTAATAGTGATAATAGAAATAATCGATTAATGTTT
>Ga0209308_10001079_pt1 | contig 26192 bp, 7 predicted proteins | sample COGITO_mtgs_1204_3_FD_184806 | JGI IMG/M metagenome (GOLD analysis project Ga0209308, IMG submission 184806) | Pelagic marine microbial communities from North Sea - COGITO_mtgs_120405 (SPAdes) (version 2) | ecosystem: Environmental > Aquatic > Marine > Epipelagic ...
GAGATTTTTTCAAAATTCGTGGCGCTCAAAGAGCGCCTCTTGAACTTCCTTTTTTGTCAATGCTACGCGAAGAAGAGCGGCGCGTCTGTCTGCGTAGGAGTTTGTGAGGAGTTTGTTCTATACGAAGAAGAAGAAGAAGAAGAAGTGTGTAAACGTTTTGGTGTTGATGAAGTGATTGTTTGTAAAGAGTAATAACTTGAGTATCATGTGAAAATAAATATGTGTGCTATGCGTGCGTTTTTATTCCTCCTCCTCCGTCTCGGATTCGATGTCGCGCAGTTGTCGTTGTTGTTTTCCTCCTCCTTTCACCACCTTTGTGACGACGACGTGTTGTTGTTGTTGTTGTTGCTTCAACTCTGCTTCGACTCCTTTTTGCGCCGCCATGGCAACGACCGCCGCCGCTCGCTCGTATTCAGCCAATTTAATCTTCAACGCTTCTGTTTCTCTTCTGAGTTGGTCGACGTTGTCTTCGTCCTCCGCCATCGTCGCGCCCGCTAACGTCCGCTGACCAAACGCGCCTCGATCTCTCACCGGCGCGCCTAACAGCATTCGGTTGCCGCGTTGGTTAGAAGTGACGAGCTCACTCATCAACGCCAACGTTTCCGCCTCCGGACGCATCTTACTTTGGTCCGCGTCCGTGACGTTTGGTGAGACGTGGATAACTCTCGGCCAACCGACGACGGCTTGGCCACCAACCGTGACCCACACGACGTAACTCCCAGCTTTCGAAAACATCGATCGGAATTGGCCTCGGATTTGACTACCTCCGCCCGATGACTTCGACTGGATCTCCTCGAATCGCACATCTCTCGGTCCAGATGCACGAACTTCGAGCGTTTGCCATTCCTTCCAAACGGTAGCGTTGCCGAATCGGTCTCGAGCGTGCATTTTAATGGTGAGAAAATCACCCGCGCGAGCGTTGATTTGACCCACGTTCGGGGTGATACTCGAATTGGTATTGGAGGAAATGAACCCTTGGTCGTCGTGTGCGCCTTCGACGGTGGCAACGCAATGCGCCGCCGCCGCTTGACCAGGCGACACGCGAACTTCGATCGGCGCGCCTTTCACCGGGTCTCGTTTGTACCCGGACCAGACGTACAAGGTGTACCTACCCGCCACTCTCGCTTCGAATCGAACGTCGCACGATCCGTCTCCAGCTTCCACTGTTTCGATTTCCGCCGGTCCTGCGCCAGACGCTTCCACGCGGAACGGTAACGAATCAGGATACGCTTTCAAAACGTTGCCAAATTTGTCGCATCGTAAAATTCTCGCGATACCAACCATGCCGGCTTCCAAGTTGCGCAAGCCAGAAGCGTCGATTTGACATCTATTTGGATCCGCTTCCGCGGCTTCGCAGATACCATGCAGCGATCTTCTCGAGTCGTCAGCGACCAACTCGATCTCATACTTACCGGCGATGTCGACAAAGTACGAGACGACGTATGACCCGTCGCCTTGATCGAGAACAGAGCCTTCGGTATTGACAATCGTATCCTCGCGCCTTTCCACGCGTTTGTCTTCGGCTTTGATGATGGAAGTGACCACGCACTCAATCGGAGAGCCTCCCATGCGCAAGCGATTACCTCGGTGATCGCGCGCACGGATGATGAAGGAGGATCGTTTTCCAGCGACGCATTCGGTTCGACCAGAACCGGTGATTTCAGAGAGTGGTAAACAAATTTCAGCCGGTTTGACGTCGCACGTAAACGGAGAGCCGACTAACGGTTCGCCGTCCAGGTTGGCAAATAACGTGTGTCGACCAACTTCTGGCCATCGAACGACGGCGCGGTAACGGATTTTGTCCTTGGTTAACTTCAAAGGAATAATTGAAGAGACACCAGATGGAGATAATAATCGCGCGCAGACGGCTTCTTTACCGCCAACTTCTCGGTGCGAGGCGTCAAAGTCAGTCGATTGTAAGGTAAACGCGGTTTCCGCGCCGACGAAAAACATCGGTTTGGATTCCAAACATTTCAGCGTCAAGGCGTTGACTTTGCCGCGGAGGCACTCGATGACGCCGGTGTTGGACACGTCTTGCGATTTCGTACCCGCATCACCGGTGACGAAGGAGTTGAAGGACATGCGAACGGATTGCTCTGGCTTTTCACCTTTATCCGGCCAGCATTTTAAGTGCACGGTCCACTTACCGCTCTTAGGCAGCGTAAATCGTACCGAATACGTACCGTCCGCGTGATCTTCGACATTCGCATCAACTTCCAAACCTTCGTCGATGAAATCGTTTGATTTCAAGACAATCTCCACGTTGTCCCCGCCTTCCAGTCGAGCGTTGCCGAAGGAATCGTTCGCTAAGAAGATTGCGTGGGCGGGAGTGCCCGCGCGGACTTGCTTCTCTGCCAACGCGTCGCCTTTCAATACGGATGTCTTCGCGTCGATTTCGTTCGCGACGACTTGTAATACTTTCGGGAAGCCGGCGCAGATTTTTCCGTCGACCGTCGCGCGCATGGAGTACGAACCAGCTTTGGTAAGCGTACCCGAAAAGGCTTTTTCATTGACGTTAATCGCGCTCTTTTTCTTCTTCAAGTCCTTCTTCGAGGCTTCCCGTAAGAGTAAATCGCTCGCGCCGGCGCAATCCACACGAACTTTTTGATCCGCGTCAAACGAGCACGCGTTGCCGTAGGCATCAAAGGCGTCCAAGTACGCGTCAATTTCTCGACCGGCGACGGCGATTAATACTGCGCCGGCGCGTTCTTTGACGCCTTCAACTCTGGCTGAACATTTCGAACCATCCGCAGCGCCAGCGACTAAATCGAGTTTAATCGGCGCCCCCCGGATTGGCGATTCGGCTTTGCCGCCACGTTCCCACCATTTCTTTTGGTTGTCGGCGGTGAAAACGAGCAAAGTGTACGAGCCGCAGGCGGTTGCGCGGAATCGCGCAACCGCAGTTGGACCGTGCTTATCGTTTTTATCAAAGCTCTCGATTCTCCCGATATCTGCTTCAACCGTTCCTGGCCCGTCGCCGTCGGCGACGATCGCGAACGTGGACGTCAAATCTTCGTGTTTCGGCGGCGGCACAATGTTTCCGTGCTTATCCGCACAAATCATTGGGATTTCAACGACATCACCAGATCGCCAGACGTACTTCTTTAACGGCGTTTTAATAATCTCGTAGTTCTTTTCTTCATCCCCCGAGGCTTTCAATTTTTTCTTCCCGTCACTGGCGGTCGTGATTTCTTTCCTCGTAATGGCGAAATCGAGGACGACGCACGATTTCGGATCGACTTCACCTGGGACCACGATAATGCGCGCTTTTCGTTCTTGGCCGGCGCAAGTTATGGATAACTCGTGCGGCGATGCTTTCAAGCACGTGTATCGAATTGCGTACGACCCGTCGCGCAAATCTTCAACTTTCGCTTGGATGGGAATCTTCGAAGTTCGTTTGTTCGCGATATCCAACTCGTACACCGCGCAGTTGATTTTTGCGCCGCCTTTGAAGATGCGTTTGCCCGCTGGGTTCGTAGAAAGCATAATAAATTCGGCTTCAATTCCCGCCGTGGCTTTTTGCCATCCGTCGCCTTCCAACTTGGAAGACGCCAAGACGACGATGGCGCGATCCGCGGCGCGGTTGCGCAATTCGTCGTCCTTGACTAAGTTGCAAATTTGGTCGGCGTTAGCTGGCGGTAACGCAGCGATGATACCATCGGCGATGTCCATGTCGAGACCGTCAATAATTTTTGCCGCAATGTCCGGTTCCACGGCACCGGCGGCAAAGATGTTCGCAACCGCAGAAGATGGCATATTCTTGATCGCCGTTCGTACCGTTTCCATGTTGCTCGAAATGCTCGTAAGAATTTCGCCGGCTCTGAATGGATCCGCGGCGGCTAAGATTTGCGATGCGCGTTTGATGGCGTCCTCGTCGTCGGTTTCCAAGATGGCGCGAATAGCAGCCGAGGCATCGTCTAAAGACAGGTATTTCAAGCACGCCGCAGCCGCTTCCGGCGTCATCTTTAACAACATCGCAGCTCTTTTCGACTCCGACATGTTCGTCAAGATGCTCGCCGCAGTTTCGGGCGTCAACGCAGAAACGATATCAGCCGCGTCTTTCGGCGTCATGTTCCCAATCGCGTGCGCGGCAACCTTCGCGTCCATTGTTTCGAGACAGTCGATGCATGCCTTCTTCGATGTCACTTTTTGCTCGGCATCTTTTTGCTTGTGAACGTTGTTGCTTTCGTGCCATAACTTCAGCAAACAATCCGCGACGACGCCTCTCGACTTCGTCGTTTCGTGCTCGGCTTGCTTTTGGTTCGCCCAACTTGGACCGTATTTCGACAAACTTTCCAAAGAGGAAGAAAGCGTTTTCGGCGTCGCCTCTATCACGGACGCGTTGGCCAAGATTTCCATCCCTCGCTTCGGCGATAAGTTGTGCAAAATTTTCCCTGAATCTTTCGATTCCATGCGCGCATAGACTTTCGACCTCGTCGGTTCTGGCATGGAATACAACAACTCGCTCGCCGCGTGTGGGTCTAACGGTAATAGCGCTTGTAAACGCAAAGCGACTTCGTCTGGTTTCATGAGCGCCAACGCCGCGTTCAATTTCCTCGCGCCTTCCTGAGACGAGGCAAACATGGAAGACATCGCACTCGCGGATTGTTGCGGCGTCAATTTTGAGAAGATTTCTGCAGTTTTATCCGCGGTATATTGCATAAGAATTGCAGCTAAAGCCGACGGAGGTTTTACGCGTCGTAAAATGTCCATGACTTTATTTTCGTCTTCAATCATCTTCAGCGCTTCCACCGCGGATTGTGGATCTAAAGCGCCAACTAAGGAGCCGGAGGCTTCCAAAGACAAGTTTTCCAAAATATTCGCGCGGTCACCTCGTTTACAGGACGCGAAGACTCTTTTGGCATCGTCCAATTCCATTTGTGAAATAGCTTCTGCAAGTTTCTTCGGGTTCATGTTAGCGATGATTTGCGCGGCGCGTTCGGCGTCCATGGTCGCCAACACGGCACCCGCCGCCGCCGCCCGCATATCGGCGAGCGCTTGTGCGGCAACCTTGGGTGGGACACCTTCCAAAGATTTGGCCGCTCGAAGAGTGGCTGACTTGGACGGTTTTACACCGTTTGCGCCCCACCTGTGTTCTTTGATTTCACCAGATGAAGCCGCGTTGCCGCCGAGCGCTTCGCCGCTCAAATTCACCGGCGGCGGGGTGACCGCCCCAGTCGCAACCAAATTCTCCGCCAAATCTGCAATCTTCGTCCCAATACTCGTCGCTCTTAAAGCTTCGTCCAATCGTTCCGATTTCGGTTTCCCAGAAACCAACAACGTTGCATAATGTTTCGCAGCCAAGTCAATATCCGTCATCGCCATGACGCACAGTGCCGCCGCTGCAACTTCCGCGTTTGCCGGCGTCGATTGCAATTTCCACAATAAGTTCGATGCGACATCGGAATCCACTCTCGATAAAACCAAGGCGACTACTTCTGGGTCCACATCAGTCAAGTTTGGCATGGACGCTAAAAGCCTCGCCGCGTAATTTGCATCTAGAGCGCCAAAGGTTTCGCGCATCAAGTGCGGGTACACCTCCGAGAAACGAGCCATAATCTCTGCCGCTTTCTTCGGAGACATTGAACGTAAAATGTTCGCTCTCGCTTCCGCAGACGCGTCGGACAAGATATTTGCCGCATCTTGCGCCGTCATTCGCGTGAGTAACGTTGCTGCTGCCATGGGTGAGATTGCGTTCAAAATCTTTTCTCTTTCTTCAGCCGTCCCGGCGTATAACGCCGCCGACGCGTTATCTTCCTCCATCGCGACGAACGCCGCCGCCAAGGCGCGTTCGTCTTGCATGGCAGCCAATACGCTCGCCGCTTCTTCTGGCTCCATCATATCCAAGCACGCACCAGCCAAGTTTGGCTTCATTCCACAGAGCATCTCCGCCGCTGCCTCCAACGAAGGTTGGCTGCGCAACGCGTGTAACGCCGCTTCGGCTTGTTGCGCGGTAATTCTCGGTTCGTTACTGTTCGCACTCCCAAAGATGACTTGGTGTTCTGTGGAGCTCATCTCGTCGTCATCGTCGTTATCATCGGCCCAATCGAAGTAATCCGGAAATGGGCCGTGCGTATCTGTACCGTAAACGTAGCCAAATGCGTTATTCGCACGCACCGCCGAGGACGGCGCGCGTTCGCGAGCGTCGAGCATGAACTCGTCGTACGCTTCCTGGTTCGGGTCCCGCACGCGAACGACAAACGGGCAGCCGGGTAAGATGTCACCATCTAAAGTAACGCAAACCGAGTGGTTCCCGAGCTCGACCCAAAACAATTTAGACCAAAAGTGTCTCGATTCTGGATTGAACACCACGGGCGTATTAAACGCCAACCCTGACGGCGTGTGTACCGTGCACACAATGGCCTCGCGTCCGGACATGACTCGAGACGGATTCGCCGGCTGGACGAATAACGTTTGCGTGTCGTGTAGCTCTGGACGTTCCCCACCTACGCCGCGAACGACGCATTCGCCGGCAATTAAAACACCTAAAGATGGCGAGAGCGAGTACCTAGAAATTTTTTCCTTGACGCCGTTGACGCTTAAATGCACGTCGTGTCGAATCGGTTCGTCCATTTCAAATCGTAAAACGTACGTGCCGTCGCCGACATCTTCGACGTAACAGTCAACGTACCCATCGTGTTCGGTTTTGATCGTAGCTTCGACTAAATCACCGCCCATAGATCGCATGTTGCCAAAAACATCGGCAGCTTGGAGCATGAGCGTGGTTTCCGTGGCTGTCGTGGAGCGCGATAAAGCTTCGCCAGAAATGATGCACGCGTTGGCGTCCGCCGGACCAGCAACAACTTGGACGGTACGAGGCCATCCAGCGCAAGAGCTGTCGCCGACTAACGCGGAAACGCAGTAAGTACCCGCGTCCGTAAAGGTTGCTGAAAATGCACCGACATCGTCACCAGGCGCAAATGCAATCTCCGTCGGGCCTTTGCCATGAACAGCGATGCGTTCGCCGCCAGTCCATTGCGTTTTGTTCCCGTGCGCATCTCGAGGCAAGACGTAGACGTTGACTTTGTCGCCGGCAACGATTGTGGCCGGTAAGGAGGCATCGGAGTCGTGCTCGCCCAAGCGCTCTTCACCGGCTGATTCGTCGAGAGGATCGATTTGTAGCGCGATTCTCGCGACGCATGCCGCCGGGAAGGTTTGAGTAGACTCGCACTCCGCGACGAACGTCGCAACGAGTTCTGGATCGGCTTCTCCTAAGATGGCACCACCACCGGCGATGTCGTCGACGATATTCGTAGCATCGATGGCAACCGCAAGAACGTCGATTTCGTACACGCCGGATGCCGCCGCTCTCAAGCGCAACTCGCACGTTCCGTCGCCTAACTCTAACGCTTCGCAATCCACGACGGCGGGGCCTACAACTTCCGCGGCGAATCGGTTCAACCCGTTTTTCGCGCTTCGTCTCGTCGGATTTCCGTACCGATCGCGACGTTGAACGCGAACGATGCCGGGTTCACCGGCGAGCCATTGCACGAGCATTTTGGAGGCGTCCACGCGACATTCGGACGGTTCGCACCACGACGCTTCGCATACGCAGTTTAAAGTGCGACTGCTCGGATTTTTTGTCTGCAACGCGATGAACAAATCAACTTTACCAGCTTTCGTGCACACATACTCGAAATCGTACGTCCCGTCTTGATTATTCAGGAATGAAGCGGCGATCGGACTTTCTCCCGGGCACCTCGCTTCGACGTGAATCTTCTCTGCTGCGCCAAAGTTAATCGGATTCCCACCGTAATCTCTCGCGTGGAGTCGAAACTTAGCTGGTTCGCCGGCGATGCACCTCGTCGCACCTTCGCCAGAGACAACGCAGGCGGACAAGGAAATTTCCCGACCTTCGGCGATGACGCGAATGGGAGTTTTCGGAACGCGAATCCCATTGATCAAAACCGCAATGTGATGAACACCCGGATGAAGCCAACGAATTTTGGCCACGTATCGAGTCATATCTTTCGCGAGCGTACAGCGGAGCGACTCGGAGACGCCTGACGGTAAAGTTAAAACAACCGAAATCGCTTCTAAACCAGTCATTAAGCGTTTGTTAACTTCGAAACCGGCGCCAACGATGATTAAATCCGTCGTCGTCCCGCACTCTGCCGCGCCTCGCGCGTCAAGCGCTGGGTTCAGCGTAATATCGGCCTCTTCCGCGGTCAACGTACCAAAAGCGACGTGGAAGGCGATGCCGCCTTCAATCAATGGTTGGCCGTTGATACGGACGGATAAAATCCAACGACCGGCGACGGTGACACCGAACTCGAGAGCGTACGTGCCGTCGCCATGGTCGACCACGGAAGCACCACGAGCGTAAGCGCCGTTCGGACCTTCGAGCGCCAATTGCACATCATCTCCGCCTTGTACTCTCAAGTTGGCGTATTGATCCACCGCTCTTAACGTTAATCGGACTAAATCGCCCGTTTTCACGTCTTTCAAACCTTCCATAGATAAGAAACATCGATCCGGGTGCGTCGGTCCAGCGATGATTTGGACAACTCTCCAACATACCGGTAAACCGTCGCACAAGACTCGCAGCTCGAACGTACCAGCTCGAGTCATTTTTGACGTGAAATCGGTTTGACGCGACGTTGCCCCCGTGACATCAAAAGCGAAGAATTCCGGACCTTGAGCTTGCACTTGAATCACCTGGCCTTCCTCCCAGGACGTGTCGTTGCCGAATCGATCCCTCGCAGTGACGCAAACGAGAACGTTTTCTCCCGCTGGTGCAACCCAAGACGCTTTAGAGCCACCGTTTGTGTCGTAATCGTCGCCATTACGCTGACGCGCGCCAACGACGATCAAGTCGCAATTCTGAGGTTCCGCAACCGCGGCGACCAACGGGATTTCGAATACGCCTCTCGGTAAAGGGAAGAGCATCGTACCATCCGCGGCGTTGACTTTTTGCAACGATTTTGGCAACTCGCTGATGGATTGGCCGCCAGCAATAGCTACCGCCGTGCGCTCTTCGAAGGTGATTTTAGAGTTGCGCTCATCGTAACCTTTCTTTTGCGCAGATTTCACGGCGCCTGCTAACGCGTCGTCTCTTTCTAAAGCTTTGTTTGCGATTAAAATGCGCCTGGTTTTACCCTTGTCATCGATGATTGTTTTCGCGTGTTCATCGTACTCGGTCGTTTTCGCCTCGATGCGTTTTTGTCTTTCGGCTTTGGAATAAACGTCCTCACCTTCGTGACTTTCAACGCCCGGCAAGGCTTTCGTTTTGCCTTCTGTGCGTCCGTAATGCATCAACTCTTCCGCTTCTTCGTTCATGAATGGCAGTAAAGGCGCATCGGCGACGTACACGCCCAAGTTGTACGTTCCAGCAACCGTCGCCGTGTATCTGATTTCACAGGTGCCGTTACCAAGTTCTAAGGACTCCACAGCCACTTCGGCGTTGTTCGGTCCAACGCCGTAGCCATACAAAGGCGCTAAACCTTCACGTCGCGGGACCCTGTTACCAAATCGATCGACACGCGTAACCGTAAACGCAAGTTGTTGCCCAGCAATCCATCTCGTGTGCGTAGCGCCATCCACTCGGCACTTGGCGTAATCGACTCTCCCCGGAACGCAATTCGCGCGAAAAGTTGCTGCTTCTGAACCGAGGAAGAGCGACAGTTCAAACGGACCGGCACGTTCGACGACGTATGCTGCCTCGTAAGTCCCGTCGCCTAAATCGAATACTTTACCTCTCGTGGTATCGCCACCACTTCGGATGGCCAAACCTAATAAAGCGCCTCCGGTGAATAATCGGTTGCCTCTCGCGTCTCTCGCCTCGATCAAAATCGTCGCCTTCTCACCGGCAACTGCACCTTGCAGACCCGGACCGGAGAGACGGCACATTGGCAAGCTCAAGTTCTGCGCTTCGACGTCGACAATTAGCGGCGATCCGACGATGGGCTCACCATTAATCGTAGCTACGATTTCGTGACGCCCAACTTCCCACCACCTCGCGGAGGCTTTGTAGCGAGCGCCTCTCTCGGCAAAAGAAACGGCCAACGTGTGCGAAGCACCAGAAGGGGCGATTAAATGCACGGAACACGCTTCTTTCCCAGACATGCCTCTCCCAGTCGCTTCAAATTCCAAAGACTGGACGTAAATGTCTCGCAACGAGCCGCACGTATCAATAACGACGTTGTCGTTATTATTCCCCGCGCCAATCAACCCGGCGACGCGATCGACATGTTTCGAATGCTCCACACCCGGTGCAGCGCGTAAAATACACCCAGATGCTGAAACTGGACCGTAAGTAGCAATCAATTCGACCGTGGATTCTTTCGCGACTTTCCCGTTGATTACCGCAGAACACGTGTACCTCCCCGCCGTGGGGACTACAAACTCCGCTGTGTACGAACCATCGCCGTGGTCGTGGACGTCCAAACACGTCGATTTGTTCCCACCCGAAGAAATAATGCTCAAATCGACGCGATCGCCACCCCCGTGACAATTGTTCCCATACTTGTCTTCGGTTTGCACCGTAAGCCTGGAGACGTGGCCGGCCAAGACGCCGGCTAACGCATCCCCACGCAACGTCGCTCGTCCAGTCACGCACGGTCCAGGGAACACATGCAATGCCAACGGAGATGCGGCGATGGGAATACCATCGACGGCAACGTGGACGACGTAGCTTCCAGCTCTCGGGCAAATCGTTCGCAAAATGACGCGACCGCCGCGCATGTCCGCGACTTCAAACGCTCTTTCTTGAGGTAAATGCGCCGGACCGGATGCAGATACCGTCACCGTTTCGCCTTTGAAGACAGTTGGGTTCCCGTATCGATCGCACGCATCAACCAGTGCGGTGACTTCTTCACCAGCCATTGCGGCGCAAACGAGCGGAGACTTTTTACTCTTATCTCCTTTCGCGCCGTTGAATCCGTTGTCCAATTTGAAGCCTTTCGTCGAAGATGTCAAGGTTTGCAACACGGCTTTACAACCGGCGTGCGAGAGTTTTCCAGTCACCATTGCCGCTTCAAAGGGAGTCGTGGGAATGATTTCATTCGTATCCACGCACGAAACAGTGATGGTATACACTCCGGTGGTGTTCGTTTCGAGTTCAAACTCGATTCGACCATCCGGCATCGGCAAACGTTTGTTGCTCGCCTTGACCGTCCCGGGGCCGACGCAACGAACCTTGAAGTCCAAGACGCAATCGTTCGCGTCGATTTTGTTACCGTAGGCGTCAACGAGCTGCAAGCGCAACAGCCCGCCTTCGCCGGCTTTCCACTCGTCTAACCCTGACTTATCAAGAGTAGATTTGAGCACGTCGCAGTCACCGGCATAGCACGTGGAATCGTAAATGGCCTCTTCGGAGTTGCCGAGGACAACAACTTCAATCGGACCAGCGGTTTTGGAAACGTAAATGATTTCGTAATCACCATTACCTCTGTCTTTAATCTCACCTTCGATGGGTTCCATTTGGGACGCGAGCTTTGAATCAGCCGGTCGCGTGAAAACGGAGAGTTGCGCGCCGCCGTGGGGGATGCGCGAACCGCCCTTTTCTCTCGCTTCGATGACAATCTTCGCCGGAATGCCCGCAATGCATTGATATTCAGCAAACTTCACCGTGCATTGCGGTAAGCATAATGTCGAGCGGTTCAAGATGCGATCTTTCAAGTCGCGTCTTTTCAAGTGCTTCATTATGTTTTGAATCATTTGCTCCGGCATCAAAGAAACGAAGGAAATAGCAAAGTTTGGATCGATGTCTTCGATCAAAGCTGCCGCAGCTTCCGGAGATAAACCAGCCGCATATAAAGCAACGGCGTTAGCCAATGACGATTCAGAGTCCAAATCGCCACCTTTAAGATTACGTAACATTTTAGTCACCTCATCCGGCGACATGCCGCGCAACGCGCGACACGCGTCCTCCGCAGAAAGCTTTCCCAAAATATCGTGTGCGTTCATCAAACCTTCGCAAGCTTTACCCAAAGCTTCCAAAGGGTCGATGAGCGCCAAAATCTCTGCAATAAAAAACTGGAACATTCCGGACAAGTCGCAGTTACTATCGGGTTGTAAAGAAATCGAAATGGCTTCTGCAGCCAGCACCGGGTCTAACAAGTTGGCCGCATTCGCCGCCAGCTCGTGACCTTTATGCTTGCACACTTGGCAAAAGGCGCGTTCGACGGTCGATGAATCTTGATCTTTGAGCAAATCTGCGAGCTCTTCCGGTGTCATTTCCAACGCTAATCGACCAAAGGATTTGTTATCCAATAAGAAGGGCAACGCCACGATGCGTTGATCTTCTCGACAGCATCGGAAAAAACTCAACGCGTGATTCGAGTTCGTCTCGTCTTTGGTTTGCATGACCCCCCCGGTATCGTCCGCTAAAAGTAAGGCATATACGACAACTGCGACGTCTTCGCCGTCGGCATCGTCAAAGCCAGCTTCATACAGCGCACATCCGCCTTTACAGGATATGTCTATCATCACCGGCGCTAAATTTTCTAAGCGTTCTAAAGCGTTTTGTCGTCTAGTTTGTCGTTCGTGGGCCGGCAAGGAAGGATCCGAAAGCCAAGCGTTGGAACACCCGGCAATTAAATCGATCCAGTTCCAACCGTCTCCACTCGTAGACTCGCTAAATCCAGCTTCTCTGCGCATAGTTTCAATCATCTCTAACATTTCCGCGCGCTCTTTCACGTCCAGAGTTCGCATGGCTTTTGGTACGAGCCTCGGCGGTAATCGTGCTAGAATACCAGCTTTATCCTTTTTATCTTTACATTTTCCGACGACATCGGCGATATCGATGTCTTCGCATAGCTTCTCCAAGTTCCCACGGTCTAAGTTTTTTAAAAGCGGTCCTAAATCTCCCGGGCTTAATTGCTTCAAAGCGTCGAGGAATTTGGCGTTGTCTTCCGGATCCGCGTTGGCTAAGATTTTTGCCAAGTCTTCCGTACTCATAGCGAGGAGAACGTCTGTTGGGTCACGCATAGCACCTAAAATATCCGCTGCATCTTTCGGAGGAAGTTCGGAGAGAATTTCAGCGCAAGTTCCAGGCATGACGCCACTCAACATTCTCGCGACGTTTTCCACGTCTTGGCCTTGGATGGCGTCCGCGGCGTCCTTCGGAGACAAGTTCGAAAGCGCTTGCGCGGCGCCTTCCGGAAGAAGGTTCGGTAACATGTCCGCAATCTCTCTGGCAGAGAGGTTCTCGGGAATTTGCGGCAACGACAGGAGGATTTCGACGTTATATGGCGACCCGATGATAGCTTCTTGGCTTAAATTGACCGAAATCGTGTGCATGCCGACTTGCGTCCAGCGGTACGTGCCGGTATACACGCCGTTCTCGAACGTCAATTTCACCTCGGCAACTTCACCAGATGGTAACAGAATTCGAGTAGTCATAGCTTCCGTGCCGTTAAATCTGCGACCGACTGAAGTATCGTTCACGGTTCCGTTGCCGGCATGGTTCGGGTAAATCGTAATCGTGCCGTTTTCGAAGCAAACGACGCCACCTAAATTATCCGAGCCGAGTCCAACGAACGAACATTCTTGCGCTATAACTGGACCGTATTCTGCTAAAATCGATTGAACGTCCGAACGACCAGTTTGGCCATTGACGACTAATTGACAATCCCACATTCCCGGTTGGTCCAGTTTGAATTCGCACCCATACGTGCCGTCGGAATGGTCTACAACTTTCGCCGTCACGACAGATCGTCCATCCGGCGAAACTAAAGTCATGTCTAACACGTCGCCACCAGTAGCTCTCAAGTTGCCAAACTTATCCGCGGCGTGAATGGTGAGATGGCTCGGTCGTCCGACGCGAACGCCAGCGGCCGCTTCGCCAAATACCATGCACTTACTCGGATCTGTTGCTCCCGGAACCACAATAAGAATGCGCGGGTACCCGGCTAACGGTTCCTCGGCAGCATCGGCAGAAAGCAAGTACGAACCTGCGGTTTGAAAACTCGCCGATAAGGTAGCTTCAGCTCTGGGACCTCCGCGATTTTCAAAGTGGTACTCTTCGTCGTCCATGACGGCGGTGAAAAAAATCGACTGATCGCTCGTAAACGACGTCGCGTTGCCGTAGATATCTTTCGGGGAAACGTTCGCGATGACTTCATCGCCCGCAACGGCGACTAAGGCGTCGCTGTCGGGAGAGGCGAGTTGTGCACCATAAATTGAAGTTACGCACGCAGATCCCGCGGCAATGCTTGGCGTGACGACAATTTCAAAAGGCGCGCCCGGTAACGAATCCATGTGTTCACCTCCCGAAACGGAGACAAAGTATCGACCGATAATCGTACACTTGACAACGACGTCTGATCGACCGTAAGAACCGTCGATGACGTCGCATTTCGCTAAACCTGGGCCGTCGATGGTACACCGAAACGCCAATTGACCTTGCCTCGAAGGGCAATCGTTCCCGTACGCGTCTCTTCTTTGAATAGTCACTCGACCTTCTTTACCGACGATTAAATCGAGATTCGAGTCCCCGAGTAAGACGCACGATTGAATCACCGCCACATTTGGTTCGCAAATAGCTTTCATGTTTAATTCTTCTTCGCCTAAAGCAACGACGAGTTCGAAATTTCCAGCTACTTTGCACACGTACGACGCTTCGTAGGAACCGTTCCCGAAATCAATAATCTCGCCTCGGAATCGCTCGTCGTTTCCAGCTTTTGTTTTACACTTGAGGGAGACCTCCAAGTCAAACCCGCCTTCTCGTAAGCGGTTGCCTCTTTGATCTCTCGTTTCGATGATGAACGTGGCTCGTTCGCCGGCGATGCACTTGTGCGCGCCCGGGCCGGTGATTTGCGAGGCGGCCAAGCACGCAACCTCCGGGGCAACTTGTACCGCATGCGGCGCACCAGGTAACGAACGACCGTCTAACGTAACCGAAACCCAATTTTCGCCAACTTCTGGCCAGCAGATGGTTCCAACGGCTTCAATCGACCCTGGTTGACACTCGATGGGAATGCCGACGGAAACGCCCGACGGGGCCGTGAGTTTCACTTGGAACCCTTCCGCACCGGAAAACTGGCGTCCATCTTCCGGTCGAGCAATGCGCACGCGAACAGGGGCATATCCACCACACGGCTGCGTACCTTGCGGCAAATCCAAAATCAAATCTGTCGCCGTCAACGGTCCGTGTGAGACAACGAGTTTGTGCACTTCGTTGCTCAAACGTCCGTTGTATGCGCATCGAAGCATCCATACACCCGCGGAAGGGCAGGAAAAGTCGAGCAAATACGACCCATCACCATGATCGGTTACTTTACAGCTCGCACGTTCGTTCGTTTCCGTGTGCACGACGACCGCTTCGACATCGTCCCCTCCTCGGGCGCGCGGATTGCCGAATCGATCGATAACTCGGACGTTAATTTTACAGTTTCTGTTCACCATCAATCGCAACGAGCGGTTACCCGGAACCAACGTATCTGTCGCTTCCACGCCGCCGTCGACGTTTTCAAAACGTAACTGTCCTTGCATTGGCGCTTGTTGGATTTCGTTGTTTTGACCTTCGCCTCTGTACACAAAAGCGCTGTCGGCGTTGTAATCGTATCCGAGCGCTCCGGTTTGAATTTTATTATTCTCATCACTGTTTACACGAACATCATCTTCGCTGGAATACATAGATTCTTTATCTTCCTGGTAGTCATCATCATCATCATCATCATCATCACCGTACGAAACGTTCGCTTTCTTCGACCTCTTCTTCGCCGTCGAGTACGCTCGCGCTCCGCCGACGTCCGAGGACGCCGTCGGATCCGACCCTCTCTGCGGCGGCGACAGATCCTCCGAAACCGACGGCACAAAACTTTCTTCAAATTCTTCTTCTTCGAGGACAGATTCCAGTTCCGCGTTCATGTCTTGCTCTCGTCTCTTTTTCTTCCTTCCTTCCGCGACGTCGTCTTCGTCAAAATCGCTCAAATTCGCGATCGACGCGTCGCTCGAAATTTCCGAAAACGCCACCCCTTCCGCCACCGGTATCGCTCGCACCGAAAATTGCACGTGCGTCAGTTGCACCGTCTTCTCTCCTTTCCCGGTTTTTAAAGGGACCGTCTTCGTGATTTCCTTCCCTGGTTGGAGGCAAAAATCCATCAGATCGATTTTGCTTTCCGCGTACACTCGCGTTTTCGTCTTGGACATGATTTCCTTCACGGTGAGCAACATCGGTTTACTCTCGTACTCTCCCGTTCTCGGATTGACGAACAGAGAGGTGGAAATACTCAACACTTCGTCGTTGAAGTCGCACTCGCCGTTCGACGCGTCCACGATTTGTGTCTTCGCAACTTTCGAGCCTCGTTTGAGGAGCAATTGCGTTCGTTTCGTGCCGGGGAGGAGATTGTACACCGAGCGAACAGTCACCTGGAATTCGTACTTGTCCGCTTTCCATCCTTTGGATTTCATCACGAGTTTACTGCTGCTCGTGGGACCAGTGTTACCACCGGTGCCTTTACGAGAGAACATCTTTTTGTTGTGTGTTTGTCGAAGGATGCGATGTAGGCGTGCGTACTCTACACAAAGCTCTTGCGCGTCCTTTCCAAACAAAAATGTGCAGGAAAAGAGGCCGCGCTTTGTTCTTTTTTCGCTCGTGGCAGAGAGAGATAATTTTTTTTTGCTTAGGGTTTCAAACCCTATTTTAGAACCCTAAACTTTTGTTTTGTTGCTGAGCTGGCATTTTTAGTAAATATCTGAATTAGGTCAACAAAGATCCCTCGTCACAGAGAGAGACGCCGCGAACGAACGAACGAACGAACGAGCGAAACAAACAAACATGCAAAGATTCATAAACACATTTTGCGGCGGCAGTCACCAAGGAAACGCGAGAAAATATCAACGAGAACCAAAGTCTCCCTCGAACGCATCCATCGGGAAAGGTTCGTTTTTCATGTGCCTGGACGAAGCCTCGTCGGTGTGCAACCCGAAAGAGTTAAGCCACGACTCTTCGAATAAAGCGCGAATATTTACGATCGCGGAACACGCGAAACGCGTCAAACTGCTCCGGGCGAAACGCGAACTTCGCCTGCGACGCGTTTCTGAATCAGACGCGTTTAAAGAGGCGACGAGGACGTACGAAACGTTCGGTTTGGGTGCTTTTGCCACCTGGGTGAGCACCGAACACGCCATCTCGGCGGTTTCGGACGACGAGGTGACGGTGATGTTCTGCGGGGACTTTTGCGTGCCGAATTTGCACACACTGGACGACATGCACTCGGCCTTCGTCAGGTTCGTTTTTGTTCTTCTTTTTGTTCTTCTTTGTCTTCTTCGTTTGTAATGTTCGCGCGCGCGGAAAAGAGGTGCACAGATGGTGTGAAAATATCTTCATTTTGTGTCCCTGAAAACGCCAAAACAACACCACTTTTGAAGAGAGTTTAAAAATACTTACATATACTTCTCCGAACAATATAAAAAACAGAGGCGAACACGTGGACGCGTACGCGCAAGTCTCCAACGCGCAACGTATGCTCGATTTCTACCGCTGGTCGAACAATTTTCGCTTACACGAAAGGAGAACGCACAAGTGCGATCCGGCGCTGAACACGGACTTCATCGCGTCGAAGTTGGAGCAACTCGCCGAGGCGAACGAAGCGGAAGGGAAGCGAGGCTTCGCGTTTGTGATTTACGATAAGAAGGCGCACAGGTTAATCGTGGCGAGAGATTCGACGAGGAATCCAATGCCATTGTATTGGGGGTTAGCGCCGGATGGAGAAAAAGGCGATTGTTTGTTCGTTTCGACCGAGGAGAAGAACGAGTTGTTTTCCGAGTGTTTCCCGGCGTCGAGTCCGTTTCCCAAAGGGGCGGTGTTCGTCGCGGAAGGGACAATTGGGTGGGTTCCCGGGGAGAAAGGCGTCGCGTGTGGACCGACAAAGTCTGGAGAGACTGCCATGAGAGGCTTCAGGAAGTACGGGACGATGCCGGTGAGATCGATTCCGAGAGTGAACTCGTCCGGGCAAATGTGCGGCAACGTCTTCCGCGTGGAGTCCTTTTCTGATATGATCGGAGAAGTCATCGACGTGCACGATTTGAAGAGACACGGGAGTTATCCCGCGATGATTCAATAAAGAATGCGACTGCTGCTCTCAGGTATATACATGTTCGACGAAAACGAAGAAGAAAACGAAAAAAAAAAATCAAAGAACGAACGGACGAAGAAGGCTCACCACGCTCTCAAGCGCGCGCGGCGACATATACTGTATTTTAATTGTATTTTCAAATGTGTGCGCGCACGCGGTGGAGAACGACAGAGACGCTTAAAGATAGAGCCTGTTTTTATTTTAATGCTATCTGTTTACTACTACTATATTATTAATATATTCAACGCGTTTACTACTTCTACAATCTCTAAGATATCAAACTACTCGCTTTCGGTACGGGCGAATTCAAAAACGTTTGCCCGTTCGTTTCTAGTTTCCTCACTGCGTTCAATTTAGCACGTCGACGGCGTTGGCGGCGAACGAGAATAACGATAATAGTTAACGTTACGCCAAATAGGATGTATTTACTTTTCTTACTCTTTGGCGATATTCGAGTGGCGCCGCCGCGCTGCGAGCGCGCCCCACCGTGGAATGATGAAGAAGAAGGAGAAGAAGAAGAAGAAGAAGAAGCTCTCAAAGCAGCCATTTGCTTCACGTCTACGGTCTTTTTACTGTTTGAAGTTAAGATGCGAACGACCAAATCGACGCCATTTGAGACGTCCACGTCGGTAATCTTTTGCCGATGCGTCTGCGACGCGTCCGGACACGTCACCATAATTTCAAACGTGTTCGTCGTACCTCCGCTCGTCTCGCCAGCAATAAAAACGGGTTTCACAAAATATCCTCTCTTATTCGTAAACACCGGCAGCGGTGGTTTATTCGTTTGCCCATCGTTGCGAAGTTGTCGATCGAAATCTAAATTTTCGACGCGCACTTCGCACTTCTCCAACGCTTCGTTCGAACTCTTATCGAACACAAACCCGCGAGCGGAAACAAACATGACGTCGTGTGCGGTATCAATAGACGCTCGACAGTGCGCGCGGATAATCTCACCGAGTCTTTCATCCTCCGAAGGCCATTTGCGATCGTTCACTTCAATCGTAATGTCTAAAGTTTGCGTCTTGACGTAGTGCCAATCTTGCATGCCGCCCCACAACGGGTACCACTGCGCGCCGTTCGTCACGCCTCCGACAAACTCTTTGGACTCTTTCATTTCACCGTGCGATTGCGCGTACAACGAGGCTGCGCGTTTGAAAATCTTGTCGTCCGGCGCTCGCGAGTACTTCGTGGATCCATCGAGATTCCCGTCCCAGGGATAATTCGCGACCAACGCGCCTTCGTGATAATTCAACGCGCCGGTCAAATTAACTCGTTTGCTGAACTCAATAATCGACCGCGTTTCCGGTTGTAACTGCCTCAAGGTATTGTCGTATAAATCATTCACCCTCCTATTTTGCACGTGAGGTGCCCCCATCTTCACGTGATGCGGCACTCTCCTCGGTTCCGGTTTCGCGAATTCGATAAACGGAAAATCTCTGTTCAAATCGATATTGTTCGCGTTCTCTCGTCTCCGTTTGGCAAACCCGTCCGGGTTCAACGTCGGGATGAAATACAACGTCGCTTTCGTTTTCACTTTACTCGCTTTCTCGATATCGTTCCCAAAAAACGAGGAGGATTCCTCGTTCTCGCGATGATTGTCGTCCTCTCCGCACGCCCACTCCGCTAAGCGCAACGTTATTTCTCTCCCGACTGGTTCGTCGCCGTGCATATTCCCGATGAATCCAAACGAAGGCGTCGTTTGTACATTCTCGTCCTCATCCTCTTCATTTTCGCTCGTCGTCCTCTCTCCGTTATTACTCTTGTCTCGGTGGTCATCGTATAAGTTCCTCACTCGCATCGCGAATATCTCGAACCCGTTGACCGAACTGCCGATTGGAATCACCTCTCCGTGCCGTTTCCCCTGGGACGTCTCCACGCAGTTCTTCGCGATTGCATCGAACGCGTCGCGTAACTCCTCGTTCGTTTTATACTTGTTTTTGGGTGGTGATGACGGCATCCTTTCCGTCGTCATCGGTCGAATCGCCTCGACTTCAACAGAGAAGACGTGTAAAAGAAGACAAAGAGAAAGAAGCGCTTTCGTCAACGCCGTCGTCGTCGTAATCATCATTTCCTAAAAACAGAAGAAAAAAGAGAAGAGGAATATCTGCTTTAAAGCGCAGGTGGTAAATTGTCCTCTCAATAAAGCGTGTCAACAACAACAACAACTCCGCTCCCTTTCTTTCACCAAAGCCTTTTATGATAAACGTCTCTCCTCTTCGCGCGAGAACAACACAACAAAGACAAAAGCTGCTGATTCACAGTGCTCGTCTCATGTCTTCTTTTTGCTTCTTTTTTCCAAAGTGGCAGGCAGACCTTCTTCAAAAGTGGCAGCGGAAGACCAAAAAGTGGGCAATCGAGACCAAAAAAAATGACTGTGACCCTAAATGCATTTTTTTGTGCCTCCGCTCCTTTGACGCGCAAGAGGGGGAAAAGGGAAATTTTTAAATCTTTCTCAGACCGCACATTCTCTCTAAAGCGCGCGCATATAGTATTCTAAACACAAATTTCCCTCTTTCGCATTCAGTGCTGGTAGTATTCCTTTTTTGAAGAGAGAGAGAGAAAGGTTTAGTGTTGTTGTTGTTGTTGTTTGTCGGAGAGCAGTGCATGTGTTTCGTGTGAAAAGGATATATCTCATTTTTGAAAGCGTTTTGGAACCGTTTGTTTGTGTGTCCCGTGTGGATTGATTTGGTTGAGAAGCTCTTTTAAAACGAGACTCTTCTTTTCGTGACGCGTATACACGCGACGAACTTGTTTCTTCGCGATGAGCAGTCACCGCGATCATCGCGTTTACGACGATCGAAAGAATCAAACTTTGTTCACGACCAACGAGAACAACACCAACAACAACAAGGAGAATTTTGATGGGAAGAGTTTCAAAGAAGAAGAGACCAATACAACGAAGAATACTACGAACGACGAGAAAGATAAAGGTTTATCCGACTACGTTCCAAAAGTAATCGGTGGTGGTTCTTCTACTACTGCGACCATCTCTTTGAACAACGCTCAAGGACAGCGGGAAAACATGACGCAAACCATCACGACCAACGTGCGCTCCTCGCGCGACCGAGGCTCGTGGGAAGGCGTTTTAGGCGAGTATTTGAAACATAAAGGCGATACGCCGTGGAGAGAGAAATCGAGTCGCGTGGAAAGAGCGACGGCGGTGAGAGCGAACCCGACGTCACCGCAAGCGTGGTTGGAGTTTTTAGAGGGGGAGGAAGGCATGTTTGCGGAGAAAATGACTGGGAAAGTAAACGTGGTGACCGGATCGAGAAACGGCGTATCGCTGTATCGGTTGTACGAGTTGGCGACGAAAACGCTGCCGAGAAGTGGGAACGCGAAGAACGAAGATTATTTGAGAGTGTATTTAGGTTACGCGAGACAACAAATGGTTCACAACACGGACGACGCGAGAGATACGTTTAAGTTTTTGAAGTCGCAAGGCATCGGGCAGACGCACGCGATTTTTTGGTGCGAGTGGGCGGCGTTTGGCGGGCAATTGAAAGGCGACGAGAAAGCGATTAAAATCTTGAAGAAAGGGTTAGAAGCGAATTGTGAACCGAAAGAGGCGTTGGAGATTATGCTGGAAGACGTGCAAGGGAAGAATATTGATTTTACGACGGCGATTCCGTCGCCCTACGTGAGAGACGTGACGGAAGGCGGAAGAACGGCGACGTTGCACGGCGGGGCGAGAATGATGAGCAACAATACCACGAGCGCGATGAAGAAACCACCGTCGGCGATGAAACCGTTGACGTTTGACTCGAAACCGATGGTGTCGCACACCGCGGCGAGACGGCGACAGAGTGGGTACGTGCACGATCCGACGCTGATGAACACCACCACGGGGTGTTTGACTTCTCAGCAACCGACGATGACGCAACCGACGCATCATCACACATCCACCACGAGTTCGAGTTTGAGCGGCGACCGCACCAATGCTGGCAATACGGTCACAACGGCAGCAACAGTGGGGAATAATCACGCGCATGCGACGCCTACCACCACCACCACCAACAACAATAATAATAATAATCCGCTCACGGCTCAGAAAACAGAAAGTTTGCGCGCGCGACTAGCGGCGGCATTAGAATCGAGCAAAAAATCAGCCACGACGACAACTACGGTCACGCGACCGGTCATGGCAACAACACTAACAGCAGCAGCAGAAGGTAATAGTAGTAAGAATAAGAATGAATCGAGCTCCTCGGCGGCGCATCCAACATCGAACGCGCAAGCGCCGGTGAGCAAGAAGCAACCAACATCATCATCTTCCAAACAGCCGTTAAAGCGGGAAGACGATCAACATATAGTCGTGAATGGCGCGAGATACGCCAAGTTAGAGTGTATCGGCCAAGGCGGCACGTGTAAGGTATATAAAGTCGTCTCGCAAAAGAGGAAGATCATGGCGTTGAAGAGGATTCGTTTACAAGGCAAGCAGAAGGAAACCGTGGATGGCTTCATCGATGAAATCAAACTCTTGAAACGTCTTCGAGGGAAAGATAACATCGTTCAAATCGTCGACGCGGAAGTCTGTCCAAACGAAGGGTTAATCTTAGTGGTTTTGGAGTTTGGGGAGATTGATTTAGCGAAAATGTTGAACAAGCGCGAGCGCCAACGCGCGGAGAGCGGCCACGCGCAACTCGTAGACGACAATTTCATGCGTCTCTATTTCGAGCAAATGGTCGAAGCGGTGAAAACTATACACGAAGCTCGAATCGTGCACTCGGATTTGAAACCTGCTAACTTTCTCTTCGTCGAAGGAACTCTGAAACTTATCGATTTCGGTATCGCGAAGGCTATCAATCACAACCAAGCGCCGAATCACACGAACATCGTTCGCGACCATCAAGTTGGTACCATCAATTACATGTCCCCGGAAGCTATTCTCAACGGACAAAAATCCGCCTACGGCGATATGATTCCAGTCGGAAGAGCCAGCGATATTTGGTCGTTAGGGTGCATCTTATACCAAATGGCATACGGACACACGCCGTTTAGCAAAATAAACGGCTTGGTACAAAAGCTCCACGCAATCACCGACCCGAACCATACCATCGAATTCCCTCCGTTACCGGTTAAAAACGATCACTTGATTGATTTAATGAAGCGATGTTTAGAGCGGCGAGTGGAGAATAGAATAGAGGTTCCAGATATTCTCAGACACCCGTATTTACGCCCGGAAGAAGCGGCGGCGAGTTTGAACACGAGCACCTCCTCCGACGACGCCGAAAAAGCGAACAACGGCGCCGGTGGTTTGAGCATGCAACAACTCCAACAACTTCTCACTCAACTCTCCACGAACAACACCGATAACGCCATCGACGTCAACGCGTTATCCTCGCACGTGTTCGCGCAAATCGCCGCCGGTCAAAACGTTTCCGTCTCGCCTCTTTTGCGTAAGAGAACGAGCGGGAGCGGTTTGTCGCCGCTCAGCGAAGAGGACGAAAATCTCAGAGCATCATCATCACCATCATCCGGGTCCTCGCCGATGGAAACGACTGAATAATAATAACGAACGCTGTTGGAGAGAGAGTTTTTAGTAGGAATATGCCGTGTGATAAATACAAAACATCTTGCGCGATACGTACAATTTTTCTCCCATTTTTCACAAGACTTGAAAGGAGTTTTGGATAACGAGACGACGTCACTTAATATCTCTCCCTCAAATGCCACTTCCCTCCGCCCCAGACTTGACGAACAGAGTGGCCATAATCACCGGCGCCTCCCGAGGTATCGGTCGCGAAGTCGCTTTGGCGTTAGCTAGTCGTGGATGTCACGTCGTCATCGCGGCGAAAACCGTCCAAGCGCACCCGACTTTACCGGGAACCATTTACACCGTCTGCTCGGAAATCGAATCGAAATATCCAAACGTTCGAGCGTTACCCGTGGTGGTGGATTTACGATCCGCGGACGCGTGCGTCAAAGCGGTGGAAGAGACGGTGAAACATTTCGGCAGAGTAGATGTATTAGTGAACAACGCGAGCGCGTTGTGGTGGCAAAACATGATCGACACGCCGACGAGCAAATATGATTTGATCAACGGCATCAACGCCAGAGGCGCGTTTATCATGACGAGAGAGTGCATGAAACACATGCTGAAGAATAAGTGGGGGAGAGTCGTGAGCATGGGACCACCGTTACCGAAGAGTTACACGGAATATGCAGGGAAGACGGCGTATTACATGTCAAAATGTGGGATGTCCATGGTCGCGCTCGGCGCGGCGGCGGAAGGCGAGGGATCGAATATTACCGGGAACGCGTTGTGGCCGGCGACGATTATCGAAAGTTTAGCGGCGACGAATTTTAAGTTAGGGGAAAGAGATACGTGGAGAAAAGCGAGCATATTGGCGGATTGCGTGGTGCAGTTGTGCGGAGACGCGAGGACGACTGGGGAGACGTTGATTGACGATTTGTATTTGGCGAAATTGGGGATGTCGCAGAGAGAGATTCGGGAGACGTATAACTTGGATCCGTCGAAAGAAGTGCCGAGGTTTTTAGCGCCAAGTGCGGATGGGAAAACCAGTGGTGGGGATTGGAAGATTAAGAGAGGGGACGTGAAGAAGTTGAAGAAGGATTTAGAGGTGAGCGCGAGGCTTTAAAATAGCAGAGACAAAAATTAGAAATGACTAGTAACGTGTATCATATATCGTATCGTTGCAAAATGAAAGTGAAGTATTGCTACTACATCCAAATATTTAGTATTGCTACCGCATGCCATTGTTTTTAATCTATTTTCGAACGTCGTTTTCGTCGACCTATATTCGGGTTGCAACAGATTGTTTTTACGACGAGTACGTACCACGCCCAAAGGCCGAAACCCAAAACTACGATCCACGGGAACACGATGAAAAACGCCGCTTTGTGAAAGGTCCATTGTTTTTGAAAATCGGACATCGAACGCTCGCGGAAACATTCCTCGTATGTGGGTTGCTCTGCCGTCGTTCCTCCTTTTGGCGCTTCGAGCGAGGAAAATAAGACTTCCTTGGATACGACGACTTCACCGCTTTCGCCCAAGATGTTCACGTCTAGGCTGTTTTTATCCCAATGTATTAAAACTTCGCCAAAGTTTAACCCCATGTAGATATCGGGAACGATATTCTTCGGGTACCACCATCTCGGCATGAACTTGGACGGCGTCATCTTTTTGTAAAAATACGTCACCCATTTTGGTCGGACTTCTTCCACCGCGACGTGCGTGATTCCAGAACTGGTCGCGTCTATGCTCTCGTACGGTAAATGACATCCGGGCGCTCGAACGTCAATCATCCCTACGTGCACGTCGCCGGATAAGAATATAACCCTTCTCTCTTTTGCCTTGGAGACGAGACGCATTAACCTCTTTTGATTCGACGGAAACGAACCCCAATTCTCTATCGATTTCCCGAATTCTCTCGCGATTTTATAATTCACCGCTTTATACATCTGATTGAGCTCGGCGAACACTTGTATCGAGGACCCAATCAACGTCACCTCCGCGTTGCTCGGTTTCATCAACTCCTTTTCCAACCACTCCCATTGCTTTGGACCTAAAATATCCGCTTCTCCATCTTCAGGCGTCGATCCGTCGACGAAGTTCCACCGAGTATCCAACAATAGAATCTGTACCTCCCTGCCTCGTTTCGCCTCGTCGTCCTCGTACACGGAATAACTCTCGTACACCCCGTCTCTTTCCAACCGTCGCTCCGTCTCCTTCCCTTCGTCCAAAAAATCTAAAAACAACTCTTTCGCCGTTTCCTTGTGTTCCCAATGTTTCCCCGCGTTGTTCATGCCGTAATCGTGGTCGTCCCACGTCCCTAAAATCCGCGCTTTCTTCGCCAGCCTCTCGTACGCCGGGAACCGCTTCACCGCCGCGTACGCTTCCGCGTGGAACTTCTCTCCAAAATACTTCCTCTTCTCGAACGTAATCCGAGTGTCCGCGTACACCGCGTCTCCGAGCCATACGAATGCGTTCGGGTGTGTCCGTTCGATCGAGGTCCATATTGAAGTCGCGTTCATTTTTTGGTGCTTGTTGCAGCTTCCGAATGCAATTTTTGTCTCTCGAGACGCCGTCACCCCCTCAAGTTTTCGCATCATCCACACGGACAGGACGACGTATATACTGCGTGAGAAGAAAAAGCGCATCGTGAGCGACAAAGTTTGAGGAAGAAGAGAAAGAACGTAAAGAACGGG
>Ga0209308_10001099_pt1 | contig 25898 bp, 26 predicted proteins | sample COGITO_mtgs_1204_3_FD_184806 | JGI IMG/M metagenome (GOLD analysis project Ga0209308, IMG submission 184806) | Pelagic marine microbial communities from North Sea - COGITO_mtgs_120405 (SPAdes) (version 2) | ecosystem: Environmental > Aquatic > Marine > Epipelagic ...
GGGCTTGAATCGATTTCCATCAACCAACACAAACTCTTTTTCCGGAAGTTGATCAAGTGATAAGTGCATGGCCTCAATGGAGGCGTTTAGAATATTGATTTCATCGATGCGTTGAGGCGATACTTGAGCAACCGCGTAGTGTAGAGCTTCTCTCTCAATTACAGAACGCAAAGCCTCGCGTTTTTTTTCCGAAAGCTTTTTGGAATCGTTCAGTATTGTATTGGTAAAATCGGGAGGTAAGATTACTGCGGCAGCAAACACGGGCCCCGCCAAACACCCACGTCCAGCTTCGTCGGTCCCAGCTTCAAGCAAATCGTGATGTAGTGCTAACTCAAGCATCTATGGTGCGCAACATACTGTCCCAAATTCCTTCCGCTGTCTTGCTCCATGAAAACTCACGAGCTCTAAAAAGTCCTTTATTGATAAGATCAATGCGAAGCTCTTGATCCTCCAATTTCAACATCCCATCGGCAATGAGCTTTTCGTTCAAGGGGTTCACGAGCAAGGCGGCTCCACCCGAAATTTCCGGCATGCAACTCACATCAGAAGTCAATACAGGAACCCCTGCCTTCATGCCTTCAATGATGGGAATTCCAAATCCTTCAAAGTAGGAAACAAAAATCAGGGCTTGCGCTGCGGCTACTATTTTGGTCAAGTCTTTCTGTGATTTCCGTCCTGTGAGGATCAGGTCATTGCGGTATTTCATTTTGGCAACGATCCCCTCCAACTCTCCTGTGCTCCACATAGGTTCTCCAACCAAAACGAAGGAGGCTTTACCACCTCTCTCTCGATAGCTTTCGTAGGCTAAGAGCATACGTTTTATGTTTTTTCTCCGATGAAAAGAGCCTACATAAACAAAGTAAGCCTTAGCTTCTGTGAGCTCGGTGCGAACCGCTTCCTTTTCTGTTTCATTCAAGGGAAAAAAATCGTCCCCAACGCCATTGTATACGACATCAATTTTGTTTGGGTCGACGCGGTAGTGGTTTACCAAGTCGTTTCGTGAAGCCATTGAGACTGTCGTAATGCGAGTCGCCTGTTCTGCGTATTTAGGAAAGAACTCGCGATAGAAATTTAAGTAGCGTGCGGGCATGTCTTCTGGGAAATGCTCGAAGTTTAAATCGTGAATGGTCGTGAGCGTTTTTATGTTCATGCCCAAAGGCATCATGCCTTCAGGAGAATAAAAGAGGTCGGGCTTCCATTTTTTCAGTAGGCGCTTCAAACTTCCTTGAAACCAGATGCGCCACAGCATGGGTCTTCTTGCAGGAAGTAGAATTCTGTGGTGTTTGACGTTGGAAGGGAAGTTGAACTCCTTCGGAATTGCTCGGTCGTAAACGAAGATGAACTGCACTTCTGGATGAGCTAGGGTAATGCGCAGCATGCATTCGTACGAGAACCAACCAATCCCTTCGAGTTTTCCAGGAATGAGCAAACGCATATTCACTACAATCTTCACTTTAACTAAGGTAGTTTTTTGAAGGACTATTCAGTCGTCACCTCTGCTGCGCGACGATTTAGGAGCTCAAAATCATCGTCTTCAAGTATGGCGTTGAAGCCAAGAATTTCCCCCATTTGAACTTGAGACAATTGGAAGATTTCTTTGCCACTGGCTTCTAGATAGGTTTTGTAAACAAATTCAGTGCAGTAAAAGGCTGCGGTATCATCGGTAAGAACATAGTCGAGGTCGAATGGAATCTTTTGCTCTAAGTAGTACAAGGCAATGTCGGAGGCCCTATCGGCTATGGCTGAGTCTTTATGTCGAAGAAGGTGAAAGCTGAAAGGACGCGTGTCGCGTATGAAGGAATCCAAAGGAATACTTTGAACACCATCTAAATCAGAAACGGTACTTGAAAGGGAATGAAGAAGGAATTCAGCTCCTTCTTTTTTAATGACAATAGCACAATGTGATAGAGGTTGTTCTTCTGCAAGAACTGAAACGACTATTCGGCTGATGGAACCGTCTCCGCGCTTGAGAACGATGTCACCATTCTTCATTTCAGATCGAATCTTTTCCTTATCCCAAATCTCCGTGTTGTACCTCAAGGAATCGGGGATGAACGTCGGTTTCTCGACTTCGCTAATGACACCTGCTTCGGGTTTTGAAGTACAAGCAGATAAAATCACTGCCGACAAGAAACAAAAAAGGGAAAGCCGCAACTTTCCCTTTTCCTTGTCAATGAATGAAAAATTAAACTTTCTCAATCGTAGTCTCAGTTACGTCACCGAATGAATCGGTTTCACTCCAAATAAAGCGACTATCACTGCTTTCAATGATGTCAGCAGTTCCAGAAAAAAGACTCATCTTAAGCTTAGTTCCGTCGTCTTCAACGCTGTAGCTGAAGCTAGAGGTCGTAGTTCCTTTCGTAGGGTCTTCGTATCGGTATGAACCAGTACAATCATCAGCGCTCGCAGAGCAACTTTCGAAAGTGTATTGGTCGTTCTCGTATGTAGACTCATCCAATGGAATGCCATTTACAGTTACTTGAGTAACCTTCCAAGTACCTTCTAGTTGGTCTACGATTTTTTGATTTTCAGAAGTACAAGCTGCGAGGCCCAGAATTCCAACTAAAGCAATTGCAGTTAGAAATTTTTTCATGTTTTTCTATTTGCGGCAAAAGTATGACTTTTCCGCGGCCTACAGCAAGTATTCCTTAGCGAAAGGTTGAGCCTTTTAATTCATAGGGTCAGCAATAATAGTGGGACAGCAAAGTTATCCCTTGCCCAAGGCTCTGAATACGCCGATTAATCAATAGTTTTGCGCCCTAAATTCTGGATTCATGAATACATCCAATCAGTCGGAGTTTGACTCCTCCAACTTGCTGGTTTTCCTTTTGAAATGGAGAAAGCCTCTTGTAATAGTCTCCCTTTCTGCAGCGCTAATTTCTGCAGTGGTTTCTTTCATTGTACCCGAACAATTCTTGTCGACGGTCATCTTTTTCCCTGCGAACACTGCCTCGATATCCAAGGCGGTAATGACGGAAGACGTGACAGGTAAAAACGACATTGTTGCTTTTGGTGAAGAAGAACAGGCGGAGCAAATGCTTCAAATCCTTTACTCTGACTTCATCCGCGATCGAGTGATTGAGAAATTCGATCTCATGGCACATTATGAAATCGACCTCGACGACCAGTATAAGTTGACGAGCTTAATAAAGGAGTGGGAGAGCAAAGTGAAATTCAAGCGGACTGAATATCAATCGATTCGAATCGATGTTTTGGATACCGACCCTCAAATGGCAGCAGACATTGCAAACGAAATTGCTCGCCTTGTGGATGTTGTGAAAAACCGAATGCAAAAAGATCGCGCTGCTGAAGCATTGAAGGTCATTGAATCGGAATACACTAAGATGCGCGATCACATGAAGGCCGTCGACGATTCGCTCACCTTCATGAGAAAGCAAGGAGTTCATGAGTACGAGAAGCAAATTGAAATGATCTCGGGAGAGTATTACAAGGCAATCGCCTCCGGGAATGCTCAAGCGGCTACAAAACTTGAGCAAAAGCTCGATACCTTGGCCAAGTACGGTTCGGCATTCATCGCCCTTACCGACAACTCCGAGTACGAAAGAGAGCGTTTGATCCTTCTTCGATCAAAATTCGAAGAAACCAAAGTGGATGCAACCGAAGATGTCCCACACAAATTCATCGTGAACCAAGCCTGGGCCTCAGAAAAGAAAGCCTACCCAATCCGATGGTTGGTTGTGGTAATCTCGACCTTCTCGGCCTTTCTCTTTGCTGTTTTGGCCATCATCGTGATTGAGAATTACCGAAAACTTCAGGAGCAGAACGTAGCCTGAACGGGGTGAGCCTCAGCCTTAAATACCGAATTCTTTATCTGGTTGTTGGGATATTTGTCCTAGCCAACATGCTGCTCACTTTTCACGAGGTGTATTGGCTGAATTTGCTTCCCCTTGGACTTCTAGTAATTGGATTGGCCCTTTTTCGCCTCGACATCATTCTTCTCTTCATTGTTTTTTGCACCCCGCTCTCTGTTGGCTTAGAAGCCTTAGAGTTTAACCTTGGCGTTCATCTACCCACGGAGCCTCTCATGGCGGGAGCAATGCTTGTATTTCTTGTGAAGGTGTTCTACGACAAGCGTTATCCTATGGATGTGCTCAAACATCCTTTGAGTTTCGCCATTCTACTCAATCTGTTTTGGTTGTTTTTAACGATTTTCCCTAGTGAATTGCCTGTTGTGAGCATCAAGTTTTTGGTGAGTCGCCTTTGGTTTGTGACAACCTTCTATTTTATGGCGGTGCTTCTTTTTAAAGACGACCGGAACATTGAGCGTTTTTTCTGGCTCTTCATTGTGTCGCTTTCGGGGGTTGTTGTCTACACCATCATCAATCATGGTCTTAGAGGATTTGCTGAGAAACCTGCACATTGGGTTATGCAGCCCTTTTTTAAAGATCACACTTCCTACGGGGCCATCATTGCGATGTTCATTCCTGTGGTGTTCAGCTTTTTCTATAATCCCCGTTTCAGCCTTAATACGAAAATCATATCGGGCTTTTTCTTTGTCATCCTGCTCGCAGGAGTAATCCTTTCCTATACCAGGGCTGCCTGGGTGAGCATTATAGGTGCAATCGCAGTGTTCTACTTCATCAAATACCGGGTGAAGCTTTGGGCGATTTTTGCTATGGCTGGAGTTGGCTTGTTCATCCTCTTGAATTTTCAAACTCAAATCATACAGAAACTAGAAAAGAATAAACAAGATTCTTCGAACAACCTTTCTGAACACGTAGAATCTATTTCGAATGTGGCAACCGACGCATCCAATTTGGAACGTTTGAATCGATGGAATTCTGCCTTGAAAATGTGGATGGAACGTCCAATTTTTGGACATGGCCCAGGAACCTATTCGTTCCTATATGCGCCTTACCAGCACAGCAGTCAGCTCACCATCATCTCAACAAATTTTGGCGATGGAGGGAATGCTCACTCAGAGTACTTTGGACCGCTTGCCGAGGCCGGGGTACTTGGCTTGCTGACTTTTTTGGTCATCATCTTCTTCATTTATTACAAGGGGATCCGACTCTATCAAGCCCTTGAACCTGGTCGGATGCGACTGACGGTAATGGCTGTAATTATGGGGTTAACCACCTATTTGATTCACGGGGTATTGAACAACTTCTTAGACACGGATAAAGCTTCCGTGCCGTTTTGGGGTTTTGCGGCCATACTTGTCGCCATTGAGGTTTACCACAGTAAACCCTCAGAGGAACTCAATCGACAGTAGGGCGAGATCGTCTTCCATCCCTAATCGGGCGGCAAAGTCAAGTGCCTTTTCAATCAACCTCCGATTCAACTTTTCAATTTCTACATCTCCACTCTCACGAAGCAGCTCATTGATTTTCTCCTCATCGAAACCTTCTTGCTCGAGGTTGTAAACTTCGGTAAGTCCATCAGTAAAGAGTATCAATCGGGCGTTTTTTTGGACGGAAACCACCTGTGCATTAAGACGAAGGTTTGGCTCCACACCTAAAGCTCGACCTTGACTTTCAAGGAATAGGGAGCTTTCGTTCTGAACCAATATTCCCGAAGGATGTGCCGTGTTGATGTATTCCAACTCATGCGTATCCGTTTTATAACGAGCGAAAATTGCTGTAATGAACATCTCGCCTCGAGTGTTCTCGTAGACCTTTTGATTCAGCAGATGAACCAAGTCCGAGAGTCCAAGTCCGATTTCTACAGCCAACTTGAAGTAAGCTTGAAAGTTCGACATGATGAGAGCGGCTGCCATGCCTTTCCCTGAAATGTCGGCCATCAAGAACGTATAAGACTGATCGTCCGTTTTTACAATGTCGTAATAGTCGCCACCAACTTTCATATGAGACTCGTAAAAAGCGGAGGCTTTGAAATGTGCGTTTTCGGGAAAGGCCTTTGGGAGCAATTGCTGAATGATGTTTCCGGCAAGCTCCAATTCTTGATCTTCTCGTTCACGCAGAATTGCTTCGTTGAACAGGCGTTTGTTCTCAATAGCTACTACAATCACATTGGTAACCGTTTGAAGAAAATTGAGGTTTCGAACTACGGGGCTGATGGTGCGCTCTTCCTTTACGTCAGAGAGCAGCAAATAGGCTAGGGGCTCTTCTTTATGAAAGACGGGGATGATGTAGTCAAAGTCCACTAAATGTTCATCGTCGGCTTCATTGAGCACCTTAAAATCGTCGTATTGATGTAAGAATTTGTGGTATTCCTTTTGGATTTCCTCTTCTTTTAACTGACGCGATAAAGCTTTTATCCAGATGCCACTTTCTTTTCGAATGAATAGGTAGCGTTCGATGTGGAGGTCTTCAAAAAGGATTTTGTCGAGCAGAGAAAAAAGTTCCCCCGATTTGCGGTTGTTGTTGGCCTTTGTAACCGTCAGAAGCTTCCGCAGAAGGGTTTTACTCTCAGAGAGTTTTTGTTTGAGCTGATTGCGCTCCATAGTTTGAGGTCAATCCTTTTGAGCCAGCTTTCGAAGGGCTTCAGGCAAGGCTTTTATTGCATTGAGTTCTCGAAATTTTTCTCGAAACTCTCCCGCCGGACTCCCAAAGTACACTTTCCCTGCTTCTACACTTTTGCTCGTTCCAGCCTGCGCGTACATAACAGAGCCCTTGCCCATGGTAATCCCCGATGCGAGCCCAACTTGCCCCCATAAAGTCACTTCATCTTCCATAACCACACAACCTGCGATGCCCACCTGGGCGGCAACCAAACAATTTTTGCCAATCACAGTGTCGTGACCAACATGGACTTGGTTATCTAGCTTGGTTCCGTCCCCAATTTTGGTGTCGGAAGTAACGCCCTTGTCAATGGTGCAAGAAGCTCCAATTTCGACCCCAGAGCCAATAACTACACGACCACAGCTTGGAAATTGTTGGTATTTGCCTTCTTTCTTTTGATAGTAAAAGGCGTGGCTTCCGATTACGGTGTTGGCGTGAACAATGGTATCCTTTCCAATAATCACATCATCGTAGATGACAACATTGGGATGTAGAACAACCCCTTCATCAATGTGCACATTGTTCCCCAAATGAACGCCGCCGTATATGATTGCACTTGAGTGCACCTTGGTGTCTTCTCCAATGTGACCGATGTCGTGATGGAAGTTCTTAAAATGCCGGATCAAACGAATAAAATCGTCAAAGGGCTGGCTTGATAGAAGAATGCCTTTTCCCTCTGGGAATTCGACTTCCTGATCTAGAAGTACGCAACTGGCATTGGAATCGATCGCTTTTTGATAATATTTAGGATGGTCGGAGAAAACGATGTCTCCCTCTTCCACAACATGAATTTCATTGAGTCCAGTCAAGTTTAAGTCTGGATTCCCTCTGAATTCAATGGACAGCAGTTCTGCTATTTCTTTTAAACTATGCCCTTTTGGAAATCTCATAATTTAACGCGCTCGGAATATTGTCCAGTTCGGGTATCAACTTTAACTCGATCTCCTTGATTGATGAACAAAGGCACTTTAATTTCAATGCCCGTACCTGTTGTTGCAGCTTTGTAAGTGTTGGTAGCCGTGTCACCTTTCACACCTGGCTCAGTATAGGCAATATCGAACTCTACAAACGGCGGCAATTCACAAATCAAAGGTGTTTCCGTATCGGCTTTCACGAGGATTTCAACATGTTCTCCCTCTTTAAGAAAGCTCGGATTGTCGATCAATTTCTCGTCGATGTATGTCTGCTCGAAGGTATTCGCATCCATAAAATGGTAGCCTGAATCGTCCTTATACAAGAACTGATATTTGCGGCGCTCAATGCGTACTTCGATTACTTTAACTCCGGCAGAGAAGGTGTTGTCTAAAACTCTTCCGGTGGTTAAGCTCTTCAGTTTTGTACGAACAAAAGCAGGCCCTTTACCGGGCTTTACGTGCTGGAACTCGGTAATTGTGAAAAGATCGTGGTTGTATTCGATGCACAAACCATTTCTGAAATCTGCGGTAGTTGCCATAACTAGCTAGCTTTTAATTCTTCAATATGTAAATGCTCATTGCAGAAGGAGTATTCCTCTGTTTTAGCATTGCTAAAAACAATGATAAGTCTTTTTCCCATCTGCTCTTGGACGTAGTCTTCATACCATTTTACTGCGCTTTCGTCAAGGTTGCTCAATGGTTCATCAAGAAGCACTAAGTCGGTGTCGGAAGCCATAGCTAAACCAATGCGGAGTCGTTGCATCATTCCTGAAGAAAAATCGCCGAGTTCTTTGTCGAGAGACGATTCTAGACCAAATTCTTGAGCGAGCGTTTCAACGCTTTTTGATTCTCGAAAGGCTTTGAGCTTGCCGTGCAATTCCAAGTATTCGCGAAGACTGAAAAGAAGTTCCAACTCCAAGTAGGGAGAGGCGATGCTCAGATGACGGAACCACTGCAGGTCATCGACCGGAGTGCCCTGATTTAAGTGAGTTATACTTCCCTCAGTAGCTTCAGAAAAACCAGCAATGAGTCGAAGTAAAGAACTTTTTCCTGAAGCATTGGGCCCAATTATGGCGTATTTATTTGGGGCTTCGAAGTTGAAGTCTAAATGACGAAACAACCAAGTTTTGCCAAACTTCTTTCCAAGATCTCTGGCCTCAACTCTCATCGCAGCTTATAGGTTTCCGCGCATGATTCCCTTTTTAGAATCTCGAATGAAATCTAAGATGTAGTCCTTCTCAGGGCTGTTGGGAAGTTCTTTTTCTACAAGTCCAATGGCTTTGGAAGTGTTCTGATTCTGGACGTAGATGACACGATAAATATCTTCAATGCGGGTAATTACTTCGTCGGAAATACCTCGGCGACGCATTCCTATGGCGTTTATTCCAACGTAGGAAAGTGGCTCGCGTGCTGCCTTCACAAATGGAGGAACATTCTTGCGGACCTTTGAGGTTCCTGCAATGAAAGAATACTTTCCGATGCGAATGAACTGTTGAACTGCAACAAGGCCTTCCAGAACACAATGATCTTCGATTATCGAATGACCTGCTAGGGCGACGCTGTTGGCAATAATGCAGTGATCGCCGATGAGGCAGTCGTGCGCAACATGCACATAGGTCATGATGAGGCAATGCTTGCCAATGCGCGTTTCCATCTGATCTGCTGTGCCGCGATTTATGGTTACGTACTCACGAAGCGTTGTATTGTCACCAACATGAGTCAATGTATACTCACCGTCAAATTTTAAATCTTGCGGAATGGCGGATACAATAACCCCAGGAAATATTTGAACATTGTTCCCAATGCGGGCGCCATTGAATATTACTGAGTTCGAGCCGATCCAGCAATTCTCTCCGATTTCGACGTCGCCTTCTATCGTGACGAAAGGGTCAATCTTAGTGCCTTTCCCAATTTTAGCGTCTGGGTGTATGTACGCGAGTTCGCTCATCCGCGATTCTTCACAATTTGGGCCATAAGTTCTCCTTCACAAGCGATTTGGTTACCGACGAAAGCAGTCGCTTTCATCACACACATTCCTCTTCGGATGGGAGCGATGAGCTCCATTTTTAAAATCAATGAATCACCAGGAACGACCATGCGCTTAAACTTCACTTTGTCGATTTTCGCAAAGTACGTACTGTAGAGTTCAGGTTGTTCAACTGAGCTTAATACCAGAATTCCTCCAGTTTGAGCCAAGGCTTCAACGATTAACACTCCTGGCATTACGGGCTCATCGGGGAAGTGACCGTTGAAAAACTCTTCGTTTCGAGTGACATTCTTAACACCAACTACATGATTGTCTCCCAATTCAATCACCTTATCGATCAATAAAAACGGATAGCGGTGCGGAAGCAGATTTGTGATTTGCTTAGTGTCAATAATTGCCGGACGAGTCGGGTCGTACGCCTTCTCTTTTTGAGCTTTAACGATCGAATCTCGAAGGATTTTCCCGAATTCTACGTTGGTCTGATGACCTGGACGAGCAGCAAGAATGTGACCCTTAATCGGTCTTCCAATCAATGCAAGGTCTCCAATAATATCAAGCAACTTGTGACGAGCTGGCTCATTTTCAAACTGCAGTTTGACATTGTTGAGAATTCCAATTCCAACAGTTTCCAATTCGGATTTGTCGCGATTGAATGTAGAGGATAGAATGTCTTTTTCGCTTTCCGCCAAATCGGTGTCGCACATCACAATTGCATTGTCGACATCGCCTCCTTTAATGAGTCCGGCGTTTACTAGGTTGAGCAACTCTCTCAGAAAGACGAACGTTCGGCACCGACTAATTTGTTCTTTGTATTCACCGAGGTTGTACATGGAGGCGTGTTGCGTTCCAAGCAGAGGTGAATGGTAATCCACCATCACAGTGATGCGGAACTCCTGGTCTGGGACAGCCAACATTTCTACATTTTTCTCCGTGTTTTCGAATTTGATGTTGTCGCCAAGAATGAGATAATCCTTGTCGGCGTCTTGGTCAACAATTCCGACCTTTTCAATGGCTTCAACGAAATACTTGGAGCTCCCATCCATGATTGGAATTTCGGGCCCCGTGAGGTCGATGAGTGCATTGTCGATTTTTAAGCCGAACAGGGCGGCCAACAAATGCTCCGTTGTATGCACTTCTGCGACACCCACCTTCAGGCTAGTTCCTCTTTGGGTCGAAAAAACATTTTCCAAGCGGGCAGGGATTACAGGACTGCCGTCCATATCGATTCTCCGGAATGCAAAGCCGTGGTTTTCATCGGCTGGATGCACAGTGATTTCTACCGGACTTCCAGTATGAAGTCCAACTCCTTTAATCGAAAAGCTAGTCTTTAAGGTCTTTTGCTTGTCACTCATCTCTAGACTTGAGTTGTTTTCTGAGCTCGTTCAGCTCTACTTTAATTTTAGGTAGACTTCGGAAAAGTACGTAGGAGCGCTTGTAGTCTCCAATTCCGAATGCTGGAGAACCTTGCATTATGCTGTTCTCTTCTTTAATGTCTTGACCAATTCCAGATTGGGCTGCAATTATAGTCCCGTCGGCTATTTTGAGGTGACCAATGATTCCCACTTGTCCACCAATCATACAGTTCTTTCCAATGGTTGTTGATCCAGCAATACCGCTTTGGGCAGCAATCACAGTATTCTCACCTATATCAACATTGTGAGCAACCTGAATTAGGTTGTCGAGCTTAACTCCTTTTCGAATGATGGTTGAACCAAGGGTGCCACGATCAATGGTGCTATTTGCTCCAATTTCAACGTGATCTTCTAGAATTACATTTCCGAGATGGACCACCTTTTTATACTCATTGGCACTGCTTGGTTGAAAGCCAAAGCCGTCACTGCCTATTACAGCACCTGAATGAATTGTGCAATGAGAGCCAACTTTACAGTCGTCGTACATTTTAACACCAGCGTAAAGTGTGTTCGATTCACCCATGCGCACATTATTTCCAATGATCACTCCTGGGTAAATGGCACAAGCTTTTCCAATTTTACTTCCAGCTCCTACAATGGCTCCTTCTCCAATATAAACGTCTTCAGCAATTTCTGCTTGATCGGATACATAGGCATGGGGACTGATTCCAGCACGCTTTGGTTTCATCGAGGCATAGGCTTCCAGCAATTGTGCGAAAGCCATTCGTGCTTGAGGTACCCTGATTAGGGTAGTGTCTTTTGGTATGGCTTCCTCGGCTTGAAATGAATCGTTGATGATGACGATGGAAGCACGGGTATTGTAGAGGAAGGGAATGTATTTTTCGTTGTCGAGAAATGCTAAATCGCCAGGGCCAGCCTCTTCGATCTTTGCAGGCGTACTGACCCTGATCTCCGAATCTCCCTCAATCTGACCTTGCGTCAGTTCCGCAATCTGCTTGGCAGTAAATTCCATGTGATAAATACCCGAAAAAACGCTCAAAAGTAAAGATTCTAAGGGGCTTGCGGGCCTTGGGCTCTCATTTTTATTAAGAAGGCTAAGAAGCCCTCAATCTCTTAGTTCGTAGGGGATGGAGAGAAAGTGCTTTTCAACTTTGCCCGCAAGACTCGAAAATGAGAGCAGCTCAGCGACTTTCGATATTTCAATCACCTCTCCAGATTTTTTCAGAATGTCAATTTGTTCGCTTTCCGGAGTGTAGGCAAGATTGCTCATCGATTCTGCAAAGACGAGATAATTCGAATCGGCTTCATCAATCCCAAAATATTCCTGAGCTCGCTCCAGATAACCATCAATAATTTCACGCGAAAAAGCTTCACTCTGAACAATTACTTTGTTCAGTCGTCGCTCCACCAGACGCTTACAAATCCCACTCAACACAGGGTCCTTGTGTTCAGTCCAGGCTTTTACGGCTGCGAGTACGTCGTTGTCGTCGAGATTTACAAAGTCTCGAAGAAAGGCGTCGGGATCATCAACACTATGAATGTCGCCTCTGAGCAGCCTACCTAAGCTGGGGTTCGCATCAACATTAAGACCAGCCCGCGATAATTCACGTGCACGTTGCAAGGCTTTCAGCAACATAAATTCGGCCGACAACACGGCCTTATGCATGTACACTTGCCAATACATGAGCCTTCTGGCTACAATGAATTTTTCAACCGAGTAAATCCCTTTTTCTTCAACTACCAACTTATCGTTCACAACGTTCAACATCGAGATAATTCGATCTGAACCAATAACCCCTTCTGAAACTCCGGTGAAAAAACTATCTCTTTTCAAGTAGTCTAGTCGATCCATATCCAACTGACTCGAGACCAGCTGATGTAAGAAGCGTTTCGAGTATTCGTCTTTAAAAATGGAGATTGCCAAGTCAAGCGCTCCATCAAATTCTTTATTCATTTCCTCCATTAAAAGGAGACCAATCTCTTCGTGGTTCAGGCCTTCCACCAAAGAATTCTCAAGCGCATGGGAAAAAGGACCATGACCCAGATCGTGCAGGAGAATGGCAATGCGCACGGCTATGGCTTCCTCATCAGAAATTTCTACCGACTTTGATTTTAGTTCTGCAACAGCGCGGCCCATCAAATGATATGCACCCAATGCATGCTGAAAGCGTGTATGGTTTGCCCCTGGGTAGACTAGGTAAGTGAGGCCAAGTTGTGAAATCCTCCGAAGCCTCTGAAAATGGGGGTGTTCGACAATTTGAAATATGAGCTTGTTCTCCAACGAAATAAAACCGTAGACCGGATCGTTGATGATTTTCTTTTTGACACTTTTGCTATTAGGCTGCAAGAATTCCACTATTTAAGATCAAAAGTAACAAGGCTTTGCTCATGAGCGAACAAGCGATCATACTTTGGGCTGATGATGAGATAGAACTGCTCAACACCCACGTACTATTTCTAGAATCAAAAGGCTATCAAGTAATTACGGCAACCTCAGGCGATGAGGCCATCGAAGTGCTGGATCACAGCCAGGTCGACATCGTTTTTCTCGACGAGAATATGCCCGGCATCACTGGCTTAGAGACACTTTCGCGGATTAAGAAAAATCATCCTTCCCTACCGGTTGTGATGATTACAAAAAGTGAAGAAGAGTCGATTATGGAAGAGGCCATTGGTTCCATGATCAGCGATTATTTGATCAAGCCGGTGAACCCAAATCAAATTCTTCTAGCCCTAAAAAAGAATCTTGACACGAGCAGACTGGTGAGTCAAAGCACAAGTATGGCCTACCAAAAGGAGTTTATGGAATTGAGCAATCAAATTCATAGAGCCGAAAATTTCCAGGATTGGACGCAATTGTATCGCGACTTAGTAAGTTGGGAGCTGCGCTTGGAAAAATTGAACGATCAAGGAATGTTCGAAATTCTTGGCACTCAAAAAACTGAGGCCAATAAGGCTTTTGCCGATTTCATCGAGAAGAATTATGTGAATTGGCTCTACAATGGAGATGGCCCCGTGATGTCGCACACTTTGATGGAAGATTTGATTTTTCCAGAAGTTGGCAGGGGCGAGGCCCTTTTTGTGGTGCTGATAGAGAATTTGCGCTACGATCAGTGGAGGGCAATCGAACCCCTTGTTTCCCAACACTTCCGTCCTGCGGAAGAGGAGATTTACATGAGTATTTTACCTACCGCAACTTCCTTTTCAAGGAACGCCATTTTCTCTGGCTTACTGCCGACCGAGATGGAGAATAAGTTTGGTAAACTGTGGTTCCAAGAGGAGGAAGAAAAGTATGTGCCGCCGGAAGATTTCTTGAGCGAATTGGTGGAAATGGCGGGCTACGATTTTAAATTCAATTGCCTTCGCATCAATAAAGTCGAAGAAGGGAAAAAGTTGGTTGATCAAGTCAACAATATGATGCAAGCCGACTTGAATGTGATTCAATACAGCTTCGTAGACACCCTCAGTCACGCAAAGACGGACATGGACATCATTAAAGAGTTGGCCGACGACGAAGCCGCTTTTCGCTCCTTAACTCAAAGCTGGTTTGAACACTCGCCGCTCTATGAAGCAATCAAACGAATTGCTGAACGGGGTGGACGATTGGCCATTGTTTCCGATCATGGAAGCATCAAAGTGAAGGAGGCCTCAAAGGTTGTGGGCGATCGCTCTGTGAATTCGAATCTTCGCTACAAGCAAGGTAAAAACCTTCAATTCGAAGCCAAGCAAGTGCTGGATTATCCAAAACCAGATCAACTTTATTTGCCCAAACCGAACGTGAGTACACGTTACATTTTTGCTAAAGAGGATTATTTCTTTGTCTACCCAAACAATTACAATCACTTCGCGCAGTATTACAAGAACACCTTTCAACATGGAGGTATTTCTTTGGAAGAAATGCTTGTCCCTTGTGCTATTTATAATTCCCGTTGATGAAGTTTGAAGCTCAAAGCGTGGAAGATCTTAAGAAGATTGCTCCACAGATTTTGGCTGGAATAAAACAGGATGTCGTTCTCTTCATTGGAGAAATGGGCGCCGGTAAAACCAGTCTGATTAAGGCTTTGGTGGCGGCTTTGGGAAGCCTAGATAAAGTGAGCAGCCCGACATTTGGACTTGTAAATGAGTACGAACTGCCACATCAAAAACGTTGCTATCACTTCGATTTTTATCGATTGTTGTCGGAAGATGAAGCACTTGGATTTGGAGTTGAAGAGTATTTCGATTCTGGTCAAAAGTGCTTTTTAGAATGGCCAGAAAAGATTTCTTCATTGATTCCAGATGAAGTTGATCGAATTCATATTTCCGTGGAAAATGAGCTTCGAATCATACATCTCAATGAGGATTGAGCCTCTTATTTGAGGGCTTTTTATTGCCGTCAAAAGGTCGTATTTTTGAGATATGGATGAACCTCAAGACGATGCCCTTCGGTCGCTTTCAAGAAGCGCCGCCTACGTCCCAAAAGAGCAACTGCAGGCAATTTCAGAAGACGAAAAGAGGATGTACATCGGAATTCCGAGGGAGGCTTCTTTTCAAGAGAACCGGGTAGCTCTCACCCCAGATGCTGTTCGAGTGCTTACCAGCAATGGTCATGAAGTTGTTATGGAAACCAAAGCTGGAGAAGGAGCCAACTTTTCCGACACCGAATTTTCAGAAGCTGGTGCTAGGATTACCTACACTGTTGAAGATGTTTATAAGGCCACGCTTATTCTCAAAGTAGCTCCTCCTTCGCAAGAGGAAATCGCAATGATGGACCGAGGTCAGTATTTGGTTTCGGCACTGCAACTTTCCACTTTAAATCGAGAATACCTCGAAAAGCTGATGGAGAAAAAGATAACAGCCATTGCCTGGGACTATTACAAAGACGAAGATGGAATCTATCCTTTGGTTCGTGCCATGGGCGAAATTGCAGGAACCACTTCAATCTTAGTTGCCGCTGAACTGCTTGGAAATCACAAAGAAGGACGTAAGTCTATGCTGGGCGGCATCTCAGGAGTTACCCCTACCGAAGTTGTCATCATTGGAGCCGGAGCAGTAGGCGAATACGCAACGCGCGCAGCCTTGGGCCTTGGTGCCTCAGTGATGGTGTTCGACAGTTCGACCTACAAATTGAGCAGACTGCAAAATGATATTGGTGTTCGACTTAAGACATGTACCATTCAGCCACAAGTTCTTTCAAATGCTCTCGCACAAGCCGATGTAGCCATTGGAGCCGTTCGAGCGCGATCAGGACGCACTCCATGCATTGTGACCGAGATGATGGTTGAGAACATGAAGGCAGGTGCTGTGATTGTGGATGTATCCATCGATCAAGGCGGATGTTTCGAAACGTCTGAAGTCACCAACCACAAATCGCCTACAATCACAAAATACGATGTGATTCACTATGGTGTTCCGAACATCGCATCGAGAGTTTCTAAGACAGCTTCAAGAGCTCTGAGCAACATCTTTGTTCCCATATTATTAAACTTCGGAGAACACGGAAATTTTGAAAACGTACTGAGGGCCTATTCAGGCGTTCGGAACGGAACATATTTGTACAATGGCACACTGACAAATAAGGTCTTAGCCGATTCTTTTAATTTGAAGAGCAAAGATCTCGATTTGCTGATGGCTGCTTTTTGATTCAGCTAACTTCGCAGAATGAGTTGGAAACGTTGGCGTGCATTTCTCGTTGGAGTACTTCTTGGATGTGTAGTTGTTTACATACTGCTCTTCAACAATCGCGATCGCGATTTAAGTTTTTGGTTTCCCGGACAACGGGTTCTGAATGAGATTTCGTCGGGTTTAAACCCCATCTCTGACTATCAGTGTCAGATGGATTGTGAACAGCTTTTCCCTTCCGACATTGAAGCTCTCTTTAAAGACGGAGACGTAGATTTTGAATCGAGCAAGCCAAGGCAAGAAATTAAAGAATATGTGGTGAACTACCTAGCAGACGATGGTTTTGCTGTAAAGGCGGTGTTCAGCATTCAAGACACAACGATCCGCATGATTGAATTGCGCTCAACTAAACACATCGACGATTGTGAATGCCCAGAATAGATTTCAGTTTTTAGGCGAGGATAACTTAGACGAAATTTCCGCCTGGTTAAGGCAGAACTTGAATGGAAAAAGACTCGCCATTCTGGCTGATGACAATACAGCTGAAGCCTGTTTGCCAATATTGGATTCCTTAGACGACGATCAAATTACCAATGCTGAGTTGATCGTTGTCCCTAAAGGGGCAGAGAGCAAATCGCTCGAAATCGCTGAGGGCGTTTGTGAAAATTTGCTCGAACAGAACTACGACCGCAACACTTTACTTCTCAACTTGGGTGGCGGAGTGGTTACCGACTTGGGAGGATTCGTGGCGAGCATATACAAAAGGGGAATTCAATTTGTAAACATTCCAACCACTTTACTCGGCATGGTTGACGCTGCAGTAGGCGGGAAGACGGGGGTGAACCTTGGCTACTCGAAGAACCAAATAGGGCGATTCGCGCAAGCGGAACAGGTCTTCATTTCGCCTGTTTTCTTAGAAAGCCTTCCGAGCAATGAAAAAATTTCTGGCTTTGCCGAAATGCTCAAACACGCCTTAATTGCAGACCGTAAACATTGGGATCACCTCCTGCAGAAGTCATACAACAAGCTTAGTTTGGAGGACATACGTACCTCCGTTTTAATCAAAGAAAAAATTTGCGCACTTGATCCTTTCGAAAAGGCTGACCGCAAAAAACTCAACTTGGGTCACAACTTCGGACACGCGATCGAAGCATGGTTCTTGGAGAAGGGCAAGCAAATCCGACATGGTGATTGTGTTGCAGAAGGACTTGTGATTGAAAGTTTTGCGGCCGAGGCTAAAGTTGGCTTGAACCCCAATTTAGCAGCTGAAATTCGAGCCGGGATAAGGAAGTTTTTTCCAAAGATGGATCTGACGTCCAAAGACCTAAAAGCATTGTTGAAATATTTAGGTCAAGACAAGAAGAATAAATCGGGCAGCATGAGGTTTAGTTTACTGAAAGATTTCGCCCTTGTACAATTCGATGTTGAGCTTAGTATGCAGGAGATTGAGCAAAGCTTTGCCCGATACCTTGAAGAAAAGTAAATTGAACCTCGAGTTAAACCTTCGTCCTCAAGTGGCAGATCACCTCGAGATTGACTTGCCTTTTTCCAAAAGCATTTGGATTCGTTCCTCCTTCATCAATGCTCTTCAGGGAATAAACACAAGACTTGACACCAGTGGTCAGGCGGATGATGTTTCTCTATTCGAACGCGCCATCGACGCGGTTCAAGACCAGTATCACTTTGACAATGCCGGCACACCATTCCGGTTTTTCCTGGCTTATAAAGCCTTGCGTGGCGACCAGTGCACATTGGATGGATCGCCTCGACTTCGTCAACGACCAATGACTTCCCTCGTAAAGGCCTTGCGAGATTTGGGCGCGGAAATCGAGTGTTTGGAAGAAGAAGGATTTGCGCCAATTAGAATTAAGTCAGGAGTTGAGTCGGGTGGAAGTATTGAAATGGACAGCAGCGAAAGTTCTCAGCCCATCAGCGCTCTTTTGCAAATAGCGCCATACCTCGAAGGGGGATTGGAAATTCAATTGATTGGGACGCAAGTGTCATGGTCATATGTGGAGCAAACCATCAACCTGATGACTGCTGCAGGTGCTGAGGTGGAGGTTGCCGGAACCAGCATTCGAGTAAAGGAACAGCCATACCAGCATTCGATGAACGCTCTTGAGCGCGATTGGTCCTCTGCCAGTTATTGGTATCAGTTTATGGCACTCCGTAAAAGTGGAAGCATCTTTTTCCCTCAACTTCATACGAATGGCTTGCAAGGGGACGAGGTTCTCCTGGAGTTTTACAAGAACCTAGGAGTGGAGACGGTGGTTTCCCAGGCTGGAATCCTTATACGGAAAGTGCCATCTCATGATGAGCACGAACCCTTGAGTTTCGACCTAAGTTCTTGCCCTGACCTCGGCCCCGCATTGATGTGCACTTTTGGCGCCCTAAGGAAATCAGCCCGATTTAAAGGCATTGCCCATCTCAGATTGAAAGAAAGCGACCGCATTAAAACCATCGCCGAACAAATGCATTTGTTGGGATGTACTCTTGAGTATGATGGCTCGGATGAGGTGAGATTGCGCAGGTCTGAACCCACAGAAAAGGAGAACTTTGTCTTCGATAGTTTTGGAGATCACCGCATCGCGATGGCTTTGGCAGCTTGCATACCCCTAACGGGGAATTCGAAAATACTGAATGCTGAGGTGGTCAAGAAGTCGTATCCTAAGTATTGGGATCACCTGAACGATTTTGCAGAAATCAAAGAGTGGTAAAATGGCTTGGAAAGATCAAATGTTGTACAGCGTTCTTCGGCACAAATGTCCAAGATGCCATGAAGGAAATCTGTTCATTCACAAGAATCCGTATAGCGGATGGAAAGTGTTTGAAATGCCAAAAGAATGCGAACACTGCGGTCAGCGCTTTCAGTTGGAACCGGGTTTTTACTACGGAGCCATGTACGTCAGCTACGGTCTTGGCGTCGCCTGGTTTGTTGCAATGTTAGTGGCGTTCACTGTTCTCTATCCAGACTTTTCAATCCACGTTTTCATCATTACCACAGTAGTCTCAATGGTGGCATTGACGCCAGTGCTATTCCGACTTGCACGCGCCATTTGGATACACTTGTTCGTGAAATACGAGAAGGACTGGCAACAGAACGTAGATCCAAAGGCCTAGAAGGTCACTTCCGTGTACTGATTGCTTTTCATCCAACTATTCATGTTCATGAAAAAATTGGCTTCCTCTTTCGTGACAGCAAGAGGACTGGATCTCGAGGAAGCCCCATAGATATAGAAATACTCTTTTCCCGCCTCCAATTTTGATTCTGTTGTGGAAGGTCGGTCGAAGGCAGGATGAAGCGGCCCAATTCGCACCTTGGTAGTCGCGCTGGGATTCTTAACGACCATTTTGTAGCCTTGTCCATACGGGAGCTTTTCAGATTTGAATTCGTTGTATCCAACAGTCACTTTTCCTAGACCACCTTTTAGCAGGATGGCATGTACAATTGCCGAATTCGGGTCTGAACCTGTATACCCAATGGGCTCAGGATTTCGACTTTCATAGTCGGTTTGAAATTCAATTTGATAAGGAATCAAATCTGTGCGAATCAGTTTATTGAATGTGTAATTGCCATTCTTTACAAATACTTCTCCCGAAACTGTGAAGACTCGGACTGATTTCGTTTCTTCAATCACTTCACCGGGCGTCAGCCTATGAATGTAAATCACTCCCCCTGTTTTCACCGTCCCTTCTTTAACGCGATTTGCTTTGAACTCAGGAGAATCATCCCCGCTCATAGCCAAAGTCTTGGCGTTTGGGAATTCAAATTCCATGAACCATTGAGTCCCACCGGTAAAGCTCACATTATGGCTCGTCACATTTTTTACACGTCCAGTAATATTGTACTTGATGTATCCCTCATCGACCAATTCAGCACTTAGAGTTTTGATCGAAACTTCCAATCCGCCTAAATTTCCAAGAATGGTCCAATCAACGTCTTTTTTAAAGCTTCCATTTTTAGGGATGAGCTTTTTATTGTGGGGAGTGAGAAGAGGGTAGTCGGCTGAAAGCTCTACTTTCTTCATGTTCTGCCCAAAGAAATCTTCATTTGTAGCACTTGCCAGTGAGCCTGCTGGATCAAGGGTATGAATGACCTTGTCTTTTGTGCTGTTCGCTGTTTGCCCAGGAGGAAGTAAAGTGGCAAACCAATGCGGGCGAAATTTTCTAAGCAATGCGGATGCGATTAAGCCACCTCCATCTCGATACATGTACCACTTGGATACTTATGTCTTGCCGGGTTTCAAAGCATATTTTCCATTTTCTTCATCCAGCATGTCGTGGTAGAAGAAGCATTTGTTACCGGTGTTCAAATGGTACTCACCATCACCTCCCAACCAAGAGAATTGTTCTCCTGGGAATTTCACAATGGCAACAGGTTTATCCCTTTCGTAGTAAATGGTCTTGCCCGTTTTATTCTCTACGAAAATCCAGATGTCAAATCGCTGTTGAGTGGATCCGCTTGCCTGAGCACTAGAATTTTGGAACATGGCAAAAGAAACGTCGATCCCCTGCAAAGTCCCCAAAGGGCGAACCCATCGTTTGCCGTAATGCGTCAATTGAGGGTAGGGACCAGACTGATCTTTTAACTCTTTGAAATCACACTCGTACAGAATTTTATCGACTGGATCGAACTTGGCATCTGCTTTAGAAGGATCCAAATCTTGAGGCACAACCTTGAATGCTTGTGCTTGAACGTGCGGGCTGAACAAAGCCATGCTTAGGCATAGCAATATCCATTGTAGGATTGATTTCATGAATAGGGGCTTTTAAGAATTCGATAAGTATATTTCTCATTTCATGAAAACAAGAAAGCGCCTGAAAATTCTTGAGAGAACCAGCCTCAGCTCTCGCGTAGGCAAAGAGGAAGATGTCTATAAACCAACTGCTTAACGGGGTCAGATTAAGCCCAGGACAGTATTATTTTTTATAGAATGGTAGCGTCTCTATTTGGTCTTCCATCTCCACGCTCAAGAAATACATGCCCGACTGTAGGCCGGATACATCGAGCTGAGTAGCAAGATTCACATCTACAATTTCACCGAACATTATTTGCCGCCCTTGAAGGTCCGAAACAATCAATTTCGCAGCACGGTCATTAGATGAATGAATTTCCACACTCAAAATGTCAGGGCTCGGATTGGGGTAAATCTTGACTGAGCCTTCAAAGGCTAAATCAATCAAGCCTGTTGAGCCCTTGGAGTCGCAATCGATGAAACTTAGAACTATGGTGTCGGAAGTTGAGCAGAGATTAAAGTGACTCACGTTCACGTAGTATACACCGCTGGTTTTAGCAATGAAGCTATAATTGCCCGAACCATCATGCCATTCATTCACAGCAAATGGATTTCCTGAATCAAGGAAAACGCTGTCGCCGATGCACAAGGTATCATCGGCACCCAAATCAACGACGGGATAAGTGTATACTGAGAGATTGAATGAATCGCGAATGCTGCAGAGGGACGCTTTTGTAATCTTAACAGAATAGATTCCATTGGCTGAGAAGCTCCGTTGAGGATTGGTCGAAAGGTCGTTCCACAAATAACTTGAATTGGATTGAGTCACATCTACTAAGAAAGAATCACCTTCACAAATCGAGGTATCAACAAACGATGTAATTGGATAGTCGATCACCACCAAATCGAAGGTGATGTTCTGAACGCAGCTGTCGATGCTCATCGAACTCACGGAATAATTTCCTGAATTTTGAAGCAAGACTACGCTTCCTGTATCGCCATTCGACCACTGGGTATTGAGCCAATTTCCACTCACAGATATTTGAGCTGTATCACCGAAGCAAATGCTGTCGGGCCCTTGAACGTTTAAGTTGAAAACAGAGGCTGAGACAGTTATGGTGTCCTTGAAAGAACAAAAATTGGAGTCAACGGCAGTCACGTAGAAGGTTGCTGGGAAATAAACATCTTGCTGTGGACCTGAAAATCCATTCGACCAAATTGCAGTTCTCCATCCAATGCCTGCATCTAAATGCGCAGTATCGTCTGGACAGTATACCACATCGGGACCAAGATCCAGCGGAGTGCCAAGCATGCTTACGTGAATGCTGTCTGTTCGAACGCAACCAGTTTCGCCTATAACCCTTACCTCGTATGTTCCAGGGCTGCTGACACTTATAAAATTGGTAAATGCGTCGCCAGTCCAAGAGATGGAATCCCAAGCAGAGCTCACTTCAAGGCGCAGAGTGCTGTTGATGCAAATGCTTGTATCTGGACCAAAGTCGGGGTTTTCAAGAACTTGAATTGATTGAACAGCCGTGTCGCTTCCACAGGTGTCCAACACCATAAGTTTAATGTCGTAGCTGCCAGCCGCGCTCGCAACATAAGAGAGGTTTTGACTGGAATCGAGCAGGCTTCCGTTTTCATACCAATAGAACGAAGTTGCCGAGGCAGAACTTGTGTCGGTGAGTTTTACGGTATCGCCGATGCAAAAGGTGGTCGCGTTTGAAGTGAAACCAGCATTGATGCCACAGCAAGAACCAACTGAAAGTGAAGGGCTTACAGTGAGGGTGCTTGAAACTGTTCCGCTTAGGAGCCCTCTAACGATCAAAGTATAAGTGCCAGCACTGAGTGTGCCTAGGCTTACTGTTTGACTAAATGGTGTGATGGCCGGAAGAACAATAAATCCAGAGATGTACTTGACATCGACAGTAATGGTAGATCCAGAGATGCTCACATTGGTGCCGTCGTAAATATAGTTGGTTGCACCAAGGGTGCCTGAAGCTGTAATGGATGTTGATGAACAGTCGTTCGGGCTTGAAGTACTGACCGTAACAGTACTCACTTGAACAAATGAGAAAGATTCGAAAGAGCCAAGCAATAGAGCCAAGCAAATTGTGAAGAGTTTAAGGAATTTCATGTTGGTGATTTGAGGCAAAATTAGCCTTTTACGACATGAAAGACAGAGAAGCAATTTGTAGAAGGCGTACTCTTTAATTGAGCGTACGATCCAAGCTGCGAAACTGAATGGCTTCGGCCAAATGTTTTGACAAAACTGCTTCAGAACCCTCCAAGTCAGCTATCGTACGAGCTACTTTGAGAATTCGAGCGTAGGACCGTGCCGACATTCCCAAACGATCCATGGCAAGTTTTAAAATTTTTGAACCGGCAGCGTCGGGCCTGCAATATTCTTCAATCATTTTTGGCGGAAGTTGCGCATTGCAGTGTAATTCGATGTGTTTCCCAAAACGCTTCCTCTGAAGCTCTCTTGCTTGAATCACACGAGTGCGAACTGATTCACTTCGCTCTTCTTTGCTACGAGCTGAAAGCTCATCGTAAGGGACGGCATTGACTTCAACGTGCAAATCAATGCGATCCAAGAGTGGTCCCGAAATGCGATTTAAATAACGCTTCACATCTTGCTCGCTGTCTTTATTCGATTGACCGGGATCATAAAACTCTCCTGAAGGAGACGGATTCATACTTGCCACCAACATAAAGCTGGAAGGGTAGGTTACAGACATGCGCGCACGTGAAATGTTGACTTCACGGTCTTCCAATGGCTGACGAAGCACTTCTAATACTTGCCGCTGAAACTCTGGGAGTTCATCCAGAAACAAAACTCCATTGTGAGCCAAGGAAATTTCTCCGGGTTGTGGGTTTGTTCCCCCGCCTACAAGTGCAACATTAGTGTTACTATATAATGTGGCGGTAAAAGATTGAGCTGAATTCGAGACTAAAAGTCAATCATCCTAATATTTTAACAAAAAAATATAATTCATTGATAATGAATTACATAAACCTGTAATTAGGCTAGTCAAACACCCCTTTTAGAGAAAAAAAATACAACAAAAATGAAAATGTACATCTAGTATTAGTGGGGAGTATACTTCAGTTGAAGTCCCCTAAAGAATAGAGTTTAAAATCAATGAATTATGCAGGTAACTGTACTAGTCACCATAATATCTAATAGGGAAGTATGAAGGAACTAAAACTAAATCTTAAAAGAACTCCTTGGAGCTATTTTGTAACAATTACTCGGAGGGGTAAGTATGCCTTTGATGCAGCAATTAAGGCCGTCAAGCGTTTTTTTGGTAGGGTCATAGCTAAGATGGCTTTTTGGATAATTGAGAAGCACAAAGAAGGCGGTCATCACATTCACCTTTTAATCCAGACAGATTCTAACTCAAAAGAACTAGATCGCGCGGCCAGAGGTGTATCAAACAATGGGACTCCACACATTCAAAAGTATTCTGATACTGATCATCAGTTTAATTATGTACTGAGTAAAATGAATGTTGGTCTCAACGAACATGGATATGTGATTGATGGAATTGTTTGTTGAACAGCACCTTGAAAAAGGAAAACTAATAAGCCCCGCATCTCCGCCTGAACGATTTTGTACAGGCGGAATGTCGGGTTTGTCAATGGAAAGTCAAATAGTCTTCAATGCAAAGCCAATTTTAAGGGCTTTAGTGGACTCTGGAAGAATAATGAGTATGAAATGTATTCGTACTAGGAATAATTGTAAAAACAATAGGAACCAAAGGGATATGTATGCCATTTAAGAAAGGAGATCCGCTAATAAACAGAAACGGAAGGCCGAAAGGCAAGGAGGACAATTCTACTCTAACCCTTCGGGGCGAATGGAAGAAACTTCTGGAAGAGGAAACCCCTCATTTTAAGGAACGACTAAAAGAAACCAAAGGATTGTCCTATTGGAAAGCCATAAACATTCTAGCAAGTAGGTGTTTGCCAGCCCTGCAAAACGTCGAGATAGATCAAGATATTAACCTGGAGGGGCTTCTAAGGCTTTCATCACAGGAACGCCGTGCAGTCATTGAAAGCCTACAACAAAAGTTAAACGCCAAATAATGGACGAGAAAGAAGAAATGCAGAAAATGCTAGAGGTTCTTAAAGAGCTTGAAGTGATGGAATACGAGAAGGGAATAAACACGATCGTTTTTCGGATTATAGACCAAAACAAAGAGGTTTCGTCAGTCCTAGTATCGAATGTCGGCGGCTTGCCAGAGGAATATATCGACATTCCGAACGGGGAGTACAACCACGAGGAGTATGAAGCTCTTAAATCACAATAGCCCCCCCCCAGGCAAGTCCCCAACTATTGGGGATGCCTAAAGGGGTTCGGGTTGGGTCGTCAATGAGTCCAACGTCAATAGCACAATATTCAAAGCATGAAAGAATCACCAAAGTCAAAGCATTCTGTACAACGTTGAATGCAATTGATGCACTTGAATCTGAACTATGAGTTTTAATCGAATCCGTCTGTAAAAGCAGACAAACACACAAAGGAAACAAGAATGACAAAATGGAAACAGGGGCAAAGTGGAAACCCAAACGGAAGGCCCAAACGAGGTCAAGAGAAGAGCGCTGTTGAGATAAGGAACGAACTGAGGCAAATTATATCAGATGAGCTACAAATGCTCCCTGAGAGGCTGCAAGAGATGAAAGGAATGCCGTATGTCACTGTAAGGGTCCCCTAACCCGAAGCATTTGTAAATATAGTTTCTTCCAATAATTCAAGATCAATGTTCAGACTTGGAGGGCAAGGATATGACCTTTGT
>Ga0209308_10001106_pt1 | contig 25772 bp, 19 predicted proteins | sample COGITO_mtgs_1204_3_FD_184806 | JGI IMG/M metagenome (GOLD analysis project Ga0209308, IMG submission 184806) | Pelagic marine microbial communities from North Sea - COGITO_mtgs_120405 (SPAdes) (version 2) | ecosystem: Environmental > Aquatic > Marine > Epipelagic ...
CAACTGGGACCCGGTACTGAAAACATCGATTTCCGACCTGGAGGTCGAATCCACCGAGGAAAAGGGCCATATCTGGCATCTGCGCTACCCGCTGGTGGACACCGAGAATACCGCTGACACTGACAACTACCTGGTGATTGCCACCACCCGCCCAGAAACATTATTGGGCGACTCAGCCGTGGCAGTTCACCCCGACGATGCGCGCTACAAACATCTTGTTGGACGCGAAATCGCCTTGCCATTGACTGACCGCAAGATTTCCATTATCGCCGATTTTTATGTAGATCAAGAGTTCGGTACTGGCTGCGTCAAAATCACACCCGCCCATGACTTCAATGATTACGATGTGGGCAAACGCCACGATCTGGCAATTATCAATATCCTCAACGATGACGCCACGCTGAATGACGCCGTGCCTGAGCGTTACCAGGGGCTTGATCGATATGCGGCCCGCAAAATGGTTGTCGCCGAACTGGAAGCACTGGGTCTGGTGGATAAAATTGAAGATCACCTGATGGCGGTACCCCGAGGAGAAAAATCTGGGGTCGTGGTAGAACCCTATCTTAGCGACCAATGGTATGTGAAAATCCAGCCTCTGGCTGATCCCGCCATCAAGGCGGTGGAGAACGGTGATATCCAATTCATTCCCCAGAACACAGAAAATACTTACTATGCCTGGATGCGCAACATTCAGGATTGGTGCATCAGTCGCCAACAATGGTGGGGACACCGAATACCCGCCTGGTATGACCCAGCGGGTAACGTCTATGTCGGCCGCTCCGAAGCCGAAGCCCGCAGTAAACATGGGCTTGCCGCAGACCTTAAACTGTCCCAGGACGATGATGTCCTGGACACCTGGTTTTCCTCCGCGCTATGGACTTTTTCAACTCTCGGCTGGCCGGAAAGCACGCCAGCACTGAAAACCTTTCATTCAACTGACTTGATGGTCACCGGTCACGACATCATTACCTTCTGGGTTTCCAGAATGATTATGATGAGCCTTAAGTTCACAGACCAGGTACCTTTCCGTAAAGTCTATATTCATGGCTTGGTGACAGATGCCGACGGCCAGAAAATGTCCAAATCAAAAGGCAACGGTCTTGACCCTCTGGATATTGTCGACGGGATTAGTCTCGATGACCTAGTGAAGAAAAGAACGGCCAACTTATTACAGCCTAAAATGGCGCAGCGCATTGAAAAAGCTACTCGTAAAGAGTTTCCTGACGGCATCAAAGCCTACGGTACCGACCCGCTACGCTTCACGTTCTATTCCATCGCGTCTTCCGCACGGGCCGTACGCTTCGACATGAACCGAGTTGAAGGTTATCGAAACTTCTGCAACAAGCTTTGGAATGCCGCCAACTTCGTGTTCATGAATACAGAAGATCAATCCATCACGGGCGCCATGGAACTGAGCGTGATTGATCGCTGGATTCTTTCCAGCTTTCAGGACACCGCGGCAGCAGTGAACCTGGCGATGGAGACCTATCGCTTTGATCTCGCCGCCAAGGCCATCTATGAATTTATCTGGGACGAGTTATGTGACTGGTACCTAGAGCTAACCAAGCCCCTCTTGTTGGCCACCGATGTCAGTCCCGAGCTTCAGCGAGGCGCCCGCCACACACTGTTGAGCGTACTCGAGCAAACTCTGCGTTTAGCACACCCCTTTATCCCCTTCATGACTGAGGAAATTTGGCAACAAGTACCTGAGTCTATTCGTGGTCAAGGCGAGACAATCATGCTTGAGGCTTTTCCTGAAGCCGATCCCGCCGCTATAGATAGCGAAGCTGAAGCTGACATCAAATGGATTAAGTCGATAGTCACCGGCATCAGAAATATTCGTGGGGAGATGGACATCTCCTTCGCCCAGCCTATTCCGGTCCTCTTTGCCAATGGCAATGAGCAGGACCAGCTTCGGCTCGAAGCCTATCGCCCCCTACTGACGTTCCTGATTAAGCCAGAGCGACTGCATTGGCTCAATCCCGGTGATGACATACCTGTATCAGCGACTCAACTCGTTGGCGATATGCAGCTCCTGGTGCCTATGAGTGGTTTGATCGATAAGGATGCTGAAATCACTCGTCTCGATAAGGAGATCATTCGCAAGCAGACCGAAGTCGAACGTGCCCAGGCCAAAATCAATAATCCAAGCTTCGTTGACAGGGCGCCGGCGGCAGTGGTTCAGAAAGAAAAGGACAAGGTGCAGGATCTGGGCCAAGCGATCGCACAGTTGCTGGAACAAAGAAAGCGCATTGTCAGCTTATAACACTGAGCGCACATAGCCGCAGCTACCGCGCGCTCTTGAAGCTGGAACTTATCAATACCACAATGATCTCAATCACTAAATTGAAGGAGTTCTTTACGAAAAAGACCTAGTTGCTTTTGTACCTAATTGCTTTGGACGTTCATTCATAATTCTGCCAATTTGCTTCAGCATTGTGCAAAATTTCCTCGCGCCACAGGAAGGCCCGAGGAAAATGATAGTTAGCGATTACAGGGAGCGAGAAATGTCAAACAGACAGTCAGGTACAGTCAAATGGTTCAATGACGCGAAGGGCTTTGGGTTTATCGAAAGGCCAGATGGTGAAGATGTTTTTGTCCACTTCAGATCCATTCGCGGCGAGGGCTATAGAACACTCAAACAAGGTGCCCAAGTGGAATTCAATATCACTGAAACTGACAAGGGCTATCAGGCGGAAGATGTCGCCGAGGCCTAAAAACCGCCTCCTAGACAAACGCAAAAAACTAAGCCGTTCGATCAATTGAATATTTAATCGAACGGCATTTTTTTGAGTGAAATGTTTTGTCGCGTCAGCCAATGGCAATCTTGAATACCTAACAGTGACACTCAGCATCTCCCTGTCAGGCCGGCTTGCGTTACTTCACTCCGGCGGATCATTCATCCTTGCAAACTAGACCGCAGTCACCGACAACACAACCTTGCCCAGTGTTGTATCCGAGGCCACTTGATCGTGAGCCTTGTTGATATCCTTGATATCGTAAACCGTGTCGATAATCGCCTGAATCTCTCCCGTTGCGATCTTTGGCCACACTTGCTCTTCAAGCTGACCCATGACCTGGGCTTTCTCGGCAATGGGCCGCGCTCTCAAAGTCGACCCTATCACTCGTAGGCGCTTCATCATCAGCATGGCCAATTCGATCTCACTTTTGCTGCCACCCATCAAACCAATCAGCACCAAACGGCCGTTCATACCCAGAAGCTTCAAATTGTCTTCCAGATAAGTACCACCCACAGGGTCCAGAATCACATCGACACCCGCCGTACCAGCAAAGGCCAACGCTTTTTCGAGGAACGATCCCTCATTGCGATTGCTACCCGCAGCAGCACCCAAGGCGATGCAGGCCCTAATCTTTTCATCATTTCCAGCCGTGACGAAACAGGGATTGCCAAAGCTTTTGCACAGTTGGATGCCGGCAGTACCGACGCCGCTTGCGCCAGCATGAAGCACCACTTTTTCGCCGGGCTTCAATCCTGCTTCAATAAACAGATTCAGCCAAGCTGTCGCAAATACCTCGGGCAAGGCTGCCGCCTGAACGAAGCTCAATCCGGCCGGTATGGGCAGCACGCTGCCCATGGGGGCAACCGCATACTCAGCATAGCCACCACCACTTAGCAGAGCACAAACACGATCACCTACATGCCACCGATCAATGTCACTGCCGACGGCTGCAATCTCGCCTGCACACTCAAGACCCATGATGGCACTGGCACCAGCCGGTGGCGGATAAAAACCTCGGCGTTGCATCAGGTCAGCACGATTAATCGCCGTGGCATGCACACGAATCAACACCTCGCCTGCACCGGCGACGGGTTGCTCCACTTCAGTCCAACTCATGGTCTGATCGTCATTCACAGTCACTGCTTTCATCTATATCTCCTGTTAGGCAAAAATTGAGTCGCGAACCGAGCGAAGAAACTGCGCCAGCGTGACGCTGCTGCCCAGCCAACGGGCTAGTAATGCGGTGGTGGCGGTTCCGGCGTAGCATCACCCAAAGACCGGGAATCGAGCGCTCGCAATTCCTTGCTGAGTAGTTGTACCTGCCGCTGCAAGATGAGTATTTGATGTTGCTGGCTGACCAGCGCATCGTCCAGCTTTTGAATCATATCTTCCTGAAACGCCAGCTTCATTTCCAGGCCGTCAAATTGGTGATTACTCATAGTATCGCCTGCTCAACCTTCACGCGTATTTCAACCGCACTTTAACACCATGTTCATGGAGCCACTGCTTGAGCCCGCTCACAGTATACTCACCGAAGTGGAGCATAGAGGCCACCAGCGCCGCGTCAGCCTTACCTTCGGTCAACACCGCCAGCAAATGCTCTGGTTTACCTGCGCCACCAGACGCGATCACCGGAATTGATACCGCGTCGGCAATCATCCGCGTCAGGTTGATTTCATAACCTGCTTTCGTGCCATCGGCATCGATGGAGTTGACCACCAGCTCACCGGCGCCCAGGGCTTCGCCTTGCAATGCCCAGGCCAGTGCATCTAAACCCATGGGTGTGCGGCCGCCATTGATCACCACCTCGTAGCCGCTGGGAATGGTGTCACTGACCTCTACCTGCTTTATATCCATTGATAGTACGACGTTTTGATTGCCGATCGCGTAAGCGCATTCGCTGATCAACTCAGGTCGGAGTACCGCCGCAGAATTGACGTTGATTTTTTCAGCACCCGCCCACAACAGCCTATTCGCATCCTCAACGGTACGGATCCCACCCCCCACGGAGAACGGGATATAAACTTGTTCAGCCACCGCTTCGACCACATCTAACATGATGTCGCGCTTGTCACTGGACGCTGTGATGTCGTAAAACACTAGCTCGTCGAGACCATCCTCATAGTATTCCTTTGCTTTCGCGATGGGGTCGCCGATATCTCGGGTATCAACAAACTTCACACTTTTCGCGAGCTGCCCTTCGCGAACGTCAAGACAGGCTATAATGCGTTTACTTAACATATTTATACACACCCATCCCAGACGCCAAACTCGGCGAGAATTGAAAGTCCCTTTTTGCCACTTTTTTCAAGATGAAACTGGGTCGCAAACAAGTTCTTGTGCCCCAGCATGGAACAGAAGCGATCGCCATAGTCTGTCACACCATAAACATCCTCGGCATTTGCCGGACGGGTAAAATACGAATGGACAAAATAAAATTCGTCACCCGATTCAACCCTGCTGAGCAACGGGTGAGGCCGAATGATCTCAACCTCATTCCAACCGATGTGCGGCACCTTCAAGGCTTTATCCGCCAAATCAAACTTTTCGACGACTCCTTCAACCAAGCCCAGACAATCGCGATGGCCTTCTTCGGACTTCTGCAGAACAATCTGGCTACCGAGACAAATACCCAACATCGGTTTGCCGGTGGCAAAGAAGTCCCGCATGGCCTTGTCCAAGCCCCGAGCATGCAAGGTATCCACCGCGCTCTCAGCAGATCCGACACCCGGGAAGATCAGTCGGTCAGCGTCCATGATTTCCTGCGGATCAGCACTGATGCAAGCCGGTATTCCCTCGTGCTCACAGGCTCGCAGTACGCTACGCAGATTTCCAGCGTCATAGTCGACGATTACAAGCATGCTCATCTACCCCAAATTCAGCAGGCCGCATTATAGGCGATAGCGCGTTAGATTTCTCAGTCCACAACGGTCAATGCGGCTTTTTAGCTGGTTTTCTGTCATTTGCCAGCAGTTAACTGTATCATCTATGTAATACAGATGTAGCCACCCAGAAACACACTCTAGGATGAATATGAAGCTGACCGTAGACTCCACCCTGCCGATCCCCGTCTTCCAACAGATCATTGATCAAGTACATTTCGCCGTCAATGCCGGCGAACTCAAACCCGGTGATCGCCTGCCGAGCATTCGTGGTCTTGCCGCAGACAACGACATCGCAGCCAATACCGTTGCCAAGGCATTCCGCCAGCTAGAATTCCGCGGCGTCATCAGCGCTCGCGACCGATCCGGCTTCGTGGTCTGTGAAGCCACCGCCAGCCGTTATCAGTCGCGGGGGGTCAGCGCTGACAAAAACGAAGTTCATCAGGTAGTAGACAATCTCGACACTGGCGTCATTCCCGGCGCGTTTTGCAAAATTACTGAGGACTTTCTGGGCGGCGACCCCGAGAAGTGCAATGTCATTCACGCTGACGGTGCTGGCACGAAGTCTATTATTGGCTATCTGCAATATAAAGAAACGGGCAATCCCGAGGTCTTCAAGGGTATCGCCCAAGATAGCATCGTCATGAATCTTGATGATCTGCTTTGCGTCGGCGTCAGCAATCGTATTCTGATCTCCAACACCATTAATCGGAATGCACTGAATTGCCCCGGCGAGGTTGTCTCCGCATTGATTGAGGGTAGTGAACAGTTCCTGGCGCAACTCAGAGACCATGGCGTTAATATTTACTCTGGCGGCGGCGAGACCGCCGACGTCGGCGACCTGACAGGCACTCTGGTGGTGGACTCTTGTGCTGTGGCCATCATGAAAAAGGTGGATGTTGTTCGCAATGACATTACCGCCGAATTAGCCATCGTGGGCCTGTCATCTACCGGCCAGGCGACCTACGAAAACCGGCCCAACAGTGGCATGGGCAGCAACGGCCTAACCAGCGCTCGGCACGACATGTTGTCTCACTACTACGCGGAGAAGTACCCGGAGACCTTCGATCCAAACTTGCCACGGGATTTAACCTATTGCGGACCCTATCGACTGGAAGACTCGTTACCCGACTCCGACCTGCTGGTGGGCGATGCCATCCTCAGCCCAACCCGCAGCTACGCGCCGGTGATCTACAAAGTGTTGGCAGAGCTCGGCAGCGAAATCCAGGGCCTGATTCACTGCTCCGGTGGTGCTCAGACCAAGTGCCTGAAATTCGGCAATCAGGTGCACTTCGTCAAGGACAATCTGTTCCCTACCCCGCCACTGTTCGCGGCTATTCAACAAGCCTCAGGAACTGGCTGGCAAGAAATGTATAAGGTATTTAATATGGGTCATCGAATGGAGATCTACGTCTCACCCGCGCGGGTCAAGGAGGTCATCGACATCGCCAGAAGCTTCGGTATCGACGCCCAACAAATTGGCTACACTGCTCACGCTGACAGTAACCATCTCACCTTGACTGACCCGCTGGGCAATCAGCACGCTTATACCTGAAAGAGCCACAGCGACTGCGACGCAACCCACACTAGCCCCAGCCCTCAGCCCTCGCTCTCACCCAAGGCGAGCGCTAAGGCCTGGTAAAAATGCGTCACTATCGGTAATGAGTAGGTAGATTTTCGTGCCACAAAACGCACTGGCCGGGTGAGTCCTTGTTCACCGAGGTTCATCATTTTTTCCTCCGGCACATTAAGTGTGCGAGCAACGCCGATCGGCACCAAACCATGACCGAAGCCTGCTAATGCCATTTGGGCGACGCTAAAAAAAGACTCCAGCGCCACCTCGCGACGAATCCGCAAGCGTTTGACCTCATCTCGAAAGGATCGCCAGGCACCGGAATAATCCTCGATCGTAATCACCGGTAACTCGCCTTTTTTCGGCCATTTGAGCTCACTCAAGGCAGACGGGATAATCACCATCGACTCACGCATCAGAACTTCTGACTGCAAATCCGTATCAAGGGTGTCGGAACCCGTACAAACCCCGAGCATGAATTCTCCAGAGCGCACACGATCAAGCACCACCGGCGTACGATAAGTATGAAATGCGAATTTTACATCGGGCATCGCTTGTTTGATTTTAATAAAAATAGCCGGTCCCCAGGAGGACAAAATGGCGTCTGAAACCCCGATCGTCAACTCACCGCGACCGGCACTGAGGTCATCGACAAACAAGTCGCGCAAACCAGACAGCACCGGGGCTATCTTGTCCACCAACTGCTTACCATGCTGGGTTAACTCCACTCGTCGACCCTTTTTCTGGATCAGCTTCCGGTCATAGTATTTTTCAAGTGTCGCGATGCGCTTACTCACCGCCGACTGAGAGACCCTCAGGTCAGTGGCGGCTTCCAGCATCGTACCTGTGCGTGACAATGCCAACAAAGTCTCAAGGTTTTCTATCATGGTGACGCCAACTCATTCCTAAACGGTATATATGATACGTCATCTATTCCCTTCGCGCCAACCACTAAGTCCTCTCCCATACATTTAGCAACGGGCCACAAAACCAGCGATTAATCCTGCCACAGGCATATCAAAACACGCTATTCGATTTGCAAACTGGACGACTAAGCTTTGATAATTAAGCCTAATGAACATGCCTTAATCACCAGCAAAGGGGGTGGCAGCGACCATCGGCGGGACCCAGCATTCGCCCGAAGCGACGAGACGCTTAAGCGAGGATATCGCCAGCCCCTAGCTCGAACCCAAAAAGGTAACTAGGGGCGGGCAATCAAACTCAGGCAGTTTCAGAAGCTGCTTGTTGAGGTTTAATGACGAACAGCAAATCGCCTTCATTGACCTGTTGACCACTGGCAATATTAATTCGCGTGACTTCATATTGCCCATCAGCGGGATAAACCTCGCCTGCGTTTCCGGAGAATGAGTTCAAATTCACTGGCGTGAACATCTTCATAGCCTCCAACTGACACAAAGTGTCATCGGCATTGACGACATCGCCAACATTGACGTATTCGGGTTCGGTGGGCGACGGAGTTCGATAGAAAACCCCAGTTGAAGGCGAGAGCACCTTGAGTTCATCGCTACCATCGATGCGAAGCATTTCCAGATCAATGCCAATGCCTTCAGTACCTGATGCTTCCGCTATTTCCTCGATCAGCGCCGCCATATCTGTGCGCTCAAGGAAGGCCGGCAAATAACCTGTATCGTAAACACCATCAAGGAAAACCTTGTCGGCCAAGATTCGCTTAATCAGACAAATGTTTGTACTGACGCCATGAATCTTGACCCGGTTCAAATAGGCGAGCATTTTTTTCACGGTGTCGTTTCGATCCTTACCGTGACAAATAATCTGAACGATCAAACTATCATAAAAAGGCGACACCACCTTACCGGGACCGGCCATAGAAATTAATTGAATGTGCGACTCGGCGGGGAGTTCGCAAACCGTAATTTCGCCCGGCGTCGGCGCGAAAGAAACATTGCCGTCAGCATCTAACACGGCTTTCTCGGCATTGACTCGAATTTCCAGCGCGTAGCCATTCTCGGCTACTTTCAAGCCTTTAATCGAACCACCAGATGCGATTTCAAATTGCTGCTTGACGATGTCAACACCTGTGACCACCTCTGTTACCGGATGCTCGACCTGCAGACGGGTATTCATTTCCATGAAATAAACCGCATCATTGGGCACGTCATAAATAAACTCAACGGTGCCAGCACCAATGTAATCGACGGCATTGGCAATTTTGTTCGCGTGTTCATACACTTGCTTCTTGAGCTTGTCCGGCAGCATGGTCGAGGATGATTCTTCCATCAGCTTTTGGTTATTACGCTGAACACTACAGTCTCTCAAGCCGACAACCAGGGTATTACCATGGGTATCTCTTAATATCTGCGCCTCGATATGACGCAACGAAGTCACGAATTTTTCAATATATACATCGCCATTACCGAATGCCGCCTTGGCCTCACTTGTCACCTGGTGGAATAGACCATGTAATTGCTCCGGTCGACGAACGATCTGAATACCCTTACCGCCACCACCATGAACAGCCTTCAACAAGATGGGGTAACCTACCTGCTCGGCAATCTCGGCAGCACTTTCTGAGGTGTTGACGATACCATGGCTGCCAGGCACCACGGGGACATCGATGCTCTGCGTCGTATTGATGGCATTTGACTTGTTACCCATGGTTTCCATGCTGGAAACCTTCGGACCGATGAAGTTAATGGCGCGATTACGCACCAGTTTGGCAAAATTCGGATCCTCTGACAGAAACCCAATACCTGGATGCAGTGCATCTACACCTTCAATCTCGGCAATGCTCAAGACGCTCAGCGCATTCAGATAACTTTCGTCTGATGTATTACCACCGATACAAACCAGACTGTGCTTTTGATCTGCACGAACCATATCTGCTGGCACTGAGTCCATGTCCGGATCCGACTGAACCAGAACCACTTCATAGCCATAGTGAATTGCCCGACTCACCAGCTTCACAGCGGTGCAACCGCGAGCATGGACAAGTACACGTTTTATCGGCCGAATCAGCTCGTCTTCCGAGATATGGTGCTGCACAACCATGGGCTCAGCCGCACTTAGACTACCGGACATAATCCGATCGACGACCTGTTCTACCGATTCGATGGGAAGCGGTATAGCCGGATCAATACGGCGAAGTTCCTGATCCAGGTCTTCTGAGAATGGATGTTTTACCAAGCCGCGCATGGCGCCCGGAGTCACCGACAAGTAGTTGCTGAGCATGCAGGTATAAGGCAAGTTCCGCTCAACCACTGTTTGACCAGCAAATGGCATACTGGCGCCGCTAAAATAATAATTCTGAACCAGCGGGTGAGTCACAAAACTTGCCTGTGCGCCACCGGTACAATCTCCAAAGCCGAACATTATGATAGGCAGGTCGTTGTCTCGCACAAATCGCGTTATCCGATCGTTAATCACTGCCATCGTAAACAAGGCTGCAGCACCTTCTTTAGTCTGCATACCACCGGAGGAGATAAAACAGACAACAGGAACCTGTTGCACAGCACATTCAACCAATAGCTTACAGAATCGAACGCAGTCAGAATTGTCGATACTACCTGCCTGAAAGGCAACATTGGACATTACCAAGCCAACCCGGTAACAGCCGGTCTCGGTGGTAAAATCACCCATACCGGTGATCAGCCCCGAAGGTCGGATATTATTCTTTAACGCCGCTTCAATCGAAGGCCGGAAGGTGGGGAAATCTACCGGGTTCGCTGACATCAACGTATCATTTAATTCTGTGAAATTTTTCACATACAGATTTAACAACGATTCGTACGTAGTCCGTTTCGAACGCTTTTCACGGTTCAATTGCTCATGAAACAAAAGATCGCGATAGGCAATATTCAATCTATTCCAAAAATCTTTGCGGCGGCCAATACGAACTGGTTCGATTTTTCCTTCATAGCGCTTGCCACTATTTTGGCTGGAGTAATACTCGGGCAATAGTTTTTCAAAGAAAAAACTCACAACCACAAACAGGGTATCAGACTTGTCCTTATGGACCACTCGAATCCATTCTTCAACGGACTTTAGAAAGACACCGCTGCGCGAGTAGCTCGACAACTCCTGCACCCAAACCGCAAAACGCTTATTAATTTCAGCCTTGTCCTGACCTGCAACAATATCAAGATCGCAGACTTCGCTGATGGATTTGTCGATCAACTGTTGAATAAACTCTGCAGGCAGCGCTCTTGATTCATGGGCCTGTCTTGCAACTGATGCCAACTCGCTGATCAGGTTGTCATATAGCACGCCAAAGATAATCAGGTTCTGACATTCAGCCACGAAATCATGACGAATATCTTCGTCAAAGATGACATCGAGAATTGAGCGGTCTTGTTCAGCGATAGGATCTACCTGGCTACGCTTGCGCTCAATATAGGACCACAGGCTATCTTCAAGGAGTCTTCGATTCAGCTGTATCGGATGCTCTTCCCCACTATCGATCAGTTTACGAGTGAATTCAGACAGGTTTTCACCGGCCAGTTTTTCACTGTCGTACAGGGAGCCACCTTCAAGAATTAGGTTGAGTTCAGCGATGAGTTGACCGACAAGAAAATCAGCGGCCTTCTCTTGGATATAATCCGCATCAAATAGCTTCTTACCCTCAAATGAAAACTTACGTTTTACATGGCCGACAAACACATTGTCGGTATTGGACATTGCGCCAAGCAGGCCTTTAACATCCTTAATATCCCTTGAATGGAGCAGATACGCACTCGCATCCTCATTATCCATGTGCAGGATTAACGCCGATAAATTATCTTTCGCGCTACCCTTCCAGCGATTGTAGAGATGCAGGCCAGTGACCAGACAAAGTTCTTTTTTAGCTATCTGATAATTACGGGTCGGCTCGCCAAATATCAGTTGGGCAATACGTCCGCGTTCGTCGCCAACGACTGATTTTTTATCTACATAGCTCTTCCAGGATTTACTCAGCACATCCTCGTAGAGAATTTTGTCCGGGTCCTGCAGCCAGCCCAGAAATGCTGCTCGACGCTCTCGGTGTAATCGCTGCGCTAACTCCCCTTCCGGAATTTTGGAATTCGCCAAACGACCGTACTGGGTAGTGGTTGTACTCTTGATACGTTTACGCAATCCCAGATAACGCAAATAACGATAGGCTGCACCAAAGACATTAGGGTATTCCGTCGGTGAAACTCGAAGCTTTAAAGTGGAGCTGGCATTGATTGCTGACAAAAAATCGGAGGGGTTAAGATAACGCTTAACATTGCGCTGGTAGTGATCGAAAATCTCAGGGTGTTTGCCAATAAATTCTCGAGTTCCATCTTCGATAGAGGTGAGCCCCTGAACAATGGCATCTCTTAAATGACCAATGGTCTCAGTTTCGCCTGGATCATAGTCGATCACACCATCGATATTGCCTTGCATATACAGTTCATAGGAAGACACGCCGACAAATTGCGCGCACTCCTGCCACGACAAGTTATAGCGCCGCACCAGATTAGCTAATGACTTGGGATGAATCGTGTTAAACACGCCGGTTCGCACCGACAACAACAAATTACTCGCTGCCAGCGGAATGGCACCGCCTGAGTAGCCCTGGCCAATAATGATGCCCAATGTCGGAACATCGACATTGCAAAGCTCAGCAATCAGCCGTGAGATTGAGTGTGCCTGATTTTGTGAGTTGGCTAATTCGTAAGGGTCCGCTCCCGGCGTATCCATAAAGGTGACAATAGGCATCGAGCGAGCCGCAAAATGACCCGCCATTTTTGAGGCCAACTCGTGATGTTCCGGGCCCCAGACACCTGAGCCATGGGCTCGGTTTTGGGCGATCAGACCGACTTTTCGGCTGGTTCCATTAAAATCAAAGGAGAGTTCCGCACAGTAGAAAGGGCCACGCTCGATCACATTAGCGACCGGCACATCAAGGGCCGCAACGACATCTTTCGCGCCCGGGCGAGTTGACTCTTCAGTCGGTGCCACGGTCGCGGCAATATAGGCATCAACTTCCATGCCCCGCAGTTGTTTAACCCTCGCCTCAATCTGCTTGTTATTCAGCAGACCGCCAATCACAGAAGCACTTTGACGACGAGGAAATAAGGAGAAATCCTGAGCCAGAGTCTCGGCGTTCAGGTACAGCTGGTCCACAGAGGAAGATTCGTGCCCCATAAGAAATTGCATTCCATTGATTCGCCGGCGCGCCCTCAAGGAGCGCCGCCAAATGATAATAAATATAGACCCAGAGACCAGACCGGGTTGCCTGGTCGTAATGTACTCTAATGACGGCGAGCAAGCAACGCCACAACCGCCAATAAAAAACTTAACCGATTGATTTTTAAGCTATTATATATTCAACCAAAAACCAAAAAAGTCGGCTTAAATTTCCAGCACTGGCAGGAGGCCAATTTTCGACCGCCATAACTTGGGTCCGGTGATATGGACCGACTCACCGTTGGAATCCACCGCAACGGTCACCGGCATGTCTTCCACCTCAAATTCATGAATAGCCTCCATGCCCAAATCTTCGAAAGCGACGATTCTGGACTTACGAATAGCCTTTGAAACCAGAAATGCGGCCCCACCCACAGCCATCAAGTAAACGGCTCGATGCTTTTTGATTGCATCGATCGCCACCGGGCCGCGCTCGGCTTTGCCAATCATGCCCAACAACCCAGTCTGGGCCAGCATCATCTCGGTAAAACCATCCATTCGGGTCGCCGTAGTCGGTCCAGCAGGACCAACAACTTCTTCGCGGACAGGATCCACAGGGCCTACGTAGTAAATAAACCGTCCGGCGAGATCAACACCTTCGGGCAGACTCTCACCCCGCTCCAGCAGATCACGGATACGTTTGTGCGCGGCATCCCGACCCGTCAGCATCTTGCCGCTGAGTAACAAGGTTTCACCCGGCTGCCAACTTGCGACATCCTCGCGGGTGATGTCATCCAGATTGACTCGCCGAGAATTCGGGCCAGCCTCCCAGGTAATTTTTGGCCAGTCCTCAAGTTGAGGCGGCTTTAGGTCAACACTGCCGCTGCCATCCAGCACAAAGTGAACATGCCGAGTCGCTGCACAGTTGGGTATCATCGCGACGGGCAGGTTTGCTGCATGCGTCGGGTAATCCAGAATTTTGACATCCAGCACGGTGGTTAAACCGCCCAAGCCTTGGGCACCAATTCCCAGGCCGTTGACCTTCTCAAAAATCTCCAGACGTAGCTCTTCCACTCTGGATGACGGCCCTCGAGCCTGCAGGTCATAAATATCAATGGGATCCATCAGCGAACGTTTAGCCAGCAACATCGCTTTTTCTGCCGTCCCGCCAATACCAATCCCCAGCATGCCTGGCGGGCACCAGCCTGCGCCCATGGTCGGTACCGTCTTGATCACCCAATCGACAATGCTATCGGCAGGATTTAACATCGCCAGCTTAGACTTGGCCTCCGAACCACCGCCTTTCGCGGCCACATGGATATCAACTGTATCGCCGGGAACCAGCTCGGTGTGAATCACAGCTGGGGTATTGTCTTTCGTATTGATTCGCTTGCCGGCAGGATCAGCCAGCACCGAGGCACGTAGCACATTATCTGGTAGCAGGTAGGCGCGCCGCACCCCCTCATTGATCATGTCTTCGAGGGACTGATCCGTTTCAAAGCGAACATTCATACCTACCGAAATGAAGACATTGACAATCCCTGTGTCTTGACAGATCGGCCGATTGCCCTCGGCACACATGCGCGAATTAATCAGGATCTGTGCCATGGCATCTTTCGCCGCACTAGATTCCTCCCGCTCATAGGCGGCATTCATGGCCTGTATAAAATCCACCGGATGGTAGTATGAGATGTACTGCAGCGCATCCTGAATGCTTTGCACCAGATCTTCTTTGGTAATTACCGTCATGTATTTTCCTTCGCCAGAATCGTCGAGAGCCCGCTTGACTTAGCGTCAATCGGGCTCGAACCGCAATTTTTTATCCCATTACATCTATTTCAGCAGGTTCTGTAGGTCGGCAATCAAATTTGACGACAACCTCGCACCCACGCCGTCAACCATACATAAGCCGAGTTAAAGACTCGGCAATACAGACAGGCTTGTCGCCACCCTGCAGCTCGACAGTAACCTGCCGCTTGACCTGAATCGTATTCGGGTTTTTAAGCTCCGCTGACATTAACGTGTGCCGCGCGCGCACGAACGAATCCACCGGCACAGGCGCTGGAAACCGGACTTTATCCAGACCGTAATTGACCCCCATATAGATACCATCCAAGGCCGCCGGTTTCTTCGGCGCAATACTTGCACCCAGATGCACAATCAGCGACAGCGTCAGGAAGCCGTGAGCGATCGTCACCTTATAGGGCGACAGCTGTGCCGATTTGACGGGATCAATATGAATAAATTGATGATCCATGGTGGCATCTGCGAACAGGTTAATTCGAGCTTGATCGATTTGAAACCACTCGCCGACACCCTCCTCCTCACCTTCATAGGATTTAAATATCGCCAGTGCTGCTTCTGCTTTCGAGGTCATATGACATTCCTTCAATTGATCCTATTAATTTGCGTCATTGCCACCGAACGGGCTCTCTATCAGCCACGATCCAGTGCAAAACGTCGCGTTGCCGGAGCATATCACAAGCGTTTTAATTTGAACCGTTGATTTCCGGGTATCCCTAAAATAGGATCCACCTTATGAAACAACAACAGCAACACGCAACACCTCGACGATTTGACGTCCTTGCCATCTTCACCAGTACCAGCCTCGTCGCTGCGCTCGGCGTTCCCTGGCATGGCATCACCCATGGCTATCACCCGGGCTTGTGGGTGCTGTTAGGGTTAATGCTCGCCTGGAATGGCTTATCCATCACCGCCGGGTATCACCGCCTTTGGTCCCACAAAGCCTATTCGGCAAGCCTTCTGCCGCGCCTGATGTTTGCTCTGGGCGGCGCGCTGGCAGTCCAAAACTCAATTCGAAACTGGTGTGCTGACCACCGCAACCATCATCGACACACCGACGATCCGGATCTGGACCCTTACTCCTCGCGCCGCGGCTTGTGGTATTCCCATATGGGCTGGATGCTTCGCGATTATCCCGCGACAACCAAGGACTATAGCAACATCACCGATCTGGACCGCGACCCGGTCGTTGCCTGGCAGCACAAACACTATCTGACACTGGCCTTCAGCCTAAACATCTTATTGCCCTTGGCACTCGGCTGGCTATTTAATGACCCCATGGGCGGTCTGCTATTACTTGGATTTTTCCGCCTGGTGATCGGTCATCATACGACGTTCCTCATCAACTCTCTGGCACACGCCTGGGGCAGTCAGCCTTATTCCGACCAGAACTCCTCTCGAGACAACCCGCTGATCGCGTTGCTGACTTACGGCGAGGGATATCACAATTTCCATCACACCTTCCAGTGGGATTACAGAAATGGCGTGAGGTGGTATCATTTCGACCCGACAAAATGGCTGATCAAAGCCTTGTCATGGTGTCATCTGGCCCACCACCTTAAACAGGTTGCGCCAGAAAAGATTGAGCAGAGCCGGGCCAAAATGCAGCTCGCTTACGCCAGCGCCCAAGTGCTGCAATCTCGACCGAGTAACAAAGAGCAATGGCTGAACCTGCTCGAAGCCGAGTACGAACAGTTAGTGCATAGCCTGAATGCCTGGGCGCTTTGTCGGCAGCGCAAATTGGAGTTGAAAACCGCCAAACTGAAGCAACGTTGGGATGAAACAGAATTACATCACCAGTTGCAGGAGCTTGAATTGAACTTAAACCGGCAACGTCGCCATTGGCGTCTATTAACCCAACAATTTGCCTGATGGGGCAGTCTGGCAAACGGCCATAACGCCAGCCGCTGGATTTCATCAAAACCGTGCCATCGGGGCGATAATTTTTTAGCATTACTTATTATTAATTACGATTACTTATCTTTATTTCTCATACCCAAGAGACGAGACTGATTATGACTGACGTTTACATCGCCGCTGGCGCAAGAACACCCATGGGCGCCTTTCAAGGCAGTTTATCGAGCCTGACCTCCGTCGACCTTGGCACGACGGCCATCGCCGCCGCCATCAGCCGCGCGGGCCTTACTGGCGCCGATATCGACGAGGTTATCATGGGCTGCGTCCTCGCCGCAGGTCTGCGTCAGGGCCCGGCGCGTCAGGCTGCCATTGAAGCAGGCATTCCTGTCACGACAGGCGCCACCACGATTAATAAGCTGTGCGGTTCAGGTATGAAGGCGACCATGTTGGCCCATGATTTGATCAAGGCTGGCACCAACAAAATTATGGTCGCAGGCGGCATGGAAAGCATGACAAATGCGCCTTATCTGCTACCGAAAGCCCGCGGCGGTTTTCGTATGGGCCACGGTGAGATTCAGGACTGCATGTTTACTGATGGTCTGGAGGATGCTCGAACAGGACATCTGATGGGCGCATTTGCCCAAGAGATGGCTGATCGCTACCAGATGACGCGACAAGATATGGATAACTTTGCGATTCAGTCCCTAACTCGAGCGCAGCAAGCCATTGCCGACGGCAGCCTGGTTGCTGAAACTATCGCCGTGACGGTCAAAAACCGTAGTGGTGAAACCACGGTGACCGACGATGAACAACCTGGCAAAGCCAATCTTGACAAAATTCCGACGCTACGACCCGCCTTCAGCGCAGACGGCACTGTCACCGCGGCTAATTCAAGCTCAATTTCCGACGGCGCCTCGGCACTGGTATTAGCCAGCGATGACGCTATCAAGACCCATCAATTGCAACCCATGGCGAGAATTGTTGGGCACAGTACCAATTCCCGCGACCCTTCGGAGTTTACTATTGCACCTGTGGGCGCCATCGAAAAATTACTGACGCAAATCGGCTGGCACAAAGACGACATCGACTTATTTGAAATTAACGAAGCTTTCGCCATGGTCACCATGGCCGCCATCCAGGACCTGGGATTGGATCCTGCCAAGGTCAACATTCACGGCGGCGCCTGCGCCCAGGGCCACCCAATCGGCTCTACCGGGTCGCGATTGATCGTGACGCTAATGCATGCATTAAAGCAGCGCGGCTTAAAGCGCGGTATCGCGTCTTTGTGCATCGGTGGCGGTGAAGCCACGGCGGTCGCCATCGAGATCGTTTAATCCTCGAGGTCCGTGTTTATCGAGTAGATTTATGCGGGCCCATGACCGTACAATGATCACATTGATCAATTGTTATTCTTACACTCTCTTCAGGAGTTAAATTCTTGTCTCGCCTTCCTGTAATAGTCGGCATCGGTGGTATCAACCCAGCTGGCAGAAGTTCTGGGCATCATGGCTACCGGCGCCTGGTCATTGATAACCTTGGGACAGAGATGGCCGATGACACCTGGCAGTCACTCGCTGGATTGATGCAATTGAGCGGACCTCTGACCGCTGAGCAAAAAGGTTTCATCCGTCAACATACCCTTGTGCGGAAGTTGGAAAACAACCTGTTCGAACCGAACGCGATTCTCGTACATAAAAATGCCAGACTGAACCCAAGTGCCAGCGAGCCCATGACATTTGCTCTCAAGCGCAATCAACTGCCCGACAGCATTCCGCCAGGTTGGCAGGTTACGTCCCTCGACAACGTTAATGTGCTGGTGACCGCCGATCAGCATCTGGATATTCTATTCCCGGATTCGCGAGCATCCAGAGTGAATTCTGGCGGCCAATTACCCACGGGATTCAATCCAGAAACCCTTTACCAGTCTCGTAATCATCCGCGCGGCCTACAATTAACGGTATATGCCGCCTCCGATGCGATTAATTCTCTGGGCTTCGACTGGGATCTTATTCGCCAAAAGGTGCCAGCGGACCAGATTTCGGTGTATGCCAGCAGCGCCATGGGCCAGCTGGATTACAACGGCGCTGGCGGCATGCTTCAGGCTTCGTTATTGGGTAAACGCGTCAGTTCAAAAAATTGTGCACTGAGCCTGGCGGAAATGACCGCCGACTTCGTCAATGCCTATATCCTCGGTAGCGTCGGCACCACGGGCGCCAATGTTGGCGCCTGCGCGACCTTTCTGTACAACTTGCGCCAGGGCATTCAGGATATTCGCTCTGGCAAGTCTCGAGCAGTGATCGTCGGTACGAGCGAAGCACCGCTGACGCCCGAGGTCATTGAAGGTTATCGCACTATGGGGGCCCTCGCTGAAGACGAGGCCTTAAGCAAACTTGATGGCGGTGGCGCTACCGATCATCAGCGCGCTTGTCGGCCCTTTGGTGATAATTGCGGCTTCACGCTCGCTGAGGCATCACAGTTTATCGTGCTGTTCGATGACGAGCTCGCAGTCGAAATGGGCGCCAACATCTACGGCTCTGTGGCAGACGTGTTTATTAACGCCGATGGCTTCAAAAAATCGATTCCCGGTCCCGGAATAGGCAATTACCTGACCGTCGGCAAGGCACTGGGGGTTATTCGCGCCATCTTGGGCGAAAAGGCCCTGCGACAGCGAACTTATATTCAGGCTCACGGTACCGGCACACCACAGAATCGAGTCAGCGAATCCCATATATTTAACGAGTTGGCAAAGACATTCCAACTCGAGAAATGGCCAGTGGCAGCTATCAAGGCTTATCTCGGACATTCTCTGGCCACCGCCGCTGGGGATCAGCTCGCCGCTTCGCTGGGCGCCTGGGCGCATGGCATTATTCCAGGCGTCACGACCATAGATCGCGTTGCTGACGACGTCCATCACAGCCATCTCGATATTCTACTGGAAAATAAAACCTTTGATCCTTTACAGATGGATGCGACATTGATCAACGCCAAAGGCTTTGGTGGCAATAACGCCACGGCGGCCATTCTTTCCCCTCATGTGACGACCAACATGCTGGCAAAGAAACATGGCGCTAACGCCATGAAGCAACATATGCAGCGCAACGAAAATGTGCAAGCGCAAGCAGCGGCTTACGATATTGCCACGACTGCTGGGCACAATGCCCTGATTTACAAATTTGGCCTGGGCGTGATTGACGGCGACCAATTAGAGATGACAGACCAGGCCATCGCAATTCCCGGGCATACCCAAACCATCAGCCTCGCCGTACCCAACCCCTACGAAGATATGACCTAGAAGATTTCTCGCGTCGCCCGGAAGCGAATATCCGGCCATCTTTCCTCAATTAAGCTCAAGTTCACCCGAGTTGGCGCCAGATAGGTCAAGTGACCACTGCCGTCAATGGCGAGATGGGTCTCTGTCTTGCGCTTGAATTCCGCCAGCATTTTAGGATCATCACACTCCACCCAACGCGCCGTATTGACCGCCACTGGCATATAATTGCAATCGACCTTGTATTCATCTTTGAGACGAAATGCGACCACGTCAAACTGCAGAATGCCAATGGCGCCCAAGATCAGATCATTATTAGCCAATGGCATGAAGACCTGAGTGGCGCCCTCTTCTGACAGCTGGGTCAGCCCCTGACGCAGTTGCTTGCTTTTCAACGGATCGCGCAGCTGAACCCGACGAAACAGTTCAGGGGCAAAATGTGGCACACCGAGAAATTTGAACTTCTCGCCCTCGGTGAAGGTATCGCCGATCTGTATGGTGCCATGATTATGTAAGCCAATAATGTCACCTGACCAGGCTTCCTCTGCCTGGGATCGCTCACCGGCGAGAAAAGTCACGGCATCGCTAACTCGCACGTCCTTGCCCATGCGCACATGGTGCATCTTCATGCCTTGTTGATAGCGACCAGAGCAAACCCGTAAAAATGCAATCCGATCACGATGTTTAGGATCCATGTTTGCCTGAATTTTGAAGACGAAACCGGAAAATTGTCCTTCATGGGGATCCACAACACGACCGCTCGCCTCACGGGGCAGGGGTGACGGCGCATATTCGACAAACCCATCGAGCATTTCCATGACACCAAAATTACGCAGCGCCGTACCGAAGTAGACTGGCGTCAATGCGCCAGCCAAATATTCTTCAAGATCGAATGGATGACTTGCGCCCTTGACCAGCTCAATTTCCGCCAGCAACTCTTCATGCAGGTTACCCAAGGCCTCAATCGCAGCGTCACTGGAGATCCCTTTTATCGTCTCGGTCTCAGCAAAACCTTCACCTTTGCCCGATTTAAAAAGGTACACTTCATCCTTGTATAGATGATAAACACCCTTGAAATTCTGCCCCATACCGATTGGCCAGGTCATGGGCGCACACTTGATTTTGAGGATATCTTCGACTTCATCTAGCACCTCAATGGGGTCTCTGACTTCTCGGTCAAGCTTGTTGATAAACGTCAAAATCGGCGTATCTCGCAGCCGACAGACTTCCATCAGTTTGATCGTACGATCTTCCACACCCTTGGCACCATCAATGACCATCAACACTGAGTCAACGGCGGTCAGGGTTCGGTAGGTATCCTCGGAGAAGTCTTCATGTCCTGGTGTGTCGAGTAAATTGACCACGCAGCCTTTGTAAGGAAACTGCATCACCGAGGTGGTAATCGAAATACCACGCTGCTTTTCCAGCTCCATCCAGTCGGATGTCGCATAGCGATCAGACTTCTTCGATTTTACGGTGCCCGCTAGCTGAATCGCCTTGCCATAAAGGAGCAATTTCTCAGTAATCGTGGTCTTACCAGCGTCTGGGTGCGAGATGATCGCAAAGGTTCGCCGTTTCTTGATGTCTTCGATAATTGGCATGAGGTCTCAGATATGCAAAGCGCGGGGCATTATACCGATGCTGGCGATCGATGAGAAACAATCACTCGAGTATTAGTTCCTTCACCAGGACCAGTGCGTCTTCTCCGCCCATTTGGCCGGGGTAATAATTTTTTCGAATCCCTATTTCATTAAAACCTTGGCGTTCATAGAGCTTATACGCAGTCAGATTAGACGCTCGAACTTCCAAAAACACACAGCTGCAGCGGTTCACAATGGCGCGTTCAACGATATGCACCAGTAACTGCTCACCGAAACCCTGCCCCTGAAATTCAGGATTAACACAGATATTGAGCAGGTGCGACTCTCCGGCACCCATCGACAGAATGGCGTGCCCCACGATACGTTGCGCCACCATCAACATCCAGCATTCGTTACCCGACGCCAGACAGTCACGGAATATTCCTTCGGTCCAGGGATGCGAATAGGCTCGACGTTCATTTTTAATGACTACATCGATGTCTGCGTCTTGCATAGGCAAAAACTGCGGTGCGAATTCCTCCTTAGACATTCCTCGCCCCAAGCGCACCACTTGCCTTGATCTCAACCAGGATTCGCCACAACTCAATCTTCGCGTCAGTCTCGGTAAAGTAATGATTAACGTCTGCCAGAGGCCATAGCACTTTGCCCGCCACTGCACAGGAGACGCCTAGCGGCGCCTGCGGAGGGATATCGAAATACTCAAAGGCTGCTTGACCGAATACCAGCACATGGCGCCCACGCTGATTGATGCCCGCGCCAACCACCTGTTTCGCCTCGGCTGCTGACTGCGCTATGTGGGCAGCCTTGACCATGGGCCAGCGCAACTCACTGCGTTCCGGCACTGTCAGTTGAGAAAACCGGGCGACCCCTATGCTGTCTGCGAAACGGCTCACTTCAAGGGGTAAAGACCGGGTCGCGTAGGGTAAATAGAAAACACAGCTGAAGTCCTGTTCTGCCACTGTGTAATCCATAAAACACAGCAGAAACTCGGGTTCCGGCTGACCAACCGGCTTGATCGTGGTTTCCTTAGGCTCTAACTGGCTCGTCTGGGACGCTGACCGACCTGGCAAGACTGCGTCCTTGGTGGCCGACCTGGCCTGAGTGGTTGGCGATGCTGGCTGCCGATTAGCTGGAGCCTGCGCGCGTTGAACCAAAGCCACAGGCGGCGCCTGCTCCACCGCAATTTCCTGGCGAGCACCGAGACGCTCAATGCCAACCGGACTGTCAGGCACGTTCTCCCGTAAGACCCAGACATCAATGCCCATTTCCCGCAGGTATGTATTGCGCGCGTTACTCATCCAGCCTTCGCCTGATCACCCAGTAAATTAATCGGCCTAGTCTAACGCATTCGTTTCACGGATTCTTGCGCAACCGCATCAGCGACTCTTGGATAGTAGAAGCAACCAGTTCGCCCGCCTCGGTGAACATCAACCCGCGGTTATAGCCTCTTGCTGCCGCCGCTTGGGGCGCATCCAGAGCATAGAGCAACCATTGGTCCACTCGCACCACGGGCCGGTGGAACCACATGGCGTGATCCAGGCTGGCCGATTGCATATCCTTGCGCTCAAACTTTCCGGCATGGGGCAAGCGAGACGTTGAAAGCAGTGCGTCGTCGGACTGGAACGTCAGCAATGCCGCATGCAAGAGGGGGTCATCTGCGGCAATTGTCCCATTGGCTCGAAACCAGTGGTGCTGCTGGGGCGGTAATGGTTGGCGGGCCAACTTGGCTTTGTACTCCAACAGAAATGTTACAAACGCATCACTCTGATTGACCCTGGCGAGAGTAGCATCATCTGGGCGTTGTACCGCTGGCATCTCGGCCTGATGATTCAAACCGTCCTCTACCACTTGAAAGGAGGTATCCATGCTGAAAATCGCCCGACCGTGTTGAATTGCGACAATTCGACGGGTGGTAAAAGACCGGCCGTCGCGAATTCGTTCCACCATAAACAACACGGGCACCGCAGGGTCACCGGGGCGCAAGAAGTAGCCGTGCAGGGAGTGTGGCGGACGATCGGCCGACACGGTTCTACCTGCCGCGATCAATGCCTGCGCCATAATTTGACCACCGTAGAGGCGACCTCGACCGTCCTGCGGGTGATAGCCTCTGAATATGTCGTTCTCGATCTGTTCCAAGTCTAAAATTTGGATCAGCTCGGCTAATTTTGGGTGCAACGATCAGTCCTCCTTTCCGGCAATATCCATATCGGGCCCATCGGGTTTCGGCTTCTCCCCGTAGTCCTGCCAAGGCTGGTCTCGCTCGCGAATGACCTCGCGAAACCCCTTCTCTTCGAAACCCTCAACCCAACGATAGGCTTCTTCCGTATGCCGAGTGACGCCATCAAACAAGGTCCCCAACATTTGTGTGGTTCGCAGTCCCATATTCTCAAACGCCTGATTGACCAATAGCTTGTTCAATGCCAATTGGTTCGCGGGGATATGCTGAAACCGCTGCGCCTCTGCCTCCACGATCGCTGACAGATCTGCCGGATCCTCCACATAGGATACCAGGCCTATGCGCAAGGCCGTCGCCGCGTCGATCGCCCTACCGGTGAGCAGAAATTGCTTGGCATGCTCAAGGCCTAGGCGATAAACCCACATCATGGTGGTAGGCGTCCCATAGATCCTGCTTGGCGCATAGCCGATATGCGCGTCTGAGGCCATAAACAACATATCACAGCACAGCACCAGATCGGTCGCGCCGCCCACAGCCCAGCCTCGAATTTCACCTAACACGGGCTTGGGGCACTCCCATATTTTCATAAAGCGGCGCACATTATTCCCCATGAACTGCATGTCCCGAACAGGATCCCAGGCGCCATCTCGCGCCTTAACCGAAGGCGCGCCATAGGGTGTGTCCCAGCGCTCTTTGCTGGTCAGATCATAGCCGGCGGTAAAGGTATCACCCACACCTCGCAAAACAATTGCGGCAACCTGCGGTGATCGCGTCGCCTGATCGATGCCATCCGCAATACCCTGAACCACTGACTCGGTCAGGGTGTTCTTCTTATCGGGCCGATTAATGGCGATAATCGCTATCCCGTCGCGCTCTTCATAAATCACTGGTTGTTCTGACATTGGCCGCGCTCCTTACTTATTGATATGGCCTCTTTGACCTTAAGGCCCACTCCCTAGTATCAAGTGTTGATGAAACTGCTCGCCAGGTCCAGCGCTCTTAGCGCAACAACCCGTTGCCTCACTACATTGATTCCACGCAGCCGCTCGGCAGCAAAGATCCATGGCCAATTGGAACATCACAACCACAAACCAAAGTGCCTGTTAGAGATCCAACCCGCGCCGAAAGACATTGACGGCAGCTCGCTTGGCGCAGAACCGCGCCTCCAAAATAGCGATGGCTTTCTCGGGCTGCGCATCACCACACATAAACAGATCAAACGCCGCAAAACCTCTCTCTGGCCATGTGTGAACACTGATATGGGACTCAGCCAGCACCGCAACGCCGGTCACCCCTTCATTCGGCGTGAAGTGCTTGAGATGAATGTGCAATAAGGTCGCTCCACATTCAACCACGCACTCGCGCATCACTTTTTCAATCAGACTGATATTGTCAAGCTCGATCGCCCCATACAGGTCGACGGTAACATGCAGCCCGGCAAAGCTGGTACCGTCTCGGGTCATTAAAGCATCAGGGTTTAATTTCGCGGATCGCTGGCTCACGGCTACACCTCAAGACCAGCAAGGTCTATGTCTACAAGTCTTGTGAGAGCAGCATAGAACAGCGCCATGCCCGATTTGACGGTCAAGAGAAGCTCAGGGTTGAGCGTCACGTGGCTATCCTTAACCGCGAGTACTGTGGCGCCATACTTTTTCTTCATCCGTGTAAATACCATTAGCGAATCAACCGCAACATTACCCGGGGGAATATCAAACCGAATTGGGTTTTCTTTTTGACCAAAAGAGCAAAGAACCTGCTTT
>Ga0209308_10001117_pt1 | contig 25703 bp, 23 predicted proteins | sample COGITO_mtgs_1204_3_FD_184806 | JGI IMG/M metagenome (GOLD analysis project Ga0209308, IMG submission 184806) | Pelagic marine microbial communities from North Sea - COGITO_mtgs_120405 (SPAdes) (version 2) | ecosystem: Environmental > Aquatic > Marine > Epipelagic ...
TATGCGGTTGCTCTCGTTCCCCTGCTCGCATTTGCAGAGTCCTGTATCGGAATTGGCTTATTCGTTTCGGGTGCTTTCTTATTGTTGGTGAGCGCAACACTCTATAATAATGGACTCGCAAGTTTTCAGCTGTTACTGCCTCTCGCGTTTTTTGGTGCACTGCTGGGGGATCATGCGGGCTACTACTGCGGCCGGTTTCTTGGACCGAAGTTTCATCAATTTGCCCTGGTAAGAAAGTACCAGAGCAATGTGACTCGTGCAGAAGAAATGATTCGCCGTTACGGCAGCGCCGCTATTTTCATTGGGCGCTTCATCCCGGCTATTCGCAGCGTGATACCCGCCATGGTTGGCATCAGCGGCATGAGGAGATTACGCTACAGTCTCAATGATACTCTGGCCTGCCTAACCTGGGTTCTCGCACTAGCGGTACTACTGATTGGGATAGACGAATTATTCTAGCTCAAGCCAGCTTCATGCTGCTTCATTCCTGCAGGAATTTCCACGCCTGGCTTCTTATCTCGCACATAGACATGACACGAGGGACTCGATTCGAAAGGATGTTGTAGCTGATCGCTCATAACACCCAGAAGATGCGGGAAGCCTTCGGAACGATCGAACATCATCGTACTGCAGTGATCACAGTATTGCCTGCAAGTTTCATTACCGGATTCGGCAAGATAGATCTTCTCTGCAAACTCCCCCGTAACAACAGCCTCATTCATCTTGAAGAAGGCAATAGTTGCATAGTCGGCTCGCAATGCGTCCTGACAATCTCGACAATGGCAGCGCAGCTCGAGTACCGGCTCCGAATCTATCTCCAGTTTTAGCTGACCACACTCACATTGCGCGATGTATTTCATAACGGCATGCTCCAATTTCTGTGCTTATACTTTTATAAAGAGAGCGACAGAAAAAAACCGGAATGACTTTACAATCATTCCGGTCTCGTTTCTATCAACTATTACAACTAGCGCAACTAGTACTGCTAGTACCTAGTGATCGTCGCCAGTTACTTGCGCGCCGGGTAAAGCCAGCGCAGTCAACGATGAGCTTGTCTGCAACAAGATGTACTGATGACCATCATGCACCCAGGAACTCATACCATAGCTGCTGCGGCCAGGCGCTTCCATCTCAGCCATGATATCGCCATTGTCTTTGTCGATAGCATAAAGCATTGGTGTGCCATCTCCGGCCTGATCAGAGTAGACCAACATGTTCTTGGTTACTACCATCGGCACCAAGGCACCCGTTCCGGTATTGCCAACGTCCACACCCTCAAGCGCAGGGTTATTAGCGATACGATTCGGCGTTTCACCCGTTGGAATCATCCAGGCATGATCACCGCTGTTCATATCGATTGCGGTAATGCGGCTATAGGGCGGCTTCCAGATGGGGATGCCAGAGCGTAGCCTAGGAGTCCGCGCAGTCGCACCACGTGCACCATTTGCGTAGGCGGACGTGTTTACACCGGTAGAATTTGGAAACAACAGATCAGATTCTTCACCGGGGATTAAGCGCAATGCGAAACAGGCTTTGTGCGATGAGATATACATCTTGCCTGTCTCTGGATCGGCTACTGCCGGCGCTGTAATGTTGGCGCCACCGGCACCGCCGGGGCAGTTCATCGCCGCATATTTACCCATGGGGTTGTCGGCATGAATCGGTGGATTAAACAGAGGACCCATTACGAATTCTTCCATGACTTCCAGGGCCTCAGCGCGCAGGGCTGGCGTGAAGTCGATGAGATCATCCTCAGTAATGCCCTGCATATCGTAAGGTGCTGGGCGTGTTACGTGAGGCTGCGTAGGTGAAAGCACTTCACCGGGTACTATCGATGGAGGAACAGGACGATCAACGATAGGCCAAATCGGCTCACCGGTAACGCGGTTAAACGCATAAACCCAAGCCTGTTTGGTCGCCTGCATTACCGCTGGCACTCGACCCTGTCCCGGCACATCCAAATCCAAGAGAACTGGCGCCGTAGGGTTATCGAAGTTCCAGATCTCATGCTTAACCATCTGGAAATGCCAGGCGCGCTCACCGGTTCTGGTGTCTAGCGCTATCAAGCTGGCACCATAGAGATTGTCACCGGGGCGAAAACCGCCGTAGTAATCGATAGTGGCGCTGTTAGTAGGAATATAGACCAGATTGTTTGTCGGGTCGGCTGAGAGCGGCGCCCAGGAAGAGACATCGCCAGTCCACTGCCAGGCGTCGTTTTCCCAGGTTTCATGACCGTACTCACCGGGCTTGGGAATAACATTAAACTTCCACTTAAAGGCACCTGTGCGGGCATCGTAGGCCAGAATGTCGCCGGGTACGTTTTCGATACGCGCCTGGTGATAGCCCTGCTCCGCCGAGTTACCAACGACGATAGTGTCGTTCACAACAATGGGTGGCGAAGAAGAAGTAATGTATCCAGTCTCCAGGGGAATGCCCTCGTAAGGATCATAGGGATGACCGAGATCAGCAAGTAGATCGACGATACCTGATTGTGGAAAGCCGTCGATAGGAACCGGCCTGCCCCAATCCTCTAGGGGAATGCCTGTATCTGCATCCAGAGCTGTAAGAAAGAAGCCAGGCGAAACTATATAGACGACATCTCTACCATCGATATTCGCATAGCCAACACCCTTGCCGTAATCGGCGCGCATTGAGTAGGCTGCTCTGGGCGTGTCCGGCTCACGATAAGACCAGATTGTTTCACCCGTCTTCGGGTCGATAGCGACAACATAACGCTTGTTACCCGCCACGGTGATTAATTTGCCGTCGATCAGTGACGGTGTAGAACGGCCACTGATAGCACCGAAACTAGCGCCATCCCATTCCCAGGCCACTTCCATATCCGTGAAATTCTCGGCAGTAATTTCAGCCGCTGGCGTATAGCGAGTATGGGCATAGTCACCGCCTAGTGTGTACCACTCGGCAGGATCCTCGTTGAACAAGGGAATGTCCTGAGCGTTCAGAAAACTTGAAGAACACAGCAACAGACCCGCAGCAGCGAACTTCTGCCAGGTAAGAGCTGATCTCCTTGTGGTTGGAGCTTGCATAGTTGTCTCTCTCTATTTACGTAGGACTTCGCAGCAAGCCATTCGACTGGATTTCAGTCGCACAGACCAGTGCCAAGATTTATAAAACGGGTTTAGCCGAGCAAAAATAGCAAGAAACGCCCCCTCGAACCACGCTTTTTTGACGGTTTATAACGAATCTACGAGTGTTTGCGACCAATCTCCGTGAATTCAATTTACGATGCTTGACAATCTTCACAATTGTATCACAATACCCATACAGTAAGGACATGCTTACATTTACCTAGAAGCGAAACGCTCAATCATGAATATCACCATCAACACCAAAGACGGCGTACCGATCTACCGACAGATAGCGAATCAGATTCGTTACATGGTGGCGTCTAAACTGCTAAAGCCTGGCGAGGAGATAACCGCAGTCCGCACGCTCGCGCTGGCATTGAACGTAACACCAAACACGGTAGTGAAAGCCTATGACGAATTAGAGTCCTCTGGTGTGATCTTCAAGCGCCGTGGTGCAGGCACCTATATTTCCGACCAACAATCACCCCTTGCCGACCGTGAGCGCAGACGCATTATAGAAGCCAGAATCGATACGCTTCTAGCGGAGGCGCATCAGCTCGATTTCAACGCCGACGACTTGCTCGACCTTATAAGGGAGAGACAATTGCAACTGGGCGAGACAAAACAGATAGAGAACAAAGGAACGGAGAAGACTGATGAGTGAATTGGTGGTCAAAGTTCATAATTTATCGCGCAGCTTTGGCAAGACCAAGGCCCTAGATTGCATCGACTTTCAGGCGAGTCGAGGCAAGGTGTATGGACTGGTCGGCGCTAACGGCGCGGGCAAGACTACACTCATCAAACATCTATTAGGCCTGTTACGGGCAAAGTCAGGGAGCGTGAGAATATTCGGCGAAGATCCGGTCAAACAGCCGGAAAGAGTACTCAAACATATCGGCTACTTATCTGAAGATCGGGACATTCCAGACTGGATGTCTATCAATGAGTTGATGCGCTACACGAGCGCCTACCACGGTGGCTGGGACCCAAGCTATGCAGATGAATTGCTGGATACATTCTCCTTAGACCCTACCAAAAAAATTAAGGCACTCTCTCGAGGTATGCGAGCACAAGTTGCGCTCATCTGTGCCGTTGCGCACCGACCAGACTTACTGATTCTCGATGAGCCTTCGAGTGGACTGGACACTGTTGTCCGAAATGACATTCTTAACGCAGTAGTGAGAACTATTTCCGAAGATGGTCGCACCGTAATTTTCTCTTCTCATTTATTGGAGGAAGTAGAGCGCCTATCTGACCATGTCACTATGATCCACCAAGGGCGAGTCACGTTAGACAGCTCCCTTGAAATGATAAATAAAAATCACCACTATTCCTCGATTCGATTTTCGGAGCGGCAACATGCCCTACCAAAATTGGAAGATGCCGTTTCAATCTCGGGTGAGGGCAGATTCTGGAGTGTTATTCACCAAGGGTCCGTGGACTCCTTTGGCAGCACCTTGCAAAATATTGGTGGCGTAATAGTCGAATCACGCCATGCCACACTGGAAGAGGTTTTTGTCTACAAGATTGGTCGCGAAGACCTCCGCGATCACACACAGATCACGGAAGGTTCAGAATGAGAAACCCCAGTCAGGCTCTACTCTGGAGTACTTTCAAGATAAGCTGGCCAGTACTGCTCATGCAAGTAGCCGGCGTGATCACGGTATTTTTTCTAATCGAACTAGCGCTTGGCTCCAATGAGGACTCCCTAAGCCTAATCGAAGTAGCCGATGGTATAATAATAATCGGACTAATATTTCTCTATTCGGTGACGCTGCACAAGAGCCATAGCATCGCGCGAACTTCTTCGGCTTTAGGCTTCCCCTACCGTACAGAGTTCTCGTTTCCGGTATCCACGTTCACGCTTCTATTCATTCCCCTCCTTTATTTCTGCGTTCTCATAGAGGCTGCCGTTTTTTTCCCTGGCATGGTCGTCAATCTCTTCTACTTCAATGTAGAAGTTTCCGTGCTGCCATTTGGCTTCATCGTTTTTCAATTCACCATACTGACCCTAATGCTGACGTGGTGGACAAATAGTGGATTAGCCAGCATTGTAGGTTGGTTCATCGCACTCGTTCTTTATCTGAACGATCTGCTCATGCCAGATTTCGTGAGAGCCGAAAATAGCTGGATCGTCTCGGCAGAAAATCCTGCGGACTATATTGTCGCCCTGTTTTTCACAGTGGCAATGTTTGTGCTGACCTATTTTGGTGTAAGCCAGCAGCGCAGCGGCGAAACGCTTATTAACTTTGGCAGTAACCTGTTCAGCAGCGCCGAACAGGGAGCTATAAGAGACATCCTGCCTCTACCCATTGCTGTCTGCCCGACCAACGCCCCCGTGGCGGCCGAATTTTGGAAGGAAAGTCAAATTCATGGTATGTACGGCGCTCTGCTTGGTGGGCTTGCAGGGGCCGCGATGACACTAGCCATCTTTGCCACCATATTTTTTTTCGTGGGCAATGGACCTGATCCGAAGAACGCGGGACTGTTAGCCTTGCCGCTGTATGCCCTAGTGTGCGTTGGCCTAACAATCAGTATGTATGGCGTGCGCTATAAAAATGGCACGCCTATCGTGAGTCTGCACGACAGAACCACCCCGCTTAGCACGGCCAAGCTAACCCTCATTCGCATCTCCGTCTCGCTAACCAGTGCCCTCCTCGCGGGAGTGATCATGTATGGCACACTAGCGATGCTGGGGCCCCTCCTATTCAGCAACTTCCAAAATTTACAATCTGAGTTTCTAGAAATTCTTGCCATCTTTAGCGGAATAGGATTTTTCGATTTAGCGCTTAGAGTTTTCCTGACACTTAGCGCGTTTCTCACAGCGCTACTCTTGCTTGCAACATTCTTTACCTGGACCATGTTACACAACAGACTCTTTTCCATAGGCATCGCTTTCGTCCCGGCTTATATATTTCTCTGGTCTGTCTCGCTCATGGGATTCTATGGATCTGAAAATGAAGGCGCCCACAATCAGGCTATCGACGCCATCTTCGCCAATCATCTGTGGCTTCTTGTCCTGCTGATTCCGGTCTCTGGAGTAATCATGCTGCGCGACCTGCTCCAGGATCAGGTGCTTACTCAGGCGCAGATGTGGCGAATGCTTACCATAGGCATAGTTATAGCGGGGCTGAATCTGATATGGCTGTTTGATGCGGACCACTACGGCATACTGGGGCGAGATATCTGGGTAGTACAAATGAGCTATTTAGTGACCCAGGGGCTTCTGCCACTGCTCGCTGTAATTCTCGCACTATGGAGCAGTAATAAAATCCGACACGGCTAGTGGGCTAGCCATTCGATAAAATCGATAGTGGATTTTATTAGCTTTGCCCGTGGGGTCTCTAGCAAGGCGGCATGATCGCCCCCGGCCAGAACAATCCATTGCTTGTTGGGATTGGCAATCTTGGCGAAGAATCGCGCATGGGCATCTGTATCTGCTAGCGGGTCGAATTCTGCCTGAAGCAGTAGAGTCGGCAACGCTAGCTGCTCGCCATCGAGCGCATTCCATTGATGCAACTGATTCCAGTCGGCCCTGATCGGATCGGCTTTCATCGCAGCATTGACGTAAGTATCGATTGCCAGCTGCGATATAGACTCCGGCACAATGAAATCTGATGCGGCCGCTGCCCTGGTAGTTGGCCTTGCGGGGGCTTCGGATAGAAAAGACGTCTCTGGTACCACAGCATCTGGATCGGTGGGGTAACCAAACAGAGTAACCGAGGCTATTGCCTCTGGATGCCTCTGTGCAGTCAGTTGCGCCACCATTGAGCCATAAGACCACCCCCAGACATGGCTTGCTTCGCCATTTCTCGCAAGCAGCCAATCCAGCACACCAGCCAGGTCAAGCGCGGCACGGTCCGGTGTATTCCAACCCGTATTGTCTCTAGGCGTCTTGCCATAGCCCCTGGCATCCAGCGCCCACACGCTATATCCCAGTGTGTTAAAGCCATCCATCAACGACAGCTCTTCGCCAGGCACTTGCAGATCGAAGTCCGGTAGCGAGCTCCAGGTCCGGCCATGGTGTAGCAGTATATGCCCCTTAGGCTCGGGCACAGATTTTTCCCATAGCGCCATTGGGTGACCATCCACTTCGATGGTGTGCTCAATAGGTTCGGTCTGAGCGAGAACCGGCTGCAACACAAATAGAAACAAGAGAACCCCACATCGATTGACGCAACGACGGACTGCGCCAACAAGCTGTCTTAGGAATTTCTCATTATTAGTACTACATGTTACTGCCATGTTGACTCCCTAGTTTGGTAAGGCAAAAGTGGACAAGGCGTGTCCCGAAATCACAGACACATACTGCACACCATCTACGCTATAGGTAACTGGCGCCATCACAATCTGTCCGCCTAAGTTGACGTTCCACAACAGATCGCCACTGCGTGCATCGACAGCGTGAAAATAACCTTCGCGCCCGCCGGTAAACAATAGGTCCGAGGCCGTAGTTAACATGCCGCTGTCACTGACATCGAACTGATCGTAGGACCAGACCTCTTCGCCTGTCTGAGGATCCATCGCCTTCAGGGAGGCAAACCCAACCTCGTTAGTCCAGTTATTAATTGGATTGGTTCGTCCGATGCCGATGGTCGGTGCTCCGGGTGCCGGTGCTAACACCGAAAATCCTCCACCCAGGAATGCCCGACCGGGCTCATACTCGGATTCTTCTGCTCTATAGATAGTCGCGTAGTCCTGCCAGGCGCTGAAATAGAACAGACCAGTTCTCGGACTGAACGACGGCGGATACCAATTAGTGCCGCCCTGATTACCAGGAAACGTCGGCATACCCTCATCTTGCGGTGTGGGAATCGGCCTGCCGTTTTCATCTAGGCCGCTTGACCAGTTCACCGTTACGTAGGGTTTGCCTTCGAGAAACTTACCCGTCACTCTATCCAGCACATAGAAATAGCCGTTTCTATTTGCCCACATCATGACCTTGCTTGGCGTGCCACGCCAGACTATGTCGGCCAGCACCGGCACCTGCACCGAGTCATAATCGTAGGCGTCATTCGGGGTAAATTGAAAATACCATTTCAACTCGCCGCTATCGGCATCAAGGGCGATCACTGAATCGGAGTAGAGATTGTCGCCGGGACGTTGCCCTGCATTCCAGTCGGGCCCCGGGTTTCCTACACCCCAATAGGTGAGATTGAGTTCGGGATCGAAGGATCCGGTAATCCAGACCGGCGCGCCGCCGTGCTCCCAATCATCCCCTTCCCAGCTGTCGTGATTCGGCTCACCGGGGCCTGGTATGGTATAGGTCTTCCAGGCTTCTTCTCCCGTATCGGCATCATAGGCAGCAACGTATCCACGAATACCAAACTCTCCCCCGCCAACGCCGACAATCACTTTATCTTTCACGACCAGTGGCGCCATGGTAACGGAGTAAGCCTGATTCACATCACCCACTTCCACATCCCACACCGGGCTACCAGTTATTCGATCGAGAGCAACGAGCCGCGCATCCAACGTGCCCATAAATACCTTGTCATCCAAAATCGCCACCCCGCGATTATTCGCTCCGCAACAAACAAGGGCGTTTTCTGCAGGAACATGTCTGTACTTCCAAAATACCCGTCCCGTTATCGCATCGACTGCCATAACACTGTTAGGTCGCTCGGTAATATACATAATGCCGTCGGCAACGATCGGGTTCGATTGCCAGGCACCGAAGACTTGATTCTGTAGTGTCCACTGGAGTTTAAGATCGCTTACGTTCTCTGGTGTTATCTGATCCAACTTACTGTAGCGTTGGCTTTTATAACCACCGTTATAGGTTAACCAATTCTCCGGCTCATCCTCGGCATTCAAGATTCGCTCGAAACTAACTTGCGCTGACACATTCGTAGCCAGAAGAATCAGTAAAAAAGCGATACCGTATTTTCTAATTTTCATAGTAGTTCTCATTCTATACCTCGCAGAGAAAGCAGGTAGCCAACAACATCTGCCACCTCATCGCTGGTCATATCTGTCGGTTGTTTACTCGGCTGATCACTGATCTCGTAAGAAACCAAATCTGACTTCTTTAAAGACCGCAGCCGCTCCTGCGAGTCGATAATCTGAACGGTATAAGTGTCTTCGTTCAGGCGTCTGCCAACGATTGTCTCTTCGTTGCGCGTCACCAGTCGAACAGGACGGTTTATAGGTAATAATGCAGTTGCTGGGTCCAGCAGGTTGCGCTGCAGCGACGCCGGCGTGCGAATCGCACCGATATTGCTTAGGTCTGGCGCTGTGCGTGGCCCCACACCTCTCACCCGGTGACAATCGGCACACTCCCCCTTCCCTTCGAATAATGCCTTGCCACGAGCCGGGTCGCCGATTCGTACCGCCACACCTTCCGGGTCGAAGCCCGCACGGATAAAGGCAATGATGCCGTTCATTTCTTCGGCGCGCAGATTGAATGCAGGCATTCTGCCCTCTGCGGCACCGCCGCTGATGACGCCCACAAGATCACTATCGGACTGTGCGTTGCGAAACTGGCCGATACTGAGATCGATACCATCTACCAGGTCGCCCTGTGGGCCGTGGCATAGCGCGCACTGCTGTGTATAGACTCGCGAGCCGGTCTCTACCGCTTCGCTAGTATATTGGTGGTCGCCCACTTCCTGCGCCACTGTTTGTTGCGCGCAGAACGAGAAGACAGCGCACAGGGCCAGGCTTGGCAGGCGGCTAATTCTTAGACTTGGAATTTCCATAATAAGCACTTCGAGTATGTTATGAGAACAAAGAGAATAATCTGATTTGCGCTAGAGGTCTACGTGAGACAGGCAGGTTAAGGAGCAACGGCAACGCTGTTAGGAGGCCCGATCTGTGTTCAAGCACTTGCGCCCGATTAAACAGAAAGCAGCCAAACCGGCTCGGTTCAGCTGCCTGTCTGTGCCGGCAACGCGGCTGCCTACCCTACTAATCGGAATAGGAATAGAACGCGAGAGCGGCCTGATAGAGACTGTAAACATCGACCTTGGAGCTAACCGCATAGGGCGTATGAATCGACAACAAGGGCACACCGAAATCTATGACTTCGATATTTTGTGCTGAGAACTCGCCACCGATAGTACCACCGCCACCGACACCGACTTTGTAGGTCACTGTCTGCCACGGTACCTCGTTGCTATCGAGCAGCTGCCGTGTCCAGGCGATGAATTCGCTATTCGCCGTATTGCCCTGACCGTAGAGCTTGAGGTTCACACCATAGCCTAGCTTGGGCGCGTTGCCCGATTCCCACACCCCGGGGTTCATCGGATTGATACCCGGGTTTACATCAATGGAGATGAATTTTGTCTGACGCAGCGCGCTACGAAATAGCGGTTCGCGATAGTCGCCCTCTAACTGTGCATAGAGCAGACGAGATAACAGGTCGGCAAAATAATCCGAGTGCGCTCCCGTGTTGTTTCTATTACCCACCTCTTCGTTGTCCACCAGAAAAGCCATCGTAGTCTTCTGTGGGTTTTCGACTTCGGCAACGGCGCGCAGGGCGGCATAGGATGCGAGTCTATCGTCCTGACCGTAGGCGGCGATGAGGCCTCTATCGAAGCCCATATCACGGGGGGCGCCTGCGGGAACCAAAGCCAACTCCGCCGACACCAAGTCTGCTCGAGTCACGCCATATTCCGCCGCCAGATAAGCCAGCACCTGATCTACTACATCGCCATCCTCGTCATCGGGAATATGGCCGATGATCGGATCGAGATCCTCTGGGGTGATGAAATCACCCAGGGTCTTCGAGTTTCTGCTGCGATCGACGTGTGGTGACAGCTCGGGAATCATAAAGATAGGATCGCTAGGATCCAGCCCTACGGAAACCTGAACGCTAGTGCCGTCTTTCTTATCGATACGACCTAACAGTGCCAGCGGTAGATTAGTCCACTGATGGTATTTGATGCCACCGTGGTAGTTAGTCTGAAAGAGAGCAAACTCACTGCCTTCATACAGGGGTCTGCCTTTCAAATCCAAACGGGGCGAATCGATGTGCGAGCCGATGATATGAAAACCATCCTGTATTGCATCTTCACCAATTACCAGGAGACTAATCGTGCGGTCTCGATTCACCTCATAGATTTTCTTGCCCGGCACGATATCGGTCGTAGCGCTAAGCTCCTCGAAACCGTTAGCCTCGGCGAAGGCGATAGCCTCACTAACAAAACTAAGCTCTGTGCGCGCCAGGTGAATGAATGCCTTGTAATCTTCGGCGAATGCGAACACGGTGTCGCGCTCGGTATCTGACAGCCCTAACCAGGAAGATTCACACTGCAGCGAATCTACGCAGTCATCTGCCACCTGAGCGCTCGCTGCAGAAACTGAGAGAGCCGCTATGTTGAATACTACCGCCGCCATCCACTTCGTCATTCTATCGGCGTTCGCTAAAGAGATTTTCATGATTCTTCCTCTCGGTTTTTCGTGGTGCATTGTTGCGATTATTGATGGGACTGTTCTAGAGACTGTGCTTAAGGGCCTGTACGAACAAAATTAAGTCTAGGGTGCCGGGTGTTGCCGCAAGCAAGTCGCAAAAGACTCGCTATCGATATTACCACCAGAGAGCACTATCGCGGCAGTGCCACCGCTAATATCCAGCTTATTATGTAGAAGCGCCGCAAGAGCAACGGCGCCGCCGGGCTCGACCACCAGCTTTAGGTAGCGAAAAGCGAAGCTCACTGCATGGGCGATCTCCTCCTCATTTACCACGAGGAAATCATCTACCGTCTTACTGTTGATCCCCCAGGTTATTTCCCCTGGCTGAGCTGCCATTAAGGCATCACAGCTAGTTCCCTGCTGTGGGTCGATCTTGATACGCCTGCCCGCTGCCTTCGAAAGGCTGTGATCGTCATAGTTTTCTGGCTCTACACCATAGACTTTCACCGCATCATTCGACTCTTTGATTGCGGTAGAGAGACCGGCTAACAGGCCACCGCCACCGCAGGGACTCAACACCGCATCCGGCACACAGCCCAGCCCCGACAATTGCTGCATTATCTCCAAGCCGCAGCTGCCCTGCCCGGCAATCACATCCACATCATCAAATGCAGGAACCAAAACCGCGCCGACAGCAGCCGCAATGTCTGCCGCGATGTCTTCACGGGATTCGGTTGCACGGTCATAGAGGCGAATAGTTGCGCCTAAGCGTTCGGTCCCTTCTTTCTTGACCGCCGGTGCATCTGAGGGCATGACGATAGTTGCGCTCATACCTAATAATTTAGCTGCATACGCTATACCTTGCGCATGATTGCCCGATGAGAACGCGACGGCACCCTTCGCTCTTTGCTCCACACTTAGCTGGCACAGCCTGTTGTAGGCGCCACGAAATTTGAACGCGCCGATATGCTGCAGACATTCGGGCTTGATAAATACCTTCGCATTCAGTCTCTCGTTGAGAGGCGCAGAGGTAAGGAGAGGAGTCTTGATGGCCACGCCCTGCAGACGTCTTGCGGCCTGTTTAATGTCTTCGAGATGAACGGTCATTGTATTTCTTACCGGACTGATTCTTGTGCTGTTCTAGAACCTGAATTGATAGCCTAAAATTATTTCCTACTCAGAGTTCTTGTAGGATTCTTGCTTAGCGACTTACCCAACCCTCGATTCTTTTTGATGCGACGCTTCTGCGCGACTTGCTGCTGAGTAAAACCTTCTTCTCCCTTGGTAAAAGGGTTATCACCTGTACGCAACTCGATCCTTACCGGAGTACCTTCCAGCTTCAACACCTTGCGAAAGGTTTTTTCAAGATATCGCGTGTAGTTCGACGGCAACTTATCAGTCTGTTTACCATGGATAACGATAATTGGAGGGTTGTGACCACCGGCATGGGCATAGCGCAACTTAATGCGTCGACCATTAACCATAGGTGGCGCGTGATCGGTTACTGCATCTTGTAATAGCTCGGTAAGCCTATTGGTAGACAGCTTCTTGGTTGCCGATTCATAAGCCGTGTGAATCGACTTATACAGTTCGCCTACACCGGTTCCATGTAGCGCTGAGATAAAATGAATATTGGCAAAATCGACAAATACCAAACGCCTTTCAATATCGTCCTTAATCTGAGCCTTGTCTTCGTCGTGCATGCCATCCCATTTGTTGATAGCGATGACCAGTGCACGGCCTGTTTCTACGACATAGCCAAGCAGGTGCAAGTCCTGCTCCACGATTCCAGTGCGGGCATCAACGATCAACACCACCACATGGGCATCTTGAATGGCTTGCAGCGATTTTACCACGGAGAACTTGTCTACGGTTTCCCTGGTCTGACCCCTCTTCTTTATTCCTGCCGTATCGATTAGTGTATAGCGCCGGCCGCGTCTCTCGAAGGGCACGTAGACACTATCTCTGGTTGTACCCGGCTGATCATAGACGACAACACGGTCTTCACCCAGCATGCGGTTTACCAGAGTCGACTTACCGACATTTGGCCTGCCTGCTATCGCAATCTTTATACCGGTCTCTGCATCATCTTCAGCCAATGCCTCATCACCCGGCTCGGCTGCCGCGATCTGTCGCTCGAAATCGGCCAAGACAGCCAGCAGCATGCTCTTCACACCACGACCTTGAGTAGCCGTTATGGGAAATATTTCTGACATGCCTAGGCTGTAAAAATCTACCAGCGCAGCATCAGGGTCGCGTCCGTCAATTTTGTTTACGACCAGATAGCTGTTCTTGCTGCGCTTGCGCAGATGGTCGAGGATTCGATTATCATCGGGAAGCAGGCCATCTTTCGCGTCTACGAGGAACAGACAGATGTTTGCCTCTTCAATAGCCTGCAGAGACTGTGATGCCATCTCAACATCGATACCCTCTTCATCGCCGCTGATACCACCGGTATCGATGACGATGAATGAGTGCTCATCGATCTTGCCATCGCCATATTTTCTATCACGGGTCAAACCAGGAATATTGGCAACCAGCGCCTCTCGCGTACGCGTGAGACGATTGAAGAGAGTAGATTTGCCGACGTTGGGACGACCAACAAGGGCTATGACTGGTCTCATGGTATAAACCTGGGTAAGTTAACGATCAGTTGTTGCGGGCGCTATTGAAGTTGATACGCGGTCAGTCTGCCGCTATTTCCAAATACGAACAGGCGACCGTTGTTGGCAATAAGATTCGCCCTGACCCCATCGTTGTCTGCCTGAATTCGACCTACGATACGCCCATCAATCTGCGACAGTAGGTGTACATAACCTTCATAATCAGCCACCGCGATGTAGTTGCCTATCGCAGTCGGCGCTGTAATTCGTCGATTGAGAAGATCAGAATTGTCCCAAACGATATCTTCGCTATTGTCTCGAATCGCGAAGACCTGACTCTTGTCGTCGCAGTAATAAATATTGCCAAAGCCCTGAGCCATGCCATGATAGCTCGAAGCTTCCATGCCCCAGACTATGCGACCTGTCGTCACCTCGAAGGCCATTAAGTTGCCTTGATAGCTCGAAGCCAGAATGCGGCCACCGTCCAGAAGTAGATCACCATCTACATCGATAACACGATCGATATCATAGTCTCCCTCGGGCACGGCTACGCGCTCTTCCCAAATATAGACACCATCGTCTGCCGTTACGGCAACCAGCGTGCCGTTGCTAAACCCGGCAATGACCGAATCGCTAGTAATTGCCGGCTTGCTGCTGCCACGCAATGTCAGCGCAGGCTGCGTAGTCTCATAGATCCAGCGCTGCTCACCGTCCCCGGCGTCCAGCGCCACTAATTTGTCATCTACCGTCTGCGCGACAACGATATCGCCGTTAGTTTGGGGAGCAGAGAGTACTTCGCTTGACACCCCATGACGCCATTTCAGGGTTCCGTCATCTTGATTTAGAACTACGACCTCGGCACTTTCTGTGGCTAGCATTACCATGCCGTTGCCAGCTCCTACACCGCCGGTGACAACGCCATCAATACGGGTTCTCCAAATCGTGTTACCCGACGTGCTATCGATTGCTGCGACATTGCCATTTTCGCTGGCCGCATAGATAACACCACCATTGTACACGGGCGTAATTTCTGTGTAGTTCGCGCCCTGCCCGTTGCCGATGTTCACGTCCCACTCTCGGCGCAAAACGACTTCGCTGGCGATGGTGACAAGAGGCGTAGGCGGATTAGTTTCATCGTCACCAAACCAATTGAGCGGGTTGAGACTCGCGGCACTAAATCCAGAACAGGCTGTTAGTATCGACGCAAAAGTGAGAAGCCCTAGCAGCCTAGCCCCGGATATCACGCAACTTTGTATTGATCCATAGCTAGCTAACTTCATCATGGGGTTCATCTGGCTTTCGTTTCGATTCGGATTGCTGTGGCTTAGCTTTCGACTGCAAGATCGTCTAGCTTCATGCGCAGACCATCGCTATTCGATCCTGCTTCCTGAGCCGCAATATAGGCATCATGGGCATCCACTTCTCGGCCCATCGCCATGTAGATATCACCGCGCAGTTCAGAGAAGCCGGCCTCAAAAGTCTTAGGGTCTAGATTGTTAACAAGAGCAAGGGCACGTTCTGCATCACCCTTGGCAAGTATGACGCGACCGAGACGCAGACTGGCAGTCAAGATCAGTCCTTCATTGGCGTCACTTAAAAGCCCACCCTGCTCGTTGTCGAGAATCCATTGCAGGGAAACTTCCGCCGCATCCAGATCATCATTCAATACTGACTGCTGCGCAGCGAACAGCGAACCCAATTTGGCATAGGTCGATGCACTATGCTCACCTCGAAGTTGCTCACCCAAATCGATTATTCGCGCGGAATCCGTTGGCAGCAGGAGTGTGCCCGGCTGCCCGGCATCATTGATCGCCAAGCTGAGTATTTCCTCGTACATATCCGAGGCACTATCCAGCTCAGCGTTACGAGAATTAGTCCAAACGAGCCAAGAGGTGAAGGCAGCTAAGCCGACAACCGTGATTAGTATCAACTGCCTGCCGTTTTCTTCCCACCACTTCTTAAGCGCTTCTATTGTTTCTTCTTCTGCCGCGTTAATCGCCACGACTCACTCCTTATACTTTGAATTTTTCTGACAGTTTGGACCTATTCGGATTATCAGACCTTCGCAATCGGCAAACTATCCCTGACCAACCGCTAATTCTACCTGTTTAAGGCTCGGCTGACACGAATCAATGCTGCTATCACTATGAAATACTGAGAATTTCGGCTAGTTTGGCGCCGCATTGGGCCAGTTCTACGCTGTGTGAATCACCAGAATCGTCTAATTGCCTTATTTTGACCGCTGTCAGGGGCTCATTGGCCTCTGTTTCCAGCACTATGGCTACCCTCGCTCCGCTGTTAAACGCGCGTTTCATCTGATTATTGTATTTGCCACCGCCGCAGTGAGCGATGAGCCCAATCTCTGGAAATTGTGCGCGCAATTGCTTGGCAAGCAGCTGTGCCTGGCCACTGAGTTGGCCACCCACCACTACCATATAGACATCGATGACTTTCGCTGTGGATTCAGGAATCTTATCCAGAGAATCCAGCATGAGCACCAGGCGTTCGACGCCCATGGCAAACCCGGCAGCAACTGTTGGCTTGCCACCCAGCTGCTCCACGAGGCCGTCGTAACGGCCACCGCCACAAACCGTACCCTGAGCGCCCAGAGAATCGGTAGTCCACTCGAATACACAGTTATTGTAATAGTCCAGGCCTCTAACCAGTCGTGGATTCTCCACAAACTCAATACCCACCTGGGTAAGTAGATTCTTTAGTTCGGTGTAATGTTCACTGCTCTCATCACTGACATAATCCACAAGAGCCGGCGCGCCTTCCAAGGCCTCTTGAACGGCCGGGTTCTTACTATCTAGCACTCGCATAGGATTGCTGTGCATTCGATTACGGGCGTCGTCATCCAGCTCACTGGCATGGAACACTAAAAAGGCAGTCAAGGCGGCAGCATAGCGTTTTCTATCTTCCGCGGCACCTATGTTGTTTATCTCTAAGGTTAGATATTCCTCTAACTGAAGGTCCTGCCAGAGCATCGCCGAAAGCTGAATAACTTCGGCATCGATATCCGGTCCAACCATGCCGAAAGCCTCGACGCCAAATTGTTGGAACTGTCGATAGCGCCCCTTCTGCGGTCGCTCATGGCGAAACATTGGACCCTGATACCAGAGTCGCTGCTGCTGATTGAAGAGCAATCCATGTTGATCGGCGGCGCGTACACAGCCGGCAGTGCCCTCGGGCCGCAGACTCAGATTGTCGCCATTGCGATCGTCGAAGCTATACATCTCCTTCTCGACGATGTCAGTGACCTCGCCGATGGAGCGCTTGAAGAGCTGCGTCTGCTCAAGAATCGGGAAGCGGATTTCACGATACCCAAAGCGATGGACTACCTGTTGAAAGCACTTCTCAACATACTGCCAATTGGGAGTTTGATCGGGAAGTATGTCATTCATACCTCGAATTGCTTGTAGTTTCGCCATAGGTCTGTAACTGATCGCTAGCTGGAGGCGATTAGGTTCTCTTCCATTTGCTGCTTCTCGGCAACGCGCTTACGCACCATTGCCTCTAATTCATCCACAAGGTTTTCATTATTCACCTTGTGATCGGGTACGCCTTCTTTGTAGACGAGATTATTTGGACTGGCACCGGTCAGGCCTATTTCGGCTACTTTCGCCTCTCCTGGACCGTTAACGATACAGCCTATGACGGCGACATCAATTGGCGTAATGATATCTTCCAATCGAGTCTCGAGCTCATTAACTACCGAGATAACATCGAAATTCTGCCGTGAACAACTGGGGCAAGCCACTAGATTCACACCCTTATGCCGCAGGCCTAGACTCTTTAGAATATCGAAGCCAACTTTGACTTCTTCTACCGGATCCGCTGCTAGAGATATTCGGATCGTGTCACCTATGCCGTCCATCAGCAGCGCGCCCAATCCTATAGCAGACTTTACTGTGCCGGACCGAAGCCCTCCCGCCTCGGTAATACCGAGATGAAACGGCTGTTCTATCTGCGTGGCAAGACTGCGATAAGCCGCAAGGGTCATAAAAATTTCGGAGGCTTTCAGACTAATCTTGAAATCCTGAAAGTCGAGCTTGTCCAGAATATCGATTTGCGTGAGCGCTGACTCGACCATCGCCTCGGCGTTTGGCTCCTTGTACTTACGCAGAAGATTCTTGCCCAGAGAGCCTGCATTCACACCGATTCGAAGCGGTATACCCTTGTCCTTCGCACTATCGACGACGGCACGAATACGTTCCTCGCTACCAATATTGCCGGGATTTATTCGCAGACAGTCAACGCCATAGTCTAATACCTTCAGCGCGATGCGATAGTCGAAATGGATATCAGCCACCAGAGGCACTTCCACGTTCGCGCGGATTTTTTTGAAGGCCTCCGCTGCGTCCATGCTTGGAACCGATACACGAACGATATCTACCCCCGCGGTTACCATACGGCTTATCTGCTCTAGAGTAGCCTCCACATCGCAGGTCTCAGTATTAGTCATGGTTTGCACGGATATAGGCGCATCACCGCCTACGGCGACATTGCCGACCATAATCTGCCGTGTCTTACGGCGCTTTATCAAGGAGTTAATACTCATGGGTTATAAGCCTACAGTGAGGCGAGCTGAGTTGTCGATTCGAATATCTTCTGCCAGATCAATTTCATCGCCATTAAGGCTCATCTGCGCAAAAGGCGCATCACCCAGCAGGATATTAAAGGGCGCACTTCCCGTGATCTCCAGAACATCCCCTGCCTCGCGGATATCACGATAGATCTGTTGAGAGTCACTATCGTTCACTTCGATCCAGCTCTCGCCGGTGAAGCTTATGCGCAGCACATCATCTCCAATCGCCTCAATCGATATGACTCGAGGCTGATCTGCATCGAGAATCAAATCGAATGCCGGCTCGCCAGATTCCGTTGCTGGCTGTTCTTCAACGAGAGCCTGTATTGCAGCGCTTAGATCTTGCTCGCTACTCGGCGCCTCAATATCAAGATCTGCGAGTGGCATAGATTCGATGCCACCTAAACTAGATTGTTCTTCTGCTGTATCTACCGCATCGACTACCGAGGCCAAATTGCTTGTCGGTTGTAGCGAGGGCGCAGGGCTCTCCTCTGCGTCAACCTCTAGTGTTAGTTGCGGCTGCGTAGTGAGTTGCCGCTCAGCCTGCCGGGAGAGCGCGGGGCGAATCCCATCGGCACTATTCGTAGATTCCGCGGTAGTTGGCATTTCGGAAACCGCATCATCACCAAAATAGCTGTTTACTAACCACAGACCCAGAAAGCCACCGACGAAAACCAGCAATGACACGATGACCAGAGGCTTGTTTCTATCTTTTTTTCTGCGCGCCCTTAGTTGTCGGCTAGCTTCTTCGATCTTGGCCTGCTGCTCGGTATTAAATTCATCGTAGCGCGCTAGAAGATCCTCTGCGTCTAAGCCAAGCAATAAGGCATAACTCTTGATATAGCCTTTAGCGAAAACGGCACCAGGCAACTTCTCATAACTATTGGATTCCAATGCCTTGACGTAATGCATTGTAATATGAAGTTGATCAGCGACTTCTTTCTCGTTCAGGCCCAGTCGTTGCCGCTCCTGCAGCAGCACTTCGCCTGCCGTCGGAATCTTCTCGCCTTCGGAGGCACCGGTCTCGTGCATAAGATCGTCTTGCTCAGTTTGCATCACTAAGCCTTAGCAACTGCTGATATTCAGGCGAATTGGGATAGAGAGTCGAGAGCACTAAAGTAAAATTTTCTACGAACTCTTCATTCCCAAAGTAGCCCTCAATTTGAATACCTGCGAGCAGTGCTCGTGGCGTGTGCGGCAGCTGCAGAAATTCAATTATTGTCAGATAGCTCTGATAGTGACGCCGCGCGCTAGTATAGTCTCTCTGGCCAAACTCAATCAGTGACAATTCGAGAGCTGCAATGAATAGATTTCCATCTAGCTGCAGCGCTCGCTGGAAGGCGCTTCGCGCGTCATCCAGCTGCCCCATTCGCAGGGCACTTCTTCCTAGACCTTCGAAGGCAAGTGCCCGCCCCTCATAACTTGTATCGCTCGCTACCATTTCCAGCTGTTCGTAGGATTCTCGATAGCGTTCCTGCGAGAACAACATAGCTGCGTAATTATTACGTGCACGGGAATTATCACGATCCAGACTGATCGCACGACGAAAATTGGAATCAGCCAAGTCTCGATCGCCTTCTCGTTCTGCTATCAGCGCCAATACCTGATAGGCGTCCGAAACCTTGTCGTCGACATCCAGCGCATTGTTAGCGTGTCGCCGCGCTCCTGACATGTCATTGTTATCGAAATAAGCTAATGCTAGCTGCACATAGTCGGCCGCCGCTTGATCTTCGGAGGCATCGACCATGAAGCCGCCCGTCGTTGTAGTCACGCAGGCTGTCAACATCATAGAAGTCAGCACAACAGCGAGCACAGAAGTTCGCTTCATGTTGAGTGATTTCAAAATCCCAAGCTTTATGAATAACATGATCTTCTACCGCGTACCTATTTTTTGCAGCTTATACAGGGCCGTCCCCGTTTATGCAGGGCTCTATAGTCTGTCGGCAGTTACCGCCAGATTATCAGTACTACTGAACACTTTAGTGCTATCTTTGGCTGCAGATTCGCTCTGTGCCTGACGGCGCTTATGCCTCTCGGCACGACGCGTCTGATCTTCCACGTCTCCTACTAATTGCCCGCAGGCAGCGCCAATATCATCTCCACGGGTGGTGCGCACCGTTACCGTGTATCCAGCTTGCTGCAATATTTGCCGAAAATTCGATACCGAGGATGAGCTAGGTCGCCGATAATCGCTCAGGGAAAAAGGATTAAACGGTATCAGGTTAATCTTGCAAGGAAGTTGCTCTAGCAACTTTGCTAGGTCGCGAGCATGCTGCCTGTGGTCGTTCACCCCTGCAATCAAAGTATATTCGATGACGGGAACCCGCTTATCCGACAGGCTATCCATGTAAGACTGCACCGAACGCAGCAATTCCTTGATTGGATATTTCCTGTTGATCGGCATGATCTGACTGCGTAATTCATCATTTGGCGCATGCAGAGAGACTGCGAGTGAGGCATTCGTATAGTCTTTCAACTTATCTATCGCAGGCACAACACCCGAAGTACTGATGGTCACTTTCCGCTTCGACAGCCCATAGGCGCAATCTTCCATCATGATGCTCAAAGCCTCCATGACATTATCGAAGTTTAGTAATGGCTCGCCCATGCCCATCATTACGACATTGCTAACCTGGCGTTCCATTTTCTCTTCGAAGGCGCCCAGATGATGATTCGCCCACCACAGTTGGCCAATTATCTCTGCCACGCTTAGGTTACTATTGAAGCCTTGTTTGCCGGTTGCACAGAATGAGCAATCTAGGGAGCAGCCTGCCTGAGAAGAGATGCACAACGTGCCTCGCCCAGATTCCGGTATAAAAACCATTTCGACATGGCTGCCACTGGCCACTTCCACAATCCACTTGCGGCTACCATCTTCCGATTTGTAGTCTTCCAGAATCTTTGGGAGAGAAATCTCTGTAGTTTGCTTAAGCTTTTCGCGAAGGTCCTTACTGATATCGGTCATTGCATCGATATCCAGCACTCCGCGCTGATGAATCCATTTCAGAATTTGATCAGCGCGAAAGGGCTTCTCGCCCAAGTCAGCGAACAACGCCCGAAGATTTGCCAGAGAAAGACCAGCTAAATTGGGTTTGTGAATCGCCGTCATGCTCAACTTTCCTCTACAGGAGTTTTGCTTCAGGAACAGATTTCGTTGTCATTGAAAAAATAGCTGACTTCGCGTGCTGCCGAAGTAGTCGAATCAGAGCCATGCACTGCATTTGCATCGATAGAATGCGCATAATCGGCGCGGATAGTTCCTGCCGCCGCCTCTGCCGGATTCGTGGCACCCATCAGATCACGATTTAGCATGACAGCACCCTCGCCTTCCAGTGCAGTGACCATTACGGGCCCTGAAGTCATAAATTCGATGAGATCTTTGTAAAAAGGTCTTTCCTTGTGCTCAGCGTAGAATCCGCCGGCTGATTCGTCGTCTAATTGCAGCATTTTCGCGGCAACAATCTTCAAGCCAGCTTTTTCGAAGCGGGCATAGATCTCGCCGATAACGTTCTTCGCTACGGCGTCGGGCTTGATAATGGATAGTGTACGTTCGATCGCCATCTTAACTCCAATGTGTGGTGAATTCGTGAGAGCGCGCATTATACGTGGTAATTTTTGGATTTTGTACGCTTTTAATGAATAAATACGCCATTTTTCAGAGGCTTAATCGGCTACCTCTTCCATCCAGGCAGCTTGAATACCCTCCAGAATTTTCTCACCACAGCGATCAGGGTCATCGTCAAAGTCATCCAGCGCCAGCACCCATTTCCTCAGATCGACGAAATTGACGTATTGTGGGTCAGTGTCGGGAAACTGGTCGCTAAGCTCTATGGCGATATCAAATACATCGGTCCATTTCATGCGCTGCCCCCTAGTGTTCTTCAGAAACCATATTGATGGTGTACTTCGGAATTTCTATGACGAGATCCGACTCCCCAACCAGTGCCTGACAGCTCAGGCGCGATTCCGGCTCCAGCCCCCAGGCCTTGTCCAGATAGTCTTCTTCGTTCTCCTCGGCCTCTTCTAGCGAGTCGAAGCCCTCACGCACGATGACGTGACAGGTAGTACAGGCACAGGACTTTTCGCAGGCATGCTCAATCGAGATATTATTTCGAAGTGCAGCATTCAGAATAGTCTCATCCTTTCCTGCTTCGATTGTTAAGCCATCGGGGCAAATCACTTCATGTGGAAGAAAGGTTAGCTTAGCCATTTCGGTTTGAATTTTCCTTTGTCGAGGATTAACAGTAACTTTATTTAGTGAACATTATCACCTGACCGACCAACTAGTCGGTCTACTTTTTCACTGCATCGATAGACTCGCCGCGAAGGGCGTTAGCAATGTGTAGATCCATTCTCTTGGCCGCAAAATCGCTGCTGGCCTGGTTCAATTCTTCGGTCGCCGCGTGTATCTGCACACTGCCTCCTGATGTCATTGTGTTCTCGAGCGCCTTAATAGATTCGGCGAGGCTGTCGGCCTCTTCTCGAGACAATAGATTACCGTCAACCAGGAGCGCATTGGCGATAGCGTCCAGCAATTGAGTTGCCTCAAGTTGCGCCTCTTTTATCGACCGAGCTTCCATATCGATCTTTGCGTGACTCTGAGAATCCTGCAACATCTCTTCGATGACACTGGATTTAAGGCCATAGCTAGGCTTAACCTGAATTTCGGCTTTCTTGCCTGTACTCAGCTCTTCTGCGGACACACTTAACAGGCCATCTGCGTCCACCTGAAAACTCACCCGTATCTTCGCGGCGCCCGCCACCATCGCTGGGATGTCGCGAAGTTCAAATCGCGCCAACGATCGACAGTCGGAGACAAGTTCTCGTTCACCCTGCACAACATGGAGGGACATAACGGTCTGACCATCCTTGAATGTCGTAAACTCTTGCGCCTTGGCCACAGGAATAGTTGTGTTGCGCGGAATGATCTTCTCCACAAGCTCACCCATCGTCTCTATTCCTAGCGACAGCGGATTAACATCCAGAAGCAGAAAGCTATCGGGAGATTTATTCCCGATAAGTACGTCGGCCTGAATTCCGGCACCGATAGCGACCACCTTATCGGGGTCAATATCAGTCAGCGGTGTTTTACCAAAAAATTCTGCTACGGCATCGCGAACCAGGGGCATTCGAGTAGAGCCGCCCACCATAACGATATTATCGATATCAGCGACAGTAAGACCTGCATCACGTAGCACCCTGCGGCAGCTCATTATAGTTCTACGAATCATGTCTGCGGTAAGTTTCTTGAGCGTACTTTCCTCAAGCAGGGCAGAGAACTGGTTGATTACGATTGCCGTTTGAGGCTTATCACTCAACTCGTGCTTGGCCGCATTAGCCAACTGCCGCAGTTTCGCCACCGAGGGCACTGCTACGGCAGCCGACTCTTGCAACTGCGCGGCGATCCATTCGGCTATGGCATGATCGATGTCATCGCCACCCAAACTAGTATCACCACCCGTTGCCAGCACTTCGAATACGCCGTTTTTCAGGCTGAGAAGTGATACATCGAAAGTGCCACCGCCCAGATCGAATACCACCACATTGCCTTGATCATTGCTATCCAGGCCATAGGCTACAGCTGCTGCGGTTGGCTCATTCAACAGCCGCAACACATTGAGCCCAGCAAGCTGAGCCGCATCCTTGGTTTGCTGCCGCTGCGCGTCATTAAAATACGCCGGCACGGTGATAACAGCACCTTCTAACGCTCCCTTAAGACTTGCTTCGGCGCGCTCGACCAGCGCGCTTAGAATATCGGCCGAGATCTGAACTACATCCTTGCTGCCGGCCTCAGTCAGAATTGCGGGCGCTCCGTCAGCTCGCGCCTCATCGAATTCGAAGGGGAGATAATCTTGCTTCGCCTTCAGCTCACTGAGGCTTTTGCCAAGCAGGCGTTTGACCGACGCAATCGTGTTGAGTGGGTCATCGACCAATAGCGCTTTTGCCTCGACACCAACTAGTGGCGGCTTGCCTTTGGAGTAATGAACTACAGAAGGAAGTAGATGCTGAGCCGCACTATCTGGCAGAGTTTCTACTCCGGGCCCACAGCTTGCAGAGACTAGTGAATTTGTCGTTCCCAGATCGATGCCCACGGCACGACGATGCAGTGGCTTCGCCTGCTTCCCACCGGGTTCCTGAATCTGGAGTAAAGCCATGTAAATTCGTTGTCTCTATTTTTGAATGTTAATAGAAGCGATTCTTGGCAGCCGGTCTGCTCACTGCAGCTAATAGCCTAATCGAATCTCTTCGCCGGCGTCTATCTCGGCACTTAATTTATAAAGAAACTGAAGCTCGTGATAAACCTTCTTTGCTTCATTGAAATTTTCCAGATCAAAAAACTCTGCAAACTTTTTTTCTTGTTTTTCTAATTTTACGTTTACCTCAGAGCGCAGCGCATCCAGACTCGCCAATGCCGATTCGTCTATAGGCAGCTCATCCAACTTCTCTCGCAACTGTATCTGTTCCAGCAAGAGATCCATGCTTAGATCATTCTGATTGACCTGCTCCACGTCGATATCACGCAGAGACAATAGATAGGCCGCTCTTCGAAGTGGAGACTTTAGCGTCTCATAAGCTTCGTTTAGATAACTGCTTAGCTGCACAGCACGGAGTTTCTCCGGCTCTTCGGCATTAGCAAAACGGTCTGGATGCACCTCACCCTGCTGTCTTCGATATTCTGCCGAAAGCGACTCCTGATCGAGCTCGCAGGCCTCCGGTAAATTAAAGAGCGTGAAGTAATTTCTTATTAGTGATTGCACTTTAGATTGGCTACGCTTGCAGGTTTAGAACGAATCGACTCTCATCAAAAGAGTTGAGTCGAAAAAGTTTTACATCAAATGGGCTAGGTCAGATACTAAAACTCTCGCCGCAACCGCACTCGCCCTTGGCATTCGGATTCTTGAATTCGAAACCTTCATTAACGCCGTGTTTCACAAAGTCCATTTCCGTGCCATCAATGTAGACGAGGCTTTTTGGGTCTACAATAATTTTGACGCCCTGCTCTTCAAATATTTCATCGCCGACTTCCAGCTTGTCGACGAATTCGAGGACATAGGCCATTCCTGAACA
>Ga0209308_10001134_pt1 | contig 25516 bp, 34 predicted proteins | sample COGITO_mtgs_1204_3_FD_184806 | JGI IMG/M metagenome (GOLD analysis project Ga0209308, IMG submission 184806) | Pelagic marine microbial communities from North Sea - COGITO_mtgs_120405 (SPAdes) (version 2) | ecosystem: Environmental > Aquatic > Marine > Epipelagic ...
CAACCAAACTACAGTCCAAGCAACCCAATGAACTGCTACACCAATCGAGTGCTGGCAGACAACGGCATAGTGGTAACAATGGCAGGGGACATGGGAGACGAACTGTTTGGAGGCTATCCAAAATATTCCAACTTATATCACAGCGAAGACAAACCAAGATCTTGGAGACAGTTGTTGGGCCTATGGATGGGACGAGTTAAGAAAGGTAGTTTTCCAATCACGGACGAACCACTAGATGACGAAATTTTGATAGATGAATTAGAAAAATGTTACAGTGATCAACTGTGGAACCCAAAGGATCCAACGGCATCTTACATGGCCCTCGATTGTGTCACACAAGTTCCTGAACAATTTCTCTTACGTAATGATGCATATGGCATGGCATACGGCATGGAAGGACGATTTCCTTTTGCCTCAAAAGAATTTATGCAGTATTGTATGAACATCAAGTCAGCTCACAAATTCAAAGGAAATCAAGCAAAGGTTTTAGTGAAAGAAACATACAAAAAAAAATTACCAGATTATCTATTATATAAGGTAAAAACAGGATGGACTACACCCATTGGCTATTGGTTGATGGACGGCGTTGACACAAAACTTAACGATGCATTTGATAAAAACATAGGTAAAGAAAGATTGGCACAATTGAAAAGATCACAGAAGGCCGGCAAGGGACTATTACCCCAATGGCAAGTAAAAAACTGGAAGGAAAAATATCAAATTAAATAAAGTCATGCCCACACTAGCAGTAGTAACCACATTTCCTCCCAACAGATGGACCGCGTATGCAAAGAGGATGTTAGATAGCCACATCGAATTTTGGCCTGACGATGTAGTATTACATGCGTATCACGAAGGCGAGCAACCAGAATTACAGCATCCAAAAATTAAATTCATAAACATCGAAGATGTTAATCCTGAACTGAGAAGATTTAAACAGAGACATAAAAACGATCCGGTCGCCAATGGTGAAGTGCAGGAAATACCCAAGGGTGTGCGTAGAGATCCAAACGCAGGAAAAAATGACAGAGGCAAAGGATCTTATCTATGGGATGCCGTGAGATTCGCTCACAAGACTTTTGCAGTGGATCATGCAATTAAAACAATAGATACAGATTACATACTTTGGCTAGATGCGGACACTTATACTTTTCGACCAATCACAACAGAGTTTGTCACAGGTTTATTACCCAAAGATAAACTTGTAAACTTCTTAGGACGTGGTGAAAAGTATCCAGAATGCGGTTGGGTATGTTACAACATGAAGCATACAAAGATATCAGAATTCATGGACTACTGGACAAAATTATACATCAACGACACTATATTTCAAGAGCTAGAGTGGCACGACAGTTATCTCTTCTGGCAGTGTGTAAAACGTATAGCACCGAACGACGGCGTAGACATAGGTAAAGGTGCAGGCGCCAAAGGCAATCATGTGTTCATCAACAGTGTCCTAGGTGCATATGTAGACCACATGAAAGGTAAAAGGAAAGTGCGAGGGAAAAGTAGCAAGAGCGATCTACGTGGAGATCGTAACGAAGACTACTGGAAGAACGTTGAGAACTACGATCCGTTCAGTGGTGTGAGTTTTGATCCCAAACAAGCACAGGACATAGTAAGCAAAGTGGCCAAAGGCAAACAGGGCAACTGATGAAGATCGAAGCATGGCCCATGCACGGCCCACTTAACAGTAAAAACATATTTGCGAAATTTTTGAAATCTATGCAGGCAACAGGTGACGATTTACACATCAACAAAGAGATCGACGGTGACGTGGCAGTGATATGGAGTGTGCTTTGGCAAGGCAGGATGCGAAACTACAAACAGATATGGGAAAGGTACAGACAGGCAAACAAGCCAGTGATAGTACTGGAAGTAGGCGGACTGAGAAGGAATCAAAGTTTTAAGATCGCAATAAACGGAGTTAACAGGAAAGCGGATTTTGCCGATCAAGATGTTGACGACACAAGATGGCCATTGTTCAATCATACATTTAAACCATGGAAACAGACAGGGGACAATATAATCATATTAGGACAACACCATGCATCTGAACAATGGAACGGTATGCCTAGCATGAACGTTTGGTTTGAACAACAAATAAATGAAATTAGAAAACACACAACTAGGCCTATACAGATTAGATCCCATCCTAGAAATCCTGTGGGTTTTGATTTTGCAAAATACAAGCATGTAAGCCTTGCACCTCCTGTGATGGACAGCAACACGATAGACGACACAAACTTCAAAGACACACTGAAAGACGCTTGGGCTGTGATTAATCATAGTTCTAATCCTGCAATGGAGGCCGTAATAAACGGAATACCTGTGTTCGTATCTGCAGACAGTTTATGCTATGACGTTGGTAATCATTCTCTGACGCACATCAACAATCCTAAAATGCCTAATAGACAAGAGTGGGCAAACAAATTGTCATACACTGAATGGTTCGAGAATGAGATAGAAGTAGGATTACCATGGAGGAGAATTAGAGACAGAATTATAAAAAATTATCTATGAACACAAACCTAGAAATCGAGTGGAAGCCATACGAAGGAGAAACTGTGAACACAAATCTCATCATACGTGACGGCAAAAAGATACAAGAGACCGCTTTCTTTGAGGATCGCGTAAAAGCAGTTCCAAGGGGCAATGCCTACGTCATCGGCAACGGTCCGTCTAGGAAAGGCTTTGATCTAAACAGATTGAAAGAGACCGGACAGACCTACGGATGTAATGCATTGTACAGGGATTTCATCCCTGACTACATATTCTCCGTGGACACAAATATGTCAATGCAGATGATTGAGGACGAGGTCGGATTGAAGGCCATCCACTACGCACCGGCCTTGCAGGCAAACAGGAAAGAGAGCAAGGGCATGATACATCTCATACCAAACAATCCAAACTGGATATCCGGCAATGCGGCATTCTGGACCGCGGGTGTTCATGGACACAAGAACATCTACCTGATTGGGTTTGACTTCAGAGAGTATGGCAATGGAGAACTGAACAACATATACCAAGACACGGACTACTATGGCGAACGCAATGATGATAAGATATTCGATGGCTGGTTGAAACAGTTCCGAGACATGTTGAAGATGAGACCGTACGTCAACTACACCGTGGTGCATGACAGTCCTCCAGACTTCATGAATTATCTACAGACAGGAACCGATCATGGGAATTCAAAAGTAATAAGTTATAAACAGTTTGAAGATACCGTACTAGCCGGTTCTTGATAGGGTCAGGCCAGCACTCTTGAATTTATTTCTAAAGGCAAAGAAGTTTGCGTTGTGATTCGAATAAGGATCCTTCAGCACAGTCATCTGGTATAGGTGCACCATCTCGTGTGCCAGTGTTTCCACGAAGTCTCGAAAGGTAGGATACTTGCTGTGTAGCTCTATTGCAAAGGTAACCTCAGTCTTATCATAAGGTATCACACTCTGATCGTATGTGCCTTTCCTACACTTCCTGTTATCCCAGTTCGCCCAACATCTTCCCCAGTCGGCATTCATCCTAACTAGATACAGCGGTACCGCAGGTAATTTATTACCAAATAATCCCTTGTTGAGATGCTTGAACCAAGTGACCATTATAGAGTGTGTGGGTCTGAAGTTCCTGGCGTTCTTTCGCCTAGTCAGAGTATTTTCCAATTTGATTTTCAATTGTTTCCGGACTGTGACAGTCTTTTTACTAGTTTTTTTCATGGTTGACTACATTACCAATTGTGCTATAATATACTAATAATTATCTAAATTACCAGGTATAAAAATGCACACAGATTTGCCAAAAACCATTAACGAAGCACTCAAAATACTAGCATATAATGATTATTTCTGGACAGATCCCCTATCGACGCAGAAGACACAGATAAAGCCACACCCCAAAGATTACGACACAGTGAGATCACTGGCAGAATCACAGTATGCATGGACAGAAAAACAGGCCAGACTAGCACTGGTAATTCTTAAAAGATACCTGACCAAATTCCAAGCACACGGCATGGACATCAAGGATTTACTGAATAGGCCAGTGTATGACGACGACTTCCGTGTCATCAGTTTTGACAAAATTATAGAGAAGTACACAGATGAGGACAACGTTAAAAGAATAGAGATGAGATTCCCTTACAACAAGAAAGTGATACAACTGATACGTTGCATGAAAGACAAACGTGACTTGCCTGGAATGTATGCACTGTATGACGGTGAGAAAAAGAAGTGGACCTTCCAACACAGCGACGTCACTGCCTACTACCTAACATTGATTGCAGTGAGATATGATTTCAAGTTTATGGACGATAGTCTGCTGGACGATTACGAAGAAATTAAAAGAGAAATAATAGGACATCGTAAACCCACAGCAAGATTGATAGCAGGTGAGGTTGTGTTGGACAATGCACCCGAACCACTACAAGAATATTGGAATGAGAATCTAAAAGATAAAACTGCATTGGTACAAGTGGACTCGTTGAAGAACTTCAACATATCAACCATGGGCATCAACGTGCCAGCAGAGACCATGGTGGCCTACAAAGTAGCACACAACAATTACCACAAGTTGTGGATAGACTCAAAGGGATTCAGCAAGAAAGAAGTTGTCAAGGGATTGCTAGAATTGGATTGTTTTCCTCTAGTGATGCCCGTGAGTGGTGACATTCACATGGAAGACGATGTAAAAGAGTTCTGGGAATGGATGAACGCATTCAAGGCACACGGTGTTGACTTATTGAATGAATGTAGTTGGGGGTTTGATGTGAAAGAGCCTATCTATAAGAAGGACCTGGAACGTTTCAACAGCGAAAGAACATATCTCCTAGATAATCAAAAATCAAAAGAGTTCTTTGAAAACTTGTATGAGTTACATCAAATGAGTAAACAGTTTAAATTAATCAATGAACAAACAAAAATTATATTCGTGAGAAACAGGATACCAAGAGCATTGATCAAGAGCAAGGTAAAACCAAAGGCATCATTGGTCGCACTGGGTGGTGGTTATTATGCCACTGGCACAGACAATCTAAAAAGAATGCTTGAAAATCTTCCAAAAAAGTTGTATTATAGTGATCACCAACCGAGTAATTGGGATTGGCATGATCACGTTATAGTAAAACTTTAAATATGAGCAGTTGTAAATTAGTAATAAAAGATGAAGTGAATGTGAAGTTCGAGAACCTAAGCCTCGAATGGCGTAAGAGATTATCAAACAAATTCAAATACGAGATACCATATGCTAGACATCTTCCTGCAGTCAAGTTAGGCAGGTGGGACGGTAAAGTGTCATTCTTTGGTTTGGGTGGTACAACATATCTAAACCTGGTTGATCAAATACTTCCCATACTGGACGAGGGTGGTGTGTACATAGATGTTGAGGACAAAAGAGAACAACACAACTTTGAATTCAAAGCAGTTGATAAGAATTATCTGTCACATATAAAATGGCCCGAGAATCATCCTGTGGCAGGACAACCAATAGAACTAAGAGACTATCAAGTAGAGACGATCAACAAATTCATAGAACATCCACAAAGCATACAGGAGATCGCCACTGGTGCAGGTAAGACAATCATTACAGCGGCCTTGTGCCAATTGGTTGAACCTTACGGTCGTACACTGACCATTGTTCCAAACAAGAGTCTTGTCACACAGACAGAAGAGGACTTCCTTGCTTGTAACTTAGACGTGGGTGTGTACTACGGCGACAGGAAAGAGTTGGGTAGGTTCAACACGATTGCAACATGGCAGTCACTAAATGTGTTAGAAAAGAAAAGCAAGGACGAGCACACAACAGACTTTCTGGAGGCCATACAAGGCATCAACACAGTAATAATTGATGAGGTGCACATGGCCAAAGCAGATGTACTGAAAAGATTGTTGACAGGACCATTCGCACACTGCGGCATACGTTGGGGTCTCACAGGTACTGTGCCAAAAGCAGATTATGAATTCATGGGTTTGAAATGTAGCATAGGTGACGTGTCCAACAGGATACAGGCCAGCGAATTACAAGACAAAGGTGTGTTGGCAAACTGTCATGTGAATGTGTTACAGACACAGGATCATCCACAGTTCAAGACCTACGGAGAAGAACTGAAATGGCTGACCACGGACAAGACAAGGATGAAATGGGTAGCCAACACGATTAAAGACATATCCAGTTCGGGCAACACGCTGATACTTGTGGACAGGATCTCTGCCGGGGAGATATTAGAAGAACAGATAGACGATGCGGTGTTCGTATCAGGATCAACCAAAAACACAGATAGGAAGGAACAATATGATGAAATATCTACTGCAACAAATAAAGTTATTATCGCCACATATGGAGTTGCCTCTGTTGGTATTAATATTCCTAGGATTTTTAATCTTGTTCTCATAGAACCTGGCAAGTCGTTTGTCAGGGTCATACAGAGTATAGGACGTGGAATCAGGAAGGCAGAGGATAAGGACAGTGTACAGATCTGGGATATTACCAGCAGTTGCAAGTTTGCAAAAAGACATCTAGGGGCAAGGAAAAAGTTTTACAAAGAGGCCAATTACCCGTATAATATAGAAAAGATAAATTATGAAAATCCTTACACTGGATAACAGAACATACAAGTTAGAGAAAATACCAGAATGGGTAGATGAGAATTTAAGGTTTGCTGTACTGGACAATTCCGATCCGGCCAATCCTGATTTCTTCTACATACCGTTGATATTCCTCGAGAGCTTCAATGCACCGGCGGCGGTGTTGGAAATTGGTCCTCACAAGATAAAGATGCCGTTGGATTGGAAAATGCTTATAGGCGAAGCAGGACAATCCGAGATGCACGTGTTGCCAATCACCAGTCTAAATGACCGAGGGTTTGACGCATTCACTTTCAATCCTCTATCAAGTCCAAAGCCAGATTTCTATCCTATAGATGTGGTAGACATTTACACGGAAGTAAAATGGTACTTCCCGAAAATCAAAACAGGACAGATGCTGGCCGTTCCGCTAAACAACGGTCCAAAACCCATGTGTGCTTACTTCGTCAAGGACATCTCGAGGCAATGCGAACAGGTGGACTATGGCTCCGTCTGGTAGGAAGTCAATCACAATAGACGCACCCATCATGATAACCAGCAACAAGATCGCTGTGTGGATGGATGAGGACTGGATGTATAGTTTCTTTGACTTTATGAAAAAACACAAATTCCAATTTTCAGGTTTACAACACAAACACAATAAGATAAAATTAACATTTGTAACAGCAAAAGAATGCACAATGTTCGCACTAAAATATGCCAGTAGAAAAAAATAGAAAATTCTTTGATTTAAGGAACGGATTAAAAGCCGTTGACTTCAGGAACAAAGATTATTTTGACAGGATAGACGAGAAGGAGAAATCCTTGTATTCACCTTATATGCTGATGAGATACGTTTCCAGTGTGTCATCTAAGGATCCTTTCTACGTGGAACATTACATAGAAATGGTCAACGAGTGTGTGAACAAGCACTGCTTTACATTGGGTAAACACAAGAAACTGTTATGGATACTGACTGCTATGTGTGGGGCGGAGACACAGCAGTTCCATCCATGGCTGAAACCCATGAAGCGTGTGCCAAACAAGAGTCTTAAAAAACTGCAACAAATATACCCCACGTGGAAGGAATCAGATCTAGAGACGTTGGACAAGGTGATCACAGACAGGGAACTAGAGGAACTGATAGAAGCACATGGCATCGACAAATAAATGCACATACTGTGGCAAGGAGTTTGCTAAAGAACGTACACTACAAGTACATCTGTGCGAGCCCAAGAGGAGATATCTGCAAAGAGATGAAAAATGGGTAGTGAATGCATTCATGGTGTTCCAGAGATTCTATCAGATACATCAGCACAATTCGAAAACAAAGACGTACGATGATTTCGTTAAGAGTTCGTACTACAATGCCTTTGTAAAGTTTGGCCGTTTCATCATGCATATTAATCCACTGTATCCAGAGAAGTACATAGAGTTTGTGTTGAGATCAAAAATTAAGTTGGATCATTGGTCCAGGGATGACTTGTACGAAACGTATCTCATAGAAGCACTAAAATCGGAACCTGTGGAGGCCGCACTACAGAGGAGTATTGCAACAATGATGGACTGGGCAACAGAACAAAACGCACAATGGAGTGACTACTTCCGTTTGGTCAACACCAACAGGGCAGTGCAACACATACAGCAGGGAAAGATAAGTCCGTGGCTGTTGTTAGGTTGCAACGCAGGCAAAAGGATGTTAAAATCACTTAACGACGAACAATTACAAATGATTGAAAGATTTATTAATACTAGTTTCTGGCCAAGCAAGTTGAAGAGCTATCCTGCTGATCACATGCTGGTACAGGACACAGCAAGGGAGGCCAAGATTGTCTAAGATCGATTTAGAAGTGTCTGACAACTTGCAATTTGATGACGGCGACTGTGCCGTGATAATCAAAGAGGATGGATCCATAGGAAGAGTGGTCATGCCTGATGTTAATAGGAAAATGATAGCGTCCGAAGGATACAGGAAACTGTTAGATGTGCTAGAAGTATTGCAACCAGGTGCACGTGATAAAATGATAAATTATGCTGAAAAAGGCAAAGGGAGTATGCACTAATGCCTGAACCAGTTGACGTAAGTAAAAAACATTTTTATATAAGCATGGTCAAAAGCGTTGTTCGAATTGCCGGATGTGCCGCGGTACTGCTAGGTGGAGGAATCATTTGGCTTGCTGGTGGGCTATTGATCGCAGAACTTTTAGGAATTGCTGAGGAATTATAATGCCTGATGTAGACATAGACTTCTTTGACAGAGACAACACACTAAAACTTTTCAAGCACACACCTGCTTCAATGATCAAAGATGGCAAAAGCGAGAAACACAAAACAGGAGTCTACTTCCACGCTGTTCCCGAACATCCTGTGACAGGACATGCTTCACTGGATTACAAGAATGCAGAGGACAGAGGATACTTTAAAATAGATTGTCTAAATGTAAACATATACAAAGATGTTAAATCAGAACAAGAACTAGTAGAACTGATGATACAGGAACCTGATTGGGACATGTTGAAAGATCCAAAGATAGTGGAAAACCTTTTCCACCTGAATGGCCATTTCAATATAGTGTCCAAATTAGAACCACGTACCATAGAACAACTTGCGGCTGTACTAGCAATCATACGTCCTGCTAAAAGAGGACTGATGTATAAGGACTGGACAGACATAATGAAAGAGGTATGGTCTAGACCAACCGATGGCAGTTACTTCTTCAAGAAGTCACACGCTGTGGCATATGCACAGGCCATAGTAGTGCAAATGAATATGCTCACGAAAGATAAATATAACTTTAGTGTACAACAAGACAAATAAAAAACTCACTAAAAAATCCAAACCCACTGTAGTAGACCTATCCAATGATGGACCGTTCTCGGTCGTGTCGTTGTCCAAGTTCCTCACAGACTACTGGAAATCCAAAGCAAAGCACACGTGGAAAATACTGAACAAAGAGGGTCAACTGAATGCCCTCTGGATCAAGAATGAACTGCCTTACTGGCAACAGATTTGGGGTGAGCGTGGTATTAAAATTAGATGGGATCGCAGACAGCGGTCTTTTTTTTTGAATTGTATTAAGTAGGACGCCTAACTAGTTGGATTGTCCTCCTCTTCACACGTTTCTTGGAGATGTCAGAAAGTCTCACGGTTGGCCCGTGTAGTATTTTAACATCCTTGGAGTTGAGTGTGATCAAAGTTGATCGAAAGTGTCTGAATTCGCCTTTGAGAAATATGTTGATTGGCAATTTACGATTTGATTCGTGCCACCAAGTTTCACCAGATTTCAAAAACTGGGCTTTGTCCTGTGACATTATCAACTTACCGTAGTCGTAGAAACTAATGACATTGGTATCTTCGTTTTGTATTATGCCCACATACTCCAGGTCTCCCTTTTGGATAAGGCTCAAGAATGGGAATTTGTCTCTTAATGTGTTAAAAATTTCATTCATTCTATATCTATAAATACTGTTAAATATGTACAATGCAAACAGTTTCAAGATATTTACTATCACAGTTGGTAATAGCCTACGTAAGTGGTTATCACGGGAGGAGTTCAAAAGTGTACGATAGACGCCTAACACTGCACAGAGGGGTATCAAATCCTGTGACGTTCACATTCAAGAACGAAGATCAGAAGGCACAGGATATCACATCCAAGACTTACGAGTTCAACATGATTGATTCCGAGAGCAAAAAAGCGGTTCTAACCAAGACATTGAGCATATTAGATGATGGATCAACGGTGAGCACAAAAGGCGACGCAAGTTGCACGATCACAGAAGGTGATTTATTACCACTAGACGCCAAGTTCTACAACTTCTCAGTGCGGGAAGTAAACTCAGATGGTAGCAGAGAGATCACGTATGCAGACACAGGATATGCGGCCGCAGGCACAGTTGAACTGTTGGATGGTGCATACCCGGAATTCGTAGCGAGTACAAGTGTTTCAAGTTTTACCGCATCAGGAGGCCCGTTAGCATATACTTCAGGATCCATAGATGCAAGGCCGGGCATCAACAACAATAAAGCATTACACACGATCGCAGTGTACACAAAGAATTTCTCAGGAGCATTGAGAGTGCAGGGCACCATGAGTGCATCACCAAGCAACACAGATTACTTTGACATTACCATGGAAGGTGCGGGATCCACCGCAAACTCATTCTCGGATTCTACAACAGTATCCAATTTCAATTTCACAGGCGTTTATCACAGCGTGAGATTCAGTTGGGGCAACGACACTGGTAACACTGGTGTGATTGACAAAATCCTATATAGACAGTAAAATAGTATAGATTATGAATCTTATACAGAATACAATTCTGACTAGTCTTCCTGCGAACAGAAAGAAAACACCAAGCGGCTGGATCAGTTTCAACGCACCTTGTTGTGTGTACAACGGAGAGACCGCGGACAGGAAGAAACGTGGAGGACTGATGACCAGTGCGGATGGCACAGTCAGTTATCACTGTTTCAACTGTGGATTCAAAACAAGTTATGTGATAGGACGTAAACTGACCTACAAGATGCGGCAGTTCATGAGTTACATAGGCATACCAGAAGATACCATACGTAAGTTGGCCATAGAGGCCATGCGTGAAGAAGAGGGCGATGTTAAGTATGAGAAGAAGAAATTTGTGACATTCAAGAACAAGACACTACCCAAGGACACGCACAAATTAGATGTGTGGTTGGAGAAGTACGTGGGCAATGATCTCACAGAACCACAATGGAAGAAGATAGATGGCCTATTGAAATATTTGGAAAGCAGGGGAATGGGTGCCGACTGGTATGACTTCATGTACTCACCTGACAAGGTGTGGGACGTGCATCAGAGATTGTTGATACCATTCTATTGGCGGGGAGAGATTGTCGGCTTCACAGGTAGGATGTTTGAGGAATCGCAAGGCGTAAAATATTACACAGATGTTTGGCCTGGATATGTGTTCAACATGGATGCACAGGACTGGACAAGGAAGTTTGTGATAGTCACAGAAGGGCCATTTGATGCCATATCCGTTTCTGGTGTGAGCATATTGGGATCAGAGATAAATGACACGCAGAGAGAGTTGATCGATGGACTTGGCAGGAAGGTAATTGTAGTACCAGACAGAGATGCCCCTGGGCAGAAACTGGTAGACCAGGCAACGGAATTTGGCTGGAGTGTTGCATTTCCAGAATGGGACAAGACTGTTGGCGATGTGGCGGATGCTGTGTTGAAATATGGTAGGCTGTTTACTATGCAATCAATACTGAAAACCACAGAGTCAAGTAAACTGAAGATAGATTTAAAGAGAAAGATGTATGGATAAGCTCATCAATGTTTTTGGAGATTCCCACACCTACGGCGACGGCTTGCCTGATTGCGGACACGAGAAACCGTGGGAACAACACAGTTTACTTTCGTGGCCATACCACGTGTTTGACGGAAATAACATTAAAAATTTTTCCCGGCCCGGATGTTCAAATGATACCATAAGTCTGGAACTGCATAGACAAACGTCAAAGGAAAATGTTGTCCTAATAATGTTCACCTATCCTGAAAGATTACACATTACAAAAAATGGTTATAACTTTGTAGCAAGTCATAATTTTGCACAATCGGTAGCAGATAATGGTAATGAAAACTGGATAGCAAAGCAACTTGCTAAAAAATTTGAAACAAATTTCAAAGAGTTTGTAGGAAAAAATTTTGATGATGATTACCTTGAAATAATTTTCCTTAAGAATATTCTATTTTGTCAATACTTCTGTGAGAGTAATAATATCAAATATTACTTCACCATGGTGACCAAAAGGCAGAAAAATAAATTAAATGGCACTTTAAGAAAATACAGAGATAGTCTTTATAATAATGTTAATTGGGAAAATATTTTTTTAGTCGACGGCAAATATGGTTTTACCGATTATGCCAAAAAGATCAAAGCAAAAAAAGGAAACGACGGTGATCACCTAGGTGTAGATTATCATAAACTATTTGGTAATTTATTTTTAGATTGGATTAATAAGAAAAATCAATTATAATATTGCAATGGCTGATTACAATAACAACGAACCACAACACCAGGCTAAGAACTATTCTTTTGATGTACAGAAATTGTATATAGAGATGTTGTTGGCCGACGCTGAATCATTTGCTAGGGCACAGAACATATTCAACCCTAACTCGTTTGATCGTAAACTGCAACCACTTGCCAAGTTTGTCAAGGACTACATGGACGAGTACAAGGTCATGCCTGAAGTTGACATAGTCAATGCATCACACGATATAAAATTAAAGACAGCGAAGGATTTAGATCCAAGTCACTTCAACTGGTTACTAGATGAGTTTGAAACATTTTGTAGACATAAAGCACTTGAACAAGCAATACTATCATCGGCCGATCTATTAGAAAGAGGTGACTATGGTCCTGTTGAGGACATGGTCAAGGAGGCCGTGCAAGTTGGCCTTACAAGAGACCTTGGTACAGACTACTTCGAAGATCCAAAGGGAAGACTAGAGGCACTTAAGGATAACAATGGACAGATCAGCACTGGATGGCAGAACTTGGACAAGAAACTGTTTGGTGGCTTCAACCGAGGAGAACTAAACATCTTTGCGGGTGGGTCGGGTGCAGGCAAGAGTTTGTTCTTGCAGAATCTTGCAGTTAACTGGGCACAGGCCGGACTGAACGTATGCTACATATCTTTTGAATTAAGTGAACAACTTACAGCCATGAGACTGGATGCAATGATGACAAATATTCCAACTAAGAAAGTATTCCCTGAAATTGATAATGTCGAGATGAAAGTCAAGATGCTGGCCAAGAAATCAGGTAATTTACAGATCAAATACTTGCCAAGTGGTAGTAATGTGTTGGATGTGAGGACATACTTGAAAGAACTAGAATTGAAGAATAAGAAGCAGATAGACTGTATACTGATCGACTACTTGGATCTCATGATGCCTAAGAGCAAAAGGATAAGTCCTGCAGACTTGTTCATCAAGGACAAATATGTGTCTGAAGAACTGAGAAACTTGGTCGTTGAAAAACAATGTGTATTGGCAACTGCATCACAGTTAAACAGGGCATCAGTTGAAGAAATAGAGTTTGATCACTCTCATATATCAGGTGGACTGTCTAAGATACAGACAGCAGACAATGTGATTGGTATATTCACATCGAGAGCAATGAAAGAGCGTGGCAGATATCAAATACAGTTCATGAAGACTAGATCCAGTTCTGGCGTTGGACAAAAAGTAGATCTTGAGTTTGATGTAGACAGTTTGAGAATAAGAGACTTGGCCGATGACCCAGAATACAAACAGTTTGACAAACAGAGAAGCACAATATACGATTCTCTGAAACAGACATCCAAAGTATCCTCAAGTAGTGGTGCACCAAAAGATGCGAGACCTGATGTACCAGATCCAACAAAAGGCGACACTATTGGCAAAGTCAAGGCTACCGTGGAAGGTGGCAAACTGAGACAACTTCTAAACGAACTGCACTCAGATGAAGAACAGTAATGACATTGATTACATATACGAGAAATTAAGTTCTCTTTATCCCAACTACGCTAATAAAAAACCAAAGGCTAAAATATATTCAAAAGCGTACACCAGTCTTATAGGTGTGATGCTTTCTGCACAATCTCAAGACAAACGAACAGCGATTGCATGTAGACAATTATTCTCACTGGCCAACACTCCGGAAGACATGCTCAAACTTACACAAGAAGAAGTGATTGAGGCAATCAGGCCTGCCGGACTGTTTAATGCCAAGTCAAAAAATATACTTGCCACTAGTAAGATGTTGCTAGAAGAATTTAATGGACGAGTGCCACACACTCAGAAAGAGTTAATGACACTGCCTAGAAGAATTTAATGGACGAGTGCCACACACTCAGAAAGAGTTAATGACACTGCCTGGTGTTGGACGTAAGAGTTCAGACATCGTGATGCGATTCGTTTTTGGCGAGCCACACATAGCAGTGGACACACACGTTTTCAGAATGTTGTGGAGATTGGGGTGGGCTGACAGCCTGGACGAGGGCAAGGCATCTATCACTGTGAACAACACCACGCCTGGCAAGTACAAGTATGGTGCACATATGTGGTTGATAACACACGCCAAATACGTTTGTAAATCTAGAACACCTGTGTGCAATGAATGTGTGATCACTGCCGCTTGTGACAAAAGAGATATCACTGTTCCAAAGAACAAATTACGCCAAAAAGTATAACCAAAATAATATACGCAGATAAATATTCCTGTCCAGAGCTTTATGCGAGAGGCGATAACAGGCAAACATAGGCATGAAAAATAAAGAACTAAACGACATAACAAGGCTATACGATAGATTCATTAGGCATTGTCCAGGCACAGAAGAATACACGCACAGGCTAGCCGAGGAAACTCAAATCATCCTTCAACTACGTTTCGTAGACTACTTCATACAAATATGTGACATCATCGCAATGACACGAGACATACCACACATGACACGTGGTAGTGCTGGTTCGTCATTGGTCTGTTACCTACTGGGCATAACAGATGTGGACCCAGTGGAGTGGGACATACCCGTGGCAAGATTCCTCAACCCTAACAGGGACGACCTCCCTGACGTGGACATAGACTTCCCCCATCACAAGCAGAACGAAGTCATGCAGAGGATATTCAAGAAGTGGCCCGGACGCAGTGCTAGGATATCTAATTACGTGCTCTATAAGGATAAATCAGCAAGGCGTGAAGCGGCCAAACGATTGGGTGTCAAGGGTAACCTACCCCGCAGGTTCACATACGATTCACTAGGCATCGATGTCAAAGAAGCCAAACGAATTGAAAATAAATTGAAAGGCAAGAAGAGATGCATATCAAAACACTGCGGAGGAATAATAATGTTTCAAAGACAACTACCAAAAAGCCTGTTCACGGCGGAAAATCAAATACTACTAGACAAGAACGAAGTGGAGGACCTAGAACACCTGAAGGTGGATATTTTAGCCAATCGTGGTTTGTCACAACTCATAGAAATAGATCCAACAATGAAACTGACAGACTATCCTCAGGAAGATGCCGCTACCTCGGACCTTTTGTGTCGCGGAGACGTGTTGGGAGTGACACAGGCAGAAAGTCCGGCCATGAGGAGACTGTTCAGGGCCATACAACCAAAGAGTAGCAAGGACTGTGTGTTCGGCACTGCACTGATAAGACCGGTTGCTACGTCTGGACGTAAGAAAGCATCCATGTTCCATGACTGGAGCACGGAACGTATGAGTGACACAATAGTGTACGAAGACGATGCCATAGACAGGATATCAGAAGTGCTAGGCATAGACAAGTACGAAGCCGACATGTATAGACGTGCATTCGCCAAGAAGAACGAAGAGAAGATAATGCAGTTCATTACCAAGTTGGGCGACCATCCACGCAAGGATGAGATAATCACAATGCTACAATCACTTTCCGGTTTTGGTCTGTGCAGGGCACACGCTGTGAATCTGGGAAGATTGATATGGGCCTTAGCATACCAGAAAGCACACAATCCAGAGAAGTTCTGGAAGTCATGTCTGAAGCACTGTCAAGGATCTTACAAACGTTGGGTATACAGGACAGAAGCCAAAAGAATCGGCATAGATGTCATCACACCAAGCAAGTCTGACAAGTGGGACACTCCAGAATTCCAATATAGAAAATACGGATGGTGGAGTCAAGAGGACTTCATGCCAGGCATGTATGTGAAAGAACTATATCTAGACAAGGTAGAATTCGCAGGAATGATAGCAAACGGCAGAGTGTTTCGTGGAGACAAGGGCAGGTACGTGACGTTCCTTACGCTGGGTGTGGGTAACGGACAATACATTGATGTTACTATAAAGAAAGCATTTGCCTACAGCGACTACGATGTGGTGCGAGGACAGGGGACTGTCAGGTATTCCAATAATTCAGAGTACGTGGAGTGCTATGACTCCAAAGGATTCCGACTGGAAAAATTTATCAATAACTAACGTAATCATGCAAAGATGTAGAGAGTTTGAAAAAACATTCCCGTTGGTCCCAAATACCTGGCACAGATGCCACCAATATGCCATCAGCGATGCACTTATGCCTAATATAAGAAACGTATGGAGTTTTGGTATAAGCAAAGAGTGTTTTGAAAAAACATTCCCGTTGGTCCCAAATACCTGGCACAGATGCCACCAATATGCCATCAGCGATGCACTTATGCCTAATATAAGAAACGTATGGAGTTTTGGTATAAGCAAAGAGTGTCGAATGGAAGAACAGATAAGGAAGCATAATAAGGAGACAAAGATACACACATGGGATCCTACTCCGATTAGTCAAACAACCATAGACAAAGCAAATAGTAGAATGGCCAACATCATCCATGCCAACAAGGCCTACGATCCAGAAAACAAATCACTTACTTTTTACACGACCGATCCAACCAAGAGATGTTACAGTCTGGAAAACTTTGATCCTGAAAATCTAGTACATTCATACACTGTTAATTGTGTGAGCATCAAAGATATCGTAGAACAACTAGGTAACAGTGTAGATCTAATAAAGTTTGACATAGAAGGAAGATGGTATGAGATTTGTAAAGAAATACTCGATCTCAATCTCAATGTTAAACAAGTTGTTGGAGAATTTGAAATGTACATGGGAGACGAGGACACACAATTTCAAAATCTGAATGCCATAATTGAAAGATTCAAGAACAACGGATACAAAGTTTATTGCAACAGATTGTTAGCGGAGACCAACACTGGACATATTCCTAACAATCCTTGTGTAGAACTTACTTTTATAAATGGCTAAAGCAATCAATACAGTAAAAGACAAATCACAACTACAATCACTTTTATCAAAGATAAGCAAGGGTAAGAATTTATTAAGCCAATGGATAACTCTAGATCCCATATACGTTGGCGGGATAACCAAAGCAAATTATCTCGAAAGCATACACAAACAACTAATCGAATCTACACAAAAAATATCCGTTAACGGACACTGGTGCGAGTTTGGTGTCAGAGAAGGCAGAAGTCTCAAATGGCTAATCGAAGAATATCCACAACAGGTGATTCATGCCTTTGATTCTTGGCAAGGACTTCCAGAAGACTGGGATAACGGAACGGGTAAGGTTGCTGACATGAGTTGCGATCCTCCTGTAGTGCCGGAGCACATAAAACTACACAAGGGGTGGTTCAAAGATACACTGCCCAAATGGAAGCAGAACAACAAAGGACCAATCGCTTTCTTGCACATGGATGCAGATATCTATTCATCCACCAAAGAAGTCTTAACAGCATTGAATGATCAGATCGTAGCAGGAACGGTGATCACGTTCGACGAGTTCTGTAACTTTCGACTGTCCGGCAAGATGAGCAAATGGCAGGATCACGAGTTCCTGGCACTGATCGAGTGGTTGGACGAATGTAAGAGAAAAGTTAAGCCGTTGAATAGGAACTGGGCCTATCAAGCAAGTTGTGTTGTTGTATAAATTTATGTAATTCGTCTGCCCATGCATGATGTCCTCGTTCACTAGGGTGTCCGTCGTTTGCAGATTTTGTCCAACCGTTCTTTGCACAGAATTCAAAATGACTCTGCACATAATCTTTGTTGGGCACAATTACTTTGTGTTGTGCGGATGATCTGTTATCCTTTTGCATTTGTATATTTTCTTTCACAAACTCGCTGGTCTCGAAATTATAAAAGTGCTTTCTGTCTATTTGATCTTTAAGCAATTTTAAATCAGGTCTTTGTTTTCCGTTCACCTCTGTTTCGGGCAGATCGTTCGTGAGTGCATGATAGAACACATACGGTATGTTGTGATACTTCAGGAAGTACTGTAAGGACAGTATGTTGGTGTACAGTTTTACTGCACTTGATAGTTCGAGATCCATGTCCTTGTCACGCATGAAGAAATCGTGTTGCCAAAGTTGCCAGGTGCTCCATTGGTAGTCAAACTTCAACAGTTCACCTTTTATGCCGCCTTCTTTTTCCTTTGGAGTCACGTAGTTGCTCACGTAGTCCCACCTGTATCCTGTGGTCCACCCTATGCTTACGAACGTGTCTTTCAACTTGTCTGGATTCTTGAAGAACCAGTGCATTGTGGTGTTGAGTATCCTGTCATTGCCCCTACCTCCCTTTGCCATGCTGATGGTAGGTTCGTCTATATCCAACAGTCTACCTAACTGTTGATGACAACTATTAAACTTTTTCCTTGTGCTGAAACTACAGCCGTTACTTAGATGATACCTCATATACTTTTACTCACGTGTGCCCAACACTCCCCTGATTCAAATTCATCAATGCTCCATTGACAGTGTGCTATCTTGTTTGCCCATTTAGATTTATCTCCTGTAAAAGGATATTCTACTTCACTTATCTCTTTACTGCTTACTTCATACACCATGCTTCCTGAATCACATGCTACGTTAGGTATTCCATTTATTACTGCATCAATGCCCGTGCCCGAACTGTAAGTTACTGTGCACCAGGCCTTCTTCAGTTGTTCTGCTATAGGAACAAACTCGGACTTCCTGACATCTGCCTCTTGCCAGTGTACGTCCGCTACCCGTAATACTTTCTGGCGGAGTTTGCTATGAAGACTGGACTTCCTGTACAGCGGATGTGGCCTAATAATAATTTTCCTGTCCGTGTGATTCCTGATCTGATCGACTGTGTGCTCTGTCCATGCGAATACATCTTGTCCCCTAAGACTTGCATCGCCTACTTTCTGCATACAAATTAGGATGTAGTCACCGTCCTGTTTCCAGGGTACATCAGGATCATAACCATTACGTTCAAATACTTTTTTTGACCTGTCTCCCTCTATGTGTTCGAATCCCCATCTTGCATCATCCCAAAGGAACCCATTTACCCCGACCCTGAATTCATTGTGAAACGCAGTGTCTATGGGTCTACCAATTAATTGTGTTTCTATTTGCACGTAAGGGATACCACTTTGGATTACCTTGCCCTTGCCTTGGTGTGCTGACCTACCTCTATCATCTTTGTAACTACCAAATATTACAGCACAGTCATAATCATTGGTATTACCACTATTGGTAATATTACCATTGCATCCTTTTGCAAACGAGTGCAAAACGTCTCTGTACTGCTCATGGTTGGCTGTGTCTTCTATTACTGCTACTCGCATAGGGATATTTAAGGAGCGGAGCGAGAGCGTTAAATTTTAAGAAATGCGTTTTTTAGAAATAACGCGGAGCGTTAAAAAGCGTAAAGCCGGCCTGCCCTTGAGCTGACCGACTCCACAGTGTAAGCAAACTAGAATGTAAACTTGATTCCAGCCGCCATGTCGTTTGTGTCTGTACCTGTTGGCACATCCGTCATCTGATAAGCACCATACATGCTAAAGTTCTCGCCGAATTTCTTCTCAGCGCCAACTGTAGTGTATTTGTTACCATCCTCGATCTCACCATAACCAACTGAGAAAGTTGTCCCACCGATCTGGTGTGAAGCAACTACTTCATTAGCAGTGGTTTCTACAGCAGTAGACTCCACTTCTTTGATTGTGTGGTTGTAACCGATTGTTGTAGCATCAGAAAGGTCGAATGTGATACCCGCACCCATGTACTCAACTGAGTTCACTTTGTCATCTGTGTATGCACATCTGTGTATGCAACACCGATGTTTAGTGAGTCAGAGATGTCCATAGAAGCCGCGGTCTCGTACACGTCAACGCCAGATTTACCAGTTGAACCGTCAACTTTTATCAAGTTGTCGAACTGGATTGCACCTAAACTGTTCGAGTACACAACTGTGTGTGAGTCCCTGCTGAACAATTTCTGTGCGGCACTTCCGCCGAATTCTGGGAACACATCTGTCTTAGATGGAACTGGATTGCACCTAAACTGTTCGAGTACACAACTGTGTGTGAGTCTCTGCTGAACAATTTCTGTGCGGCACTTCCGCCGAATTCTGGGAACACATCTGTCTTAGATGTAACAGCACCCTTGAACACAGAGTTCTGTCTTCCTGCTGATAGCACACCTTTGTCACCCATGTCAATACCAGCGTAGGCCAGTTTAGAGTCAAATGGTGATGAACCAGAGTCATCCGCATCGATGTCCACTTCTAACTTGGCGAAGCCGTCGATCCCTTCTGCGATGTTGCTATTGAAGTCAACACCTATGGCAGAACCGTTGTTCTCCGCTTTAGATGTCGCTACGCCTGAAGCATTCTCATTGTTTGACAGCATGTAGTTCAAAGAACCATACACTTTCATCTCGGCCGCTTCAGCCGGTGCCGGTTTCATAACCGACCATAAGGCAACAAGTGCTACTATAATAGCCACACCTATCGCCGCTTTTTTCTTAGTCATTTTCATAGATTGTTTTTCTCCCGTATCTATATGATTAATATGCGATCACAGGCCTCGTGACCGCTCTGGATTGTAAGGCATATTTATCATAATTGCAACCATTGAGTGCAACATTTTTTACCAAAATAGTTTACACCTGTGTCTTTACAGTGTATAATTACGGGTAGCAAAGGAGGTTCACAATGGGCATACACTACGACTACAAGAACACCAGGGGCGCCAAGAAACTACAGAAACAGCAGGAGAGGGAACAGCGTAGGCGGAGCAAGAAGGCACAGCAGATGCCTGAGAAGAAGACAGATGAGACCCGACCCCTGACCCTGGACATGATCACCGATCCCGACAAATGATAAACCAGAGACTGTTCGACCACTATGGCATTGACACCCACAAGGACCTCAAGATACGACAGAAGTGTCCCAGGCCCTTCGACACAGTGCTGATAGACAAGCGTGGATCCTGCTTCGCCTGTGAGTGCACCGCTTGGCTACCACAGAGCATAGGCAACCTTCAGGTCAGTGAGTTGTCTGACATTATAGGATCCGAGATGCACCAGCACCTACAAAGCACCATCGATGATGGCACATACAGGTATTGCAATCAAGCTCAGTGTACATATCTCCAGTCGATCGACTGGCCCTCGGGCACACCCACGACCGTGGAGCATCTGCGGCTGGCCATAGATGACAGTTGCAACCTACGTTGTCCCACGTGCAGGAATGGCATGATCTTCCACAAGGATGGAGCGTCTTACAAACTGGGCATCAAACTTGCCAACAAGATAAACAAATGGTTACGCGACAGTGACCGTCCCATCCAGGTACACATAGGTTCTGATGGTGACCCATTTGCATCACACGTGTACAGGCACTTCATGGAACAAACGCCCACGAGGGACAACATCAAGTACAGCATTCTGACCAACGGACTCATGTTCGGGGAGTTTCACACCAGGATACCGCACGTGATTCACAATCTCCAGGAACTGGGAGTCAGCATAGACGGTGCCAGCGAGGGCACCTATGAAAAACTGAGGCTTGGAGGTCGATGGGATAAAATCAAAACAAACCTTGAGTCCATGGCCGACTGTAAGGCCAAGAACAATTTCACTTTCCGACTACACATGGTTGTGCAACAGGAGAACTGGTGGGAGATGTCAGACATGATCAGACTCGCCGAACAGTATGGCGTTGACCAAGTCTATTTCAACAAGATACAAGACTGGAATACCGCACTGGATTATTCCCAACAGACATTCACAGGACTAGAACAGTTCAAGATTTTGGTCAACGAGGTGAACAACAGATCCGAGAGATTCGGCAGTGAGAGGAAATACCTAGTAAAGGGATTTCATGATCACAATGACAGTGTCACTGTTTGATCCACCTTGTTGTTCCTGATGAACACATCATAAAGATCTCCCACTGAATCAATGTAATCCTTAAAATTACCAATCGGCAACGTAGGCCCCAATGGCTCTTTGCCTTTATCACGCATCCATTTGACATACGCCGGAGGGAATGGTGCCGAGTAAGGCTTGTACAACAAAACATCAAACGTGAATGGTAACTGGGTATTGTTGTCTATCAATGCTACATGATCGCTTTTGAGCCATGCCTCGTAGTCGGTCCTGCCAATGCTCCAGTACTGGAGTTCTAACTGACACTGACCGTGGAACAAGAATCTTTCTGGATTCTTGATGCCTGGAATTTGGTGCTTGAAATTCGTATCACTGTTTTGTTCCACGTATCTGATTTTGGACCCTTGTTCTATAATGTGGAACGCATCATTGATATCATAGAACGCCTGTAGATGATCTCCCTTGAACAGATCTATCACTTTAGATATGTTAGAATTCTTTTCTTGGACTGCCGCCCAGTCTCGGTGTACTTGATTGAGGAAATGTTGATCAACTTTGAATTCACCATAATCAAAAACCCTTATGTCAAATTTTGATTTCAACAATTGATTTATATTTTTTATGCTGGTTTGTAATCTGTCGACGGCGTGGTAAGGAATCTTATCTTGTTTGATTTTGAAGTGTGGGCTGGGAAGGTGTTCGACCCAGTGTTCGATCAACTCGGGGTGCATTACATCTATGTCTAGTGAATCGCCCGTCTGTGTCCAAATTAGTTTCATGTCTGGGAATTATAAATCCTCATGACGTCGATCAGGTCCTCACGTGACCTGGCCTTAGGAGCACACATTCCGCAGTTGCATGTTTTCTGCACACACTTCAAAAAAAGATTGGAGTCCGTGGACAGTTTACTCTCCATGTCGTCTATGTAGTCATCCATTGTGTCTTGTGTCGCGATAGGTCCCCTGTCGCCGTTCATTGTCACGTGACAGTCTTTATTTGTGTAGAAATTTTTTGTGTGGGAGTCTGCCATAAGGAAAAACTGGTTGGCAGAACAATGGTATCCTGTGTAACTGTTGTCCTCCCGTGGAACAAATTTGACAGGATTTTTGAAGTCCCTGTTCACACACATCAGCCTATTGCCACAGCAGGCCCTGCCTTTAGATATCACATTTGCATCTTTTATTTTTGCTATCAGGTCGTCATGCAGTCGTGGCCAGAACTCTTTGAGATCCAACAACTGCTCCTCGCTGTATTGGCCGAGGTCTCCGTCTATCAGTTTTGGATGTATGTTGTAACCTTTTTTCTGCATGAACCTACTCATGTAAATGGACTCCTGCCAGTACTTGGGGTACATCATTATGACGCCGCCATATCTTTTTCCGGAGTTGTGAGTGGCACTGAGATTCCGTAGATAGTTTTCCTTCAACTTACCGGGACCTTCTGCGTGATAACTGAACTGTACATATTCAAGATGCTTGAGCACATTGGCCCATCTCTTTTCATTAGAAGAGGCATTTGTGGTAAGCATTCGTATCAGTGACCATCTATCCCGATATTGATCATAAAGCTCACTGCTTTTTTCTAGTAGGTACTCTATGTCAGGATGATAAAGTGCTTCGCCGCCGTAGATGTTCAGTGTCACTGATCGCATGGTTTTTTTCTTAACCTTCATCACACGATCGACATATCTCAATGCCTGGGCGAGCATATTCTCGCACAGCTCTTTATCCGGATGAGATTGCTTGTTGTCGTGTCCCGAACAATAAGAACAATCGTAATTGCACTTCATGGTGACACGCCAATCTAAAAGAAAACCTAGTTTTGTTCTCGGTGTGGCAAAGGGTTCTAGAATACGCACATCTGGCATGTGTGTAATTATGCTACCGCAATTTACGATGAAATTTTTGTAAGAACAACTCCGCGAAACGTTCATGGTGTCGCACACCGTAGTGCATGCCATCGCTGGCTAGATCTGGTTTGTCATAGGGCACACGCTGTTCAAACTTGTCCCAGTAAGGCCAGCAGTTTCCAATTGTATAGTCTTCTAACACGTTAAGACCTTTGATATGTTCTTGATATGAGTCTTGTGCGAAGCAATGGAAAGTCTTGCATTGATTACGTTCAGCAAACTTTTCTAGTAAGAAAATATTCTTCAAAAAGTTTTGTTGATCTGTGTCTTCGTTTTCAAACTTTAATAACGGATCACCTGAAGTGATATTAATCTGATGCATAGGTTTCTTATTGAAATTTAATAATCTCTCCCTCCTACTCCACGCCGGCCAACAAACTATGATAATGTTTGGATTTATTATTTGCTCTGACCCTTGTAATATTCTAAAAATTAAATCAGCACTAGCACCTGGCAATGCCAAATTCCAGTATCTTAATCCTTGTGTGTTGTGTTTTGAAAGATGAGCCACCCAGTGTTCTTCTTCGCCTAGCCCTTCACCGAAAGTATGACTACAACCTAACACAACAACATTTTTTTTACCATCGGGCATTGGATCCCATTCCGGACAACGATAACCATGTGAATTAGTTTTGTAACCGTTCTGTATTGTGTATAATGAGTTGTCTTTATGATCGGGTAACCCTTTGTCTGTGTAATGGCCAAACTTCATTATATGCTTCCTTTCGCGTTCGTCAGCCTCTGGTTTATCCTGTGTACTATGTACAGTTCCATGAAGCCCATCCTTTTCCTATTGCCGAACATTGTGGGGTACTTCAACTTGCCCATCATGAGATACTTCTCATCCGCGTACAGATCAAGTCTGCCCTTGTGCTTGGGGTATCTGAACTCCAGTGCCTTGTGTTTCCATAGGTACTTGACCAGTTTTGATTCGTCCAACAACATGGTCTCTGCCAGTGCGGGTGGTATGTTTTCTTTGAACTGTTTCAACCTGATGGAATAAAATTTCTTCACACAATTAATTATTGTGTTTTTGGCGTGCCCGGAAGGATTCGAACCTCCGACCCCAAGTTTAGGAAACTCGTATTCTATCCAACTGAACTACGGGCACGTTTGTGTGGCGGTCCCTAGGGGAGTCGAACCCCTCTTTCGAGGATGAAAACCACGTGTCCTAACCGATAGACGAAGGGACCAAAAATACCAAGTCACATGCAAGGCCATTGAGTTTTTTGGTGATAATGGTAATTCAGGCATATTTGGTATTTGTGGTGCCGCTTCCCGGATTCGAACTGGGCACCTACTGATTACAAATCAGTTGCTCTACCTAATGAGCTAAAGCGGCGTCACAGTTAA
>Ga0209308_10001141_pt1 | contig 25447 bp, 21 predicted proteins | sample COGITO_mtgs_1204_3_FD_184806 | JGI IMG/M metagenome (GOLD analysis project Ga0209308, IMG submission 184806) | Pelagic marine microbial communities from North Sea - COGITO_mtgs_120405 (SPAdes) (version 2) | ecosystem: Environmental > Aquatic > Marine > Epipelagic ...
CTGAAACTAATTACAATTAGAAGAAAAAGGCCCCCTATTTTTATAGGGGGTTTTTTTATACAAAAGTTTAATTATTGATATTTATTAATGTATATACAATTACTATTAATAGGAGATTTTAATGGCTACAGAAGCAGTATGGCCAGGTTCTGGTTCCGCAGTAAGTGGAACGACACCTTTTGGGTTATATGATACAGATTCAGACTTTCAAACAGAAGCTCCACAATTCGCAACTTGGTGTGCAAGACGATTAGGTTATCCAATAACCGCAGTCGAACTCCAAGATTCGCAATTTTATGCTTGTTTGGAAGAAAGTGTATCGGAATATAGTGCCCAAGTCAATCAATTTAACATTCGTGACAACTTATTACATTTAAGAGGTCAATCAACAAGTTCAAACTTCACTCACAAACGAGTAAAACCAACATTATCTGAAACAATATTTATTTCAGAAGAATATGGACAAGAAGCATTAGTTGGTGGTTCAGTTGATGTAAAGAGAACTGCAGTTTCAGTTAATTCAGGTAGTCAAACCTATGACTTAAATGCTTTAATTGCAGACGCAAGTCAAAGTGGAGAAAGTATTGAAGTTAAACGTGTCCATTATGAATCAACACCAGCAGTAAATCGTTATTTTGACCCGTATGCAGGAACAGGCTTTGGAACACAAAATATGATAGATGGATTCGGTATGGGTAATATGTCACCGGCAATTACTTTTGTATTACAACCTATTTATGCAGATTTATTACGAGTTCAAGCAATTGAATTTAATGACCAGATTAGAAAATCTGCTTATTCATTTGAACTTCGTAACAATCAATTAAGATTGTTTCCGATTCCAACTGAATCAGGTTCATTATGGGTTGAATACATAAAAACTTCCGATAGAGATAATCCTTTGAGAACACGATATAGTGGTTCAAATGATGTAGTATCTGATTACTCAAATGCAAAATATGATTTTATGGTTTACAAACAAATCAATGATGTGGGTAAACAATGGATTAGAAAATTTGGATTTGCACTATCAAAAGAATTATTGGGTATTGTTCGTAGTAAATACGGAACTATTCCAATTCCAGGTTCAGAAGTTAGTTTAGATGGAGATACATTGAGAGCTGAAGCAACTGCCGAAAAAGAACAATTAATGGAACAATTAAGAGAAACACTTGAACAAACAAGTCGTAAGGCATTAATGGAAGCTTCAAAAGACGAAAGTGATTTTGAACAAGAGAAGTTAAAGAAAGTGCCTTATCCACTTTACATAGGATAAGATAATGCCAAGATATTATCCCAAAAAAGATTTAGATACGATTGAAAAATTTAATCGAGAACTACTCGGTGAACCAAACATTTCAAATGATGGAATCATAGACCAGTTTGTAATTCTTTACAGAACATCAGTTTATGAAACCGACACCAATATGTATGGAGAAGCATCAGAGGGTAAAGTTTATCAAACACCAGTAAAATTACCTTGTGTAGTTACAGCTGGAGATTTTGATTTTAACTATACTGATTTCGGACCAGATAATTCACAAACCGTAACATTTGCTTTTCAACGAGCATACTTAGTAGAGGTTAATTTAAAGCCAGATATAGGTGATATATTACAATGGAACGATGGTTATTTTGAAGTAAAATCATATAATGAAAATCAATTAGTAGGTGGAAACACAGATAACAGTCATTCAATTATTGTTGAAGCAAATTTAACAAGAATGCCAACAACCAACTTAGAAGAATATAGAGGATTCTAATGCCAAGAAGAGAAAAACCGATACCAAGAAGTCAACGAATTAGTTTTAATCGTGGGACAAAAGTCAGTCGTAATTCGCCTGGAGCAAAAGATAATGTAAAAAACTTTACAGTTGGTATTATGGATATGGATAGTTCTATCTTATATTACTTTAATGAAGTAATCAAACCAGAGGTAGAAGTCAATAAAGAAAAGGTAAAGGTTCCTTGTTTGTACGCATCACCAGAACGATGGGTCGCAATGCAAACACACGGATATCTCAGAGATAAAAAAAGACAAATTATTACACCATTAATTGTTTACAAAAGAACATCAATGTCAAAAAATACAGATATCTCTATTGATAAATTAGACGCAAACAAACCAACACAATTTTATTCGTTTGAGAAAAAGTTTACTCAACAAAATCGTTATGATAAATTTAGTGTATTACAGAATTTAAGTCCTGGAAAAGAATTTTTTAATGTAACAATGCCAGATTATGTAACTCTAACTTATGAGTTTACAATTTGGACAAGTTACATAGAACAGATGAATCAGATAGTTGAGAAGATTAATTATTCTGATGGTGCATATTGGGGTGAGCCAGGTAAAATGAGATTTAGAACTTCAATAGAAACTTTTACTGATGCGAGTGAAATTGAGGGTGAGAAGTTAATCAAAACTACATTTGGAGTTACACTATATGGATATATCTTACCAGAACAATTTGATAATCGAAACACAACACAAAAATATTTAACACCAAAAAAACTTATTATAAAGGAAGACGCAGATACAGAATTCCTAAAGGGAGATACTTCAAGTGGAACTTCTGCAACTGATGTAACATTTAAAGATGTATTCGGAATATCAGTCGGTAATTCATTTATATTAAGTCAAGGGACAGGTGTAACAATATCTAATAGTGGTCAATCATTTGATGGTTCAACAGCATTAACACAGCAAATATCTATTGGACAACCCGTCGCACCAACTGATAGTGTAACTTTTAATCAAGTTACAGCAAGTGGAGCATTCAAAATAGGTGAAGATTCTACGGTTTACACCGAAACAGGTATAAGTGGTAGTATAGATATCACGGGTTCGTTTGCAACAACAGGTGATTTAACTGTTCAAGGTGATACAACAATTGCAGGAACATTAACGGCAAATGAATTCCACACAACATTTACTTCAGCATCAATTATATTTGCAAGTGGTTCAACACAATTCGGTGATACCATTGATGATACACACGAGTTTACAGGTAGTATGGATGTAACGGGTTCATTTAAGTTAAATGGACATACAATAAATGAAATATCAAATGATACGAGTTTAACAGACGGAAGTGCAACAGCAGTAACAACTGAGAATGCAGTAAAGACATTTATTGATACTGAAGTTGGTTCAGTTCAAACATATTTAAGAAAGAATTTTTTCAAATCATCAGCAAGTGTAACGAATGCCACAACAGCAAGTTTTACAGCAGTAACGGCTTCGGCACCAACAGGATATACAGCAACATCTGAAAATGATTTTGTGTTCTTTATCAATGGACAATATATGGAACACAACGCTTTAGCAATACAACAGAAAGGTAGTTCATTAGAATTACACGTAGCGACAGGAAGTATAGGATATATTTTAGAAAGTGATGACGAGATTTTAAGCATTGGTAAATTTAATTCATAGGAGTAGTGATGGGTACACCTGAATTTCAATATAAAAATCCATTAATATTAGAGTTAGGAAATGGAGTTAGTGGAAGTGTAAACGGAGAAAGTTTCACATCTTCTTCTCGTGAGATACAGGGTAATATTGATGAAACCGTAACTCTTAATATTGGACAAGCAGTAGAAACAACTTCTAATGTCACATTTAACAATCTTTCAAGTTCAGCAGAAGTTAAGATTGGTGACAATAGTTTATTGTTGGGTGATGGATTTATTAGTAGTTCAAATAGTGTAGTAGCACATACGGGTAGTGTTGTTATCACTGCAAATGTAACTGCACCATCAATGACTTTAAATGGTAAACTAACTGCACCTGACTTTGAAGTAAGTGTAACGGGCTCAACCACATTATTTGATAGTGGTTCAAGTAGATTCGGTGATACATTGGATGATACTCACGTAGTATCGGGTAGTACAGGTCTATCGGGTTCATTTGGATTAAACGGAACAAGTGTAAATGAAATATCAAATGATATAACATTAGCAGGTACTAATGCCAGTGGATTAACAACTGAAAATGCAGTAAAGGAATATTTAAACACAACATTAGATTCATCCACAAGACTGGCATATGTAAGAAAGTCATTTGTTCATACGGGAAGTTTTACAAATTCAGAAACTTCAAGCTTTAATGCAATTACGGCATCGGCACCAAGTGGAGTGACTTCTACGACCGAACAAGATTTTATGTTTTTTATTAATGGAATGTTAATTGAAAACGATGCTTTGACAATAAATCAAAAGACATCAACAAATTTAGAGTTAAGATTAGATACAAGTGGATTAGGATACGAATTAGAATCAGATGATGAAGTCATAGGGTTTGGTAAATTTAATTCATAGTAAATTAAGAAATTAGATATTTATAAGTAGGAAAAATAAAAGAGAAAAATGGCCGATTTAAAATCAAAACAAATTAAATTCCCCTTAGCGGGGACGAGTGTAGTATCGAGTTCAGCACAAATAGCTACTGATATTAGTGGTTCTTTTGTTGCAGATAGTGGTAGTTTCTCTACAAGAGTAACAACTGCAGAAACGGAATTAGGAAATACACTCGTATCGAGTTCAGCTCAAATAGCTGACGATATTAGTGGTTCATTATCTACCGCAGCAGTTGTGGGATTGGGTGCAAGTATAGTATCAGCATCTGCACAATTGTCCACAGACATAAGTGGTTCATTTGTAGCACCAAGTGCCAGTTTCTCAACGAGAGTTACAACCGCAGAATCTGAATTAGGAAATACCTTATTATCAGGTTCAGCTCAAATAGCTGACGATATTAGTGGTTCTTTGTCCGCAGCAGCGATTGTTGGGTTGGGAGCAAACTTAGTATCGGCATCCGCACAAGTAGACCACGACTCTACAACAAATTTCGTAGCAAACGAACACATAGACCACACATCAGTTAGTATTACTGCAGGAGCAGGTTTAACGGGTGGTGGAACAATAGCATCCACAAGAGATATCGCAGTCGGCGCTGGAACAGGTGTTACGGTAAATGCTAACGATGTCGCTATTGGACAGGCAGTAGGAACAACTTCCAATGTTAAATTTAATCATATTACAGGTAGTGGAAATATTAGTGGTAGTGTTGCAGGAAACATTTTAGGATACAAGTCTGGTTCATTTACTTATTTAGAAACATCAGCAGACATCAGTTCAAGTGGAACAGGTTCATTTGGAAACTTATCAGTAGGTGGTGGTGGTGGAATTACAATTGATGAAATAACAACATCAGGAACTGCTTCATTAGCAAGTATAAAGTTATCAGGCGAAAGTAGTCATATTAGTGGTAGTTTGGGTGTTATTACAGGATTTGCACAAGCAAATATAACATCAGCTTCACTTGACTATGCAGATATTGAGGGTGATGTAACGGCTTCTAAATTATACGGAACCATAGGAACAGCAACTCAAGCCACAATAGACCACGATTCATTGGCTAATTTCGTTTCGGACGAACACGTTGCACACGGAGATGTAAGTATAGTAGCTGGAACAGGATTGACTGGCGGTGGAACAATCGCAGCAAACAGAACTTTAAATGTTGTAGGTGGAACAGGTGTAACGGCTAACGCAAATGATGTAGCAATTGGACAAGATGTTGCCACAACAGCAAATGTATTATTCAATCACATTAGTGCAAGTGGAAACGTCAGTTCAAGTGGAACAGGTTCATTTGAAAGATTAGAAGTAGGCGGTGGTGGTGGAATCTCTCTTGAGACGGTAACCGCAAGCGACACGGGTTCATTTGCAAGTATAAAATTATCAGGAGAATCTGGTCACATTAGTGGTAGTTTAGGATTAATTACAGGATTTAAAAATATTGAAGGAACTTCAGGCTCATTCAGTTATGTAGAAACAACAGGAAATATAAGTTCAAGTGCTAGTGGTTCATTTTTAAACATTTACGCTGATGACAATATAAACGCAACAAATTTATACGGAACAGTATTAACAGCAACACAAGCCACAATAGACCACGATAGTTTAGCAAATTTCGTAGCAAACGAACACATAGACCATACAAGTGTAACAATGACAGCTGGGGCAGGTCTAACAGGTGGTGGAACAATTGCCGCAACAAGAACTCTTGCAGTAGGAGCCGGAACAGGTGTTACGGTAAATGCAAATGATGTAGCGATTGGACAGGCGGTAGCAACTGATTCAGATGTAGAGTTCGCAACTATAACCACAACAGGAAATATTACCGCACAAGGTGATATTATAGCAGAAAATTATATAGTAAGTTCTTCAGTAACTCATCTAACTTCATCAGCAATAAGTGGTTCAAGTATATTCGGAGACACACAAGACGATACACATCAATTTACAGGTTCAGTATTTGTAAGTGGTTCAACATTTAATGTTACAAGTAATGGTAGTGTAAGTTCAAGTAATAGTGGTTCTTTCTTAAATGTAAAGGCAGCTAATAATGTAAACGCAACAAATTTATACGGAACCGTGTTGACGGCAACTCAAGCAACAATAGACCACGATAGTTTAGCAAACTTCGTCGCAGACGAACACGTAGTTCACGGTGACGTAAGTGTTATAGCAGGAACTGGCTTAACAGGTGGTGGTACAATCGCAGCAAACAGAACTTTAAATGTTATTGGTGGAGATGGTATAACTGCAAATGCAAACGATATAGCAATTACAGCAGCCCAAACAACAATCACATCAGTATTAGCAGAAGATTTAAAAATAGGTGAAGATGCTCAAACAAAAATAGATTTTGAAACCTCAAATGAAATACACTTTGATGTTAATAATTCAGAGTTATTAAATTTAGTAGGTGCTAAGATTAGTGGTTCACAAGCATCAACAGGTTCATTTGGTAGTTTAGTAACAGATGCCAATGTCGGTATCGGTGAGGCAAATCCAAGTGTAGCATTAGAAGTAATCGGTAGTATTAGTGGTAGTCAAAGTGGTTCTTTCTTAAATGTAGACATTACAGATAACTTAGGAGTCACGGGTAAATTTACATTACCTAACATTACAGATGTATCAGCGTCTATCGCAAGTGCGGTAGCAGGTGGTGATGATATGGGTAACCATACAGCAACACAAGATTTAGATATGGACGGAAATGATATCTTTGATATAGGACATATTAGTTCAAGTGGTAATATTAGTGGTAGTGCAGGAGATATATTAGGATTTGATAGTTTATCAATAGTTTCATCAGGTTCATTTGGAACTAATTTAGGTGTAGGTACAACAACACCAGCAGAATCACTTGAAGTTATTGGTGCGGTTAGTGCAAGTACAAGTGGTTCATTTTTAAACATTGACGCTCCACATATCTTAGCAACAAATGTTCACGGAACAATTTTAACAGCAACACAGGCAACGATTGACCACGACTCATTAGCAAACTTCGTCGCAGATGAGCATGTAGCTCACGGAGACGTAAGTGTTGTAGCAGGAGCAGGATTAACTGGTGGTGGAACGATAGCCGCTAATAGAACTATCAATGTAGTTGGTGGAACTGGAGTTACAGCAAATGCAAATGACGTAGCAATTGGTCAAGACGTAGCAACAACTGCTAATGTAACATTCAATCACATCAGTGCGAGTGGTAATATTAGTGGAAGTGCAGGTAGTTTCTTAGGATTTGATTCAGGTTCGTTCAATACCAATTTAGGTATTGGAACTTTAACACCAGCAGAATCCTTAGAGGTAATCGGAGCAGTAAGTGCAAGTACAAGTGGTTCTTTCTTAAACATTGAATCGCCAGATATTAAGGCGACACGTGTTCACGGAACAATTTTAACAGCAACACAGGCAACGATTGACCACGATAGTCTGGCAAATTTCGTAGCAAACGAACACATAGACCACTCAGCAGTATCAGTTGTAGCCGGAGCAGGATTAACAGGTGGTGGTACAATCGCAGCAAACAGAACTTTAAATGTTGTCGGTGGAGATGGTATAACTGCAAATGCAAATGATATAGCTATAACTGCCGCACAAACAACTATCACTTCAGTATTGGCAGAGGATTTAAAACTTGGAGAGGACGCACAAACCAAGATTGACTTTGAAACCGCAAACGAAATTCACTTTGATGTAAACAATATTGAAACATTTAATATGGCAGGTCTACAACTTAGTGGTTCACAAGCATCAACAGGTTCATTCGGAAGTGTGGTAACAGATGCCAATATAGGTGTCGGAGTAGCAAATCCGAAAACAAGTATAGAGGTAATCGGAAGTGTTAGTTCGAGTGCAAGTGGTTCGTTCTTAAATGTAGACATAACAGACAATCTACACATAGCCAATGATATTAAATTAATTGATAATGGAAATGTTTTATTTGGTGCAGATAATGATATGAACATAACCCATAACGGAACAGATTCATTCATAGACAATTATAAAGGTCATTTAAACCTAAGAACTCAAGACGCTGATAAAGATGTAATATTATCTTCTGATGATGGTTCTGGTGGGTTAACTGCATATCTAACATTAGATGGTAGTACAAAGACATTGGAAGCTGCAGTTCCAACAAATTTCGCAGCAACATCTTCACACGCATCAATAAAATTAAATCACGCAGGTCATTTAAGTGGTAGTTTAGGAACAATAACAGGTATAAAACAAGCAAATATTACATCTGGTTCACTTGATTACATAAATGTAACAGGACTAATGACAGCATCAGGTCTTGAAACAAGTGGTGATGTTATAGCATTTGGTTCATCTGATAGAGGATTGAAAGATGATATTAAACCAATTGAAAATCCATTAGAAAAAATGGAAAAGATTGGTGGTTATACATTTGTATGGAATGGTAAACAATCCACATATAAAGGAAAAGACATTGGTGTCGTAGCACAAGAAATACAATCAGTTTTACCAGAAATTGTAGCAACTCGTGCTAACGGATACTTAGGTGTCAAGTATGAAAAGATTGTTCCATTACTAATAGAAAGTATTAAAGAAAACACAAAACAAATAAAAGAATTAAAACAAGAAATCAATGAAATTAAAGAGAATTGTGATTGTTTGAACAAATAGTTTTATACTTATATATAACTTAAATAATATATTAAGGAGTTACAATGGCAAAGAAAAAAGAAATAAAATTCACAAAAGAAGAGATGAACTCATTATCAGATTTGAGAAATTCTTTTGCTCAACTTGAATTATCATTGGGTAAAGTAGAAATAGCCCGTATTCAATCAGAGCAAAGAATGGAACAACTCGTAAATGAAAAACTTCGTTTAGAAACTCAACTTAATGATATACAGAATAATGAAAAAATTCTTGTACAATCATTAAATGAGAAGTATGGTGCAGGAAATTTAAATCCTGATACCGGTGTATTCACGCCAAACGAAATAAAATAATCACTCTTGTAAGTGACTTTTGACAAAGTTGTATGATATTTATTCTTACCATACAATTTTAATTTAGGAGAAAAATAATGGCCGAAAGAATAGTAAGTCCTGGTGTTTTTACCAGAGAAAAAGATTTAACATTCTTACCACAAGGAATTAGTGATATCGGAGCAGCTTTAATAGGCCCAACAGAAACGGGTCCAGCATTTGTTCCAACAATAGTTCGTAATATGGGTGAGTTTGAAACAATCTTTGGTAAAGAAAATCAAGATTTTTATGTTCCTTTTACAGCGAAGCAATATCTTCGTAGTGCAGGAACAGTAACAATAGTCCGTGTTTTAGGATTAGGTGGATACGCAAATGACACTATCACATTAGGTATTAGTGGTTCATTTGGACACAAAGTTGCAGCAGTTCTTAAACCTTCACGAGGCGCGACAGACCCAGACGCAACAGAATTAGCAGGGCCTACAAGTGCTTCAATCGTAATGGGAATACCTTCATCAAGCGCATTCCAATTAGCACTTGACCCAGATAATAATGGTAGTAAAACAACATACTCATTATCATTTGATTCAAGTTCAGCTGATTACATTACAAAAGTATTTAGTGAAAACCCACAAGACGCAAACAACGAAGTTTATGTATATTCCAACTTCCAAAACACACAAAATGCAGCAGGCGCAAATGACGTAGTGACTGTAAATAGTGGTAGTGATGAATTGTTCTCATTTGATTACAATGTAGCAACTACACCTTTCATACAATCACAAAAAGTTAATTCCGCAAGAACAAGTTTATTTAAAGTAAATACTCGTTCACACGGAAGTAATATGAATTCAAAATATAGAGTCGGTATTTCTAATGTGAAACGAGCAGTTGATGTTGCTGGTTCAGATTACGGAACATTTGACTTACAAGTAATAATCAATGACCCAACTAGCGTAGATGATGGAATAGTATTAGAAAACTTCCAAAATCTAACCTTTGATGAAGATAGTGTAAACTTTTTACCAAGAGCAATTGGTGATAAAAATACAACAATCGATTCACAAGGTAAGTTAACTCACAATGGAGATTATCCGAATCAATCACAATACATTTTTATTAGTAATTATGATAATTTAACAGGTATTTCAGAAGAGTTAGTTCCTATGGGATTTGATAAAGTATTACAACCACACAACACTACACTTGGAATTACTAGTGGTAGTACAATAGCAATGACTTTCCCATCTTGTTCATTTGTTGGAGCAACAAGTGGAGCAGGACAGAAAAATAATCGTGGAACATTTGACCAAAATGTTTACTACGGATTTGATTTCAATAGTAAAGATAGTCAAAACTATTTGAAACCATTACCAACAAGTGCAGCAAATGGTAACAATGTAACTATGAGTTTGGAAGACGCATTTGGTAACGATGACGCTTCTATATTGGGAACAACATTCTCAAATGGAACAGAAAATCTATCATTATCAGATTCAGATTACAGACAATTAAAGTTCGCAGTTCCTTTTCAAGGCGGTTTTGATGGTTCAAATCCAGCAACTGAAAGAAAAACAGGAACAGACATTGTGGCAGGAAATACACAAGGGTTTGATTTAAGTTCAGCAACAGCAACAGGTTCGTTAGCATATGTTAGAGGAATCAATGCAGTATCTAATCCAGACGAGTTTGATATTAACTTGTTAGCAATTCCAGGTGTTATACACCAATTGCACCCAAGTGTAACAAATCACGCAATTGATAAAGTAGAAGATAGAGCAGATTGTTTCTTTATCTTGGATGGTTCATCTTATGGAAGAACAATTCAAGGAGCAAAAGACGATGTTAAAGCTCTTGATTCAAACTACGTTGGAACATATTATCCTTGGATAAAAATCTTGGATAGTGTTAAAGGTAAACCAACGTGGGTTCCACCTTCAGTAGTTCTACCGGGAGTATTTTCAAATTCTGATAGAATAGGACAAGAATGGTTCGCACCAGCAGGTCTAAATCGTGGTGGATTAACAGAAGTGTTAGAAGCACAAACAAGACTAACCAACTTAGAAAGAGATGATTTGTACGAAAATCGTATTAATCCTATCGCAACTTTCCCAGGTCAAGGTGTGGTCGTGTTTGGACAAAAGACACTACAAGCTAAACCAAGTGCTTTAGATAGAATCAACGTAAGAAGATTATTGATTAACTTGAGAAAGTTCATCGCATCATCTTCAAGATTCTTAGTATTTGAACAAAACACAAGTCAAACAAGAAGTCGTTTCTTGAATATTGTAAATCCATATATGGAACAAGTTCAAGCAAATGCCGGACTGACAGCGTTTAGGGTGGTAATGGACGAAAGTAATAACACTCCAGATGTTGTGGATAGAAACCAATTAGTTGGTCAGATATTCATACAACCAACCAGAACAGCTGAATTCATAGTCTTAGATTTTGTAGTACAACCTTCAGGCGCATCATTCCCTGAATAATTGAACTCTTAATTAGAGAAGAATAAGAAAAACCCCCAAGAAATTGGGGGTTTTTTGTGTATGATAAAGAAGGAAAAAAATATTGAGAGTTCCAAATAAGTAGTCACTCACAACCCACTAAACCGATTCCAAATTATCGTAGTCATCGGCAACCCACGAATCTAATTACTTAGGATAGATAGTAAATGTATCAGCGTATTCAGCCAAACAATAACCTTGAGCTCTATTATAGCCGTAATGTGTTTTACTACAACCCCTATACTTAATTCTAAAATTGCCAGTTATCATCATAGCCCTAACCACAGGATTCCACCTTAATCTCATCGGAATACCTTTCCACAAAGCTTGTTCGTTATCAGGAGCCAAGTAGTCATTTAAGACAAAAGCCGGTTGTTCTTGATTAGCTTCATACAATTCCATAGGATTATGTGCATATTGATAGACATTCATAGTAAATGTCCTATTGTCATAACCAAAAGCTCTCGGAACTTGTGTATCAGCAAAATCTCTCATATAAATACCCTCGGTATCAGTTGTAATTATTTCATTATTTTCAATCATTTTGTTTCCTTTATCAATTATCATTACACTATAATATAGTAAATCTTTTCATTAATGTCAAGCTTTTTCTTTACATTTCTAAAGAATCTAACCACTCTTCTATTTCGTCGTGGGTCATTCTTCCGTCTTCTTCAAGAGCTTCTCTTTGTTCTTGTCTTGTTTGTGGTCTACCCATATTGTAGACTGGTCCAATGCCAGTTTCGGCTTGGAATTCTTGGTCGTGTTCAGGTAGATTACCTTGATTTCTTTGGTTCTCATAACTCATACAACCCATAGCAAATGTTGCCATATCCATAATTAGTTTGTCCTTTCATTAATCATTACAATATAATATACTATATTCCATTGCCAATGTCAAGCTTTATTTTAAAAAACTTCAATAAAACTTCTAAAACTATATCATATTAAAGATTCACTTTTTTCAAGTTTCTTATATTTATTATTGTATTAAGAATAAACTCTTTATAGGAGAAGAAAAGTGGCTGAATTACTCGACCCAAATGATATATTTTTTACGCCGTTTGAACCAAAAGTGGCAAATCGTTTCGTTATGGAAATTGACGGAATACCAGCATATTTAGTTAAAACAATGGCAAGACCTTCAATAACTTTTGAAACTATCACACTTGACCATATTAATGTCAAGAGATATGTGAAAGGTAAAGCAGCTTGGCAACCAATTACAGTAACATTGTATGACCCAATCGTTCCATCAGGAGCACAATCGGTTATGGAGTGGGTAAGATTACATCACGAATCAGTAACAGGTCGTGACGGATATTCTGATATGTATAAGAAAGATATTACTTTCAATGTATTAGGACCAGTTGGTGACAAAGTAGAAGAATGGACATTAAAGGGTGCATTTATTCAAACAGCAGATTTTAGTGATATGGATTATTCTGCAAACACAGTAGCAGAAGTATCATTAACACTTCAATACGACTACGCAATACTACAATTCTAAAGGAGAAAAATTATGTGGGCTATGTTTAAAGACAACAACGATGTTAACGAAAAAGCAGTAATAGGATTTGCTTCATTCGCAGTTATGACCTTATTTGCGATTGTTGATTTAGCTACAGGAATATGGGGTCAAGATTTAGTTATAAATGATATGGTATACAATTCGTTTGTATTCGTAACATTAGGTTCTTTCGGTATCGCAGGTGCTGAAAAGATAATGAAAAAATAATAAGTTATTAATCTTAAATAATCAAGGAGTAAAAATGGCTGAAAATCAGTATGGATTTCCTACTGAGGTTCTATCTTTACCATCACAGGGTTTATTATATCCTGAAGATAGTCCTTTGCGTAGTGGAACAATAGATGTCAAATATATGACAGCAAAAGAGGAAGATATCTTAACTTCCACAAATCTAATTAATCAAGGTGTAGTAATTGACAAACTTTTAGAAAGTATAATTGCTAATCCAAAAGTTAAATTAAACGATATGTTAGTTGGTGATAAGAATGCACTAATGGTTGGAACTCGTGTCTTAGGGTATGGTAAAGCTTATGATATAACATTACTTGACCCAGATACTCGTGAAAGAGTAGAACATAGTGTAGATTTAACAACACTAAATAATAAAAAAATAGATGAAACAGTATATGAAAATGGAAATAAATTTTTATTTGAAACACCAAATTCTAAACGAGTAATTGAATTTAAATTATTAACTCATAAAGATGAAGAAGAAATAAGAGAAACATTGAAAGATTATGCAAAGGTTGAAAAACTAACAGGAGTATCTCAAAACTTATCTACTCGTATAAAACAATCAATTATATCAGTTGATGAAAATACAGATAGAAAGTTTATTAGTGATTTCGTTAATGATGAGTTTTTAGCACTTGACGCAAGAGCATACAGAAAGTATGCAGATTCTATCACACCCGACATTGAGTTGAAGTTTGACTACACGAGTCAAACAGGGAACCAACATAAGTTGGATGTCCCACTCGGGATTGAATTTTTTTGGCCAGCCGCCGGAGAATAGGGCGGCCATACACGAAGAACTCTTCAACATCGCATATTATGGTAATGGGTTCAGTCACAACGAACTCTACAATATGCCAGTCCCTTTAAGAAAATTCTATGGTAGAAAACTTGTAGAAGCTAAAAAGAAAGAAGCGGACTCATACAAAAAATCTCAAGATTCACAAATAGCTCGTCCAGCGTTCCAAAAATCTTAAAACTTGATATTTATTATTGAGTAATTACACTCGGAAAAAACTATGAACAGAAAATTTGTAAAAGAAAATAAACAACTTGTCAGAGAATTTCTCGGAAGGATACTAGGTAAAGTATTGGTTGGAAAATTACATCGTGATTTAAAAAATGACCCAATCATAAAACAGACTAAAGTTAATATCCAAAAAATAGAAAAACAAATGATGGACAAGATTGAAAAGAAAAGAAAGCAAGACCCTGACTTTGCTAAAAAGTTAGCAAAAGCTATCGCTTCCGCTTAGTTTCAAACATTTAAATACTTAACAACAATCACTTAGGATAACAGTGGCAAAAGAAAAACCAAATGTATTAACTATGTCTGAGGACGAATTATCATCATTTTTTGGTGGTATGACGCCTCAACAAATCGTTAAATTTGTAAAAGATACTAAGAAAGAAATTGCAACTTTAGCTCAATCAGGAGCTGAAAGTGCCAAAGCAGAACTTAAACTCAGAAAAGATATTCTTGAAACAGTAGAAACAGAATACGATATAAAAGAAGATTCCAAAGACTTGGCTTCGGAAGTTATGAATATGGAACTTCAAGCTGCCGGCATAACCAAGAAAGCAGCAGACCAAGCAAAACAATTAGGTGAAAGTATAAAAGATACAGTGGAAGCCATACCAGTTGTTGGTCAAGGACTTTCATCATTCTTTAATTTAGATGAGTTAGGAATGATTATTCAGAAACAAGTTTTAGGTGGATTCCAAGGTTTAACCACTATGATTAAAGGACCTGGAACTGCAGCGGCATTTACATTTAATACTGCATTGACAGCAGGTATCGGAGCATTAATAGCACTTATAGTTTTAGCGGTAGCAGCAATCGCTGGTGCAGCGATAAAAGTCAGAAATCTGGCAAAAGAATTAGGAACTTCAATGGCTCAAGCAAAAGACTTAGCCAAAGAAACCACATTAGCTGGATTAATGTTAACAGGAACTGGTCAAGACGCTGAAGGTATTGGAAAAGAATTGATAGATACTTTCGGAACGTTGAACGCTGTTCAAGCCGATAACATTAGGGATATTGGATTTTTAGCAACAAGATTTGGTGCAGCATCCAAAGACATTATTACTTTCCAAAAGTCATTATCGGATACATTCGGAGTATCGGTTGACCAAAGTGAACAAATTGTTAGAAATGTCGGTAAATTAGCAGAAGCACAAGGTGTAGCAGCTGGTAGAGTTATAGAAGATATAGCAGCAAATACTGAAAAGTTTGCTGAATTTGCAAAAGGTGGCGCAGATGGATTTGCACAAGCAGCAATTGAAGCTGCAAAGATTGGAACTAACTTGTCCGCAGTTCTAGGAGCAGCAGATAAATTATTAGATTTTGAATCAAGTTTGACAGCAGAATTTGAAGCACAAGTCATAACAGGAAAATCCTTTAATCTTGAAAAAGCAAGACAATTAGCACTAAACAATGAAATTGGAGCATTAGCACAAGAACTACAAGCACAAGTAGGTTCACTTGGTGATATTCAAGCTATGAATGTTCTTGAAAGACGTTCATTAGCTCAAGCAATCGGAGTATCAACCAACGACTTAATGAAAATAGCTCGTGGTGAACAGGCAGACGCACAAGAAACCGTACAAGATAAAATAGACCAAACAAACAAAATATTAATAGCTGGATTCGACGAAGACAAAGAAAAGATGGACGAACTAATCAGTACAACAGCAGCAAACAGTTCAAAAACATTATACGAATAGGATGAAAAATGGCACTAATTGATTTAAAAACGAACTTAGCAAATCTTAAAAATGTAGATAATATTGATAATACATATCAAGATGGATTTACACCTAATCGTAAAACAAAATCACCTACTGAATTTAAGAACAATACTTCACAACTTGGAACAGGAGAAAATGTAGATTACGATAGAAAAGATTTATCTACCGAAAGAATTAGTAGTGCCGAATCCAATTACGATAAATTCAAGCCAGATAATGGACAATTTATTCAAAAGGATATCGGTGAAAGATATCGTAATACCAACGCAGATGGTGGTTTATTCAGAGGTGGTATAGCACTACAAGCAGAAAGAACCTTAGAAGACGCAAAACGAGTCGGTAAATTCTTAGGAACATCAAAAGGAAAAATATTTACACTAAAACAATTTTATCTACAATCTCAAAACGCAAGTAAAAATACAAGAATTTATAATCCATTATCTTTACTCGTAAGTCTACCAAACAATATATCACAACAAAGACACGTTAATACGGGTGATGGTTCACTTGGTGGATTTCTCGGTGGACTTATTGGGTTCCCGAGTAAAGGCAAATCGGGTGAAGGTGCAGTAACACTTTTTAGTAAAGATAGAAAGAAAAAGTTACAAGTTAGTTATGGTGGTAAAAGAAGTCAATTGCTAAAATTTGATGATGATAATGAACTACCAGAAGATTTCATAAAATTTAGAATAAGAGATGCGGTGAATGGTAAGTGGATAATCTTTCCAGCGTTGGTAAGTGGTATCACAGACAACTCATCACAATCACCAACGGCAATAAATTACATTGGAAGACCAGATTCAGTTTATGTTTATGGAACAATGGATAGAACAATTGGATTCAATTTAAAAGTCGTTGCACTAAACAAAGGTGATATAGAAACAATATGGGAAAAGGTAAATTATCTAAAAGGATTAGTACAACCACAATTTAAACAATTCTTCACAGATAACGAAGATACTAAATTGTTAAATCCGAATGATATAAATACAAGACCCGTAGCACCAATCATATATTTGACTATTGGTGATATGTTTGTTAATACACCAGGATTTTTCAAATCAGTTAACATAACGATTCCTGATAATACTAATTGGGAATTAGAAAAGGAGTTACAGTTCCCACACATATGTGATATATCATTGGACTTCCAATATATTGGAAAAGAAACACCAACTATGTTGGGTAAAAATTATGAAGGTAAAGTTGGTGCAAATGTTGTTAATCGAAGAACACCACCCAAACCAGCAGAAACAACAACCACAACCGAATCAGGAGCCAACTAATGAGATATGATGATTCAAAAATATTTCAAGATGAAAACGGAACACAATACTTAAATCGTATTGAGTATCCCGTAATCCCTATACAAGATAGTGACATATTTATTCGTGGACAATTCGGTAAGACATTTAGTAATCTGGCATTTGAAGTGTATGGTAAAATAGAATTTTGGTGGATAATCGCAAGAGCAAATAATGAAAACAGAGGTTCTATGTATGTTATACCTGGTAAAGAATATCGCATCCCACAAAACATTACAAGTATACTACAAGAATTTAGAAAAATAAATAAGTAATGATAGGCGAAAGACCAATACATCCTGCAGTTCAACGAGCATTGTTCAGAAAAATAGATGCTATTAATCGCCTCCAAGTAGGGGTAGGTGACCCGTTTTTCAATTCAACCACATTAGAACCAATAGATACATCCAATCCAATAGAACAACAAATGTTTAGAGCGTGTTGGGCAAGAGTAACTGCAGCTATATCTAAACCGGGTATAGAAGGTGAAGAGGGATTATCAGATAAACCAATTAGTTTTGGTGGTTATCTCGATACCGAAAAAAATACACAAATAAATCGTCCACTAACTTTTAATAAAAATATCACTAAAGATAACATAGCAAGTGAAACATTCAGAGGTGAATCAGGTATTACAGGTATTTCCGTAACACAACAAAGTTTCTATATAAATCAAATAAATATTGATTTTGCTTGTCCAGACCCAGTAGATTTTGAAAACAGAATTGAACCAACATTTTTAAGACACGGACAATCCGTTGCTATTGAATTTGGATGGGGTATGGATGATAAACAATTAGACTTTGGTGCAGCAGAACTTACCACCGATGACATTGAGGAACTATTTCAAGATGTTTATACTAAACAAATAGCCAGAGCAGGTAGTTATTATTGTAATGTTGGAACCGTATCAAACTACACTTACAAATTAGGAACTGATGGTGGGTATACAGGAACGATTACACTTCATTCAAGAGGTCAAAATGTTATGAATCAAACCGTTCAAAACCAAGAAAATAGTGGAGATGAAGTACCAAATAGGTTAACACCAATATTATCAACAACAGCAAAAGCAGCTGCAGACAATAGAAGACTTGCAGAAGGTGTAAAAGATGAGGATGGAACTTTTGAAACAAGACCAGATTTAAAAGCTCTTGAAGAATTAAATCAATTAAAAGTAACAGAAGCCAGTTATCAATCAGTAATGAGAAATCTTGATAAGGTTCTTGACGAATATTTAACGGTAAAAGAAACTGCTGAGCCAGTAAATTACAAAAAAGCCATAGCGATAGGAGCATCCACCGCTGGAACAGCTGGAGCAGGTTTTGGTGCACTTGTAGGAGCATTTTTCACAATGGGATTTCCACCATCAACTTTGGCAACAGCTGGTTTTTTTGGTGCATTAGGTACAGCAATTGGAGGCGGAGTAAGTTTGGCAGGTGCAGCATTGACTGATGGAGTAAGAAGAGTTGGAGCTTTCAGGGCTAACCAAACATTAAAAGATGAAAGACCAGTTAGTATGAATGGTTATACTGAGGGATTGAGAGGCTCCAATCCTAGACCAGGTGTGGTAAAAACTTGGTTTAAAAATGGAGCTATGAAGTTAATCGTCGATGATGCTGGCCTTGATGGTGGTTTAGTCGGAGCAGAAGTTCCAGAATCATTACAGAAAAAATACTTAATGAGTTGGGGTTGGTTCGAAGACCACATATTAGCAAGTTTCTTTAACATCACAATTACTTCTAAGAACAATGAAATAAATTTTCAAGAAGTTAGAAGCATTGGGAGTAGTAAAGGTGGAGTCTCACCTACGGTTTGTCATTTATCAGACGATTTATATTCAATAGGTTTGGATAGTATTATTTTACCAGGTAAAACTCATCCTAAAGTTCGAGAAACATTTGATAGCATAGATACTTCCACCATTGAGGGTAGAAAACAAAAGATATTATCAAGAGAAGTCTACACGAGAAAAAATAGAATCGAGTTAGCAAGAATTAGAGAAGTTTACGACATTATTGATGAACACTTTCAATACTTTGAACCAAATATGAGAGATAAATCTGGAGCAGTTGTTCCCGCTGGTGTAGGAGTAATAAGAAATATGGTGTTTGATATCTCAATGTTTAAACAACACTTTGAAAATATGGATTCACTACAACAAGGTATGAGAAGTTTTTGGACAGATGTATCAAATCAGTATGGTGAATTTTGGAACTTTGGAATAGCAGAGGATAAAGTAAATACTGGAAGAATTATGGTGGTTGACCAAGAAGGTATACAAATGGATAAACCAGCAGACCCAGAATCTCATTCTCAACGAGAGGATTTTATTAATTATAGTCCAGTATTAAATAAAGAAACAGGAAAACTAATGCCAATAGCCAGAAATGGTGTATTTGTATTTCCAGTGTATTCAAAAAATTCAATCATAAAATCTTTTGATTTATCAGTTAACATTAGTTCAAAAGCAGCCACAATAGCAAATTACGGAGCAAACACTTCAATCGTGGGTGGTGTTCTGAACAATAAAGATAAACCTAATTTGTCATTACAGGCATATTCATTGTTACTAAATACTGCAAAATTTGAAAAGAAAAAGAAAAACGACCTTGATAAAGACGACCCGGTATTTCGAGACTTTAAATTTCCAGTAGACACCACAAGGGATAATCCCAAGATGAGTGGAGTAGGGCCGGTGAAAGAAGAACGCTATGGAGATGATAAAATAAACAATATACTTGGTAATTCTACACAAGAATTAGATAATGACTCCGGTATTGATTTCGGTAACATAAAAGATATAAACGAAGATACTAAAAAGATAAGAGAAAAAATTGAAGAACAAAGAATTGAGTTTGTAAATGGTATAGGTATTTACGATAGATATGGAAACTTTTCAAATTACTTCAAAACAAGAATGTTGTATCTTATTAATGTTGCATTAGAAGATGACGCAGATTCAAATATACGAGAACGGAAAGTAATTATACCAATTGATATCAGTATGACGATTGATGGGATAAGTGGATTATTACCGGGCGATGTGTTTAAAGTAGATTACTTACCAAAAATATATAGAGAACATACTTACCTTCAAGTATTCACAATAGAACATTCAGTATCAACATCAGGTTGGGAGACCAAAATAGGTGCAAAAATGAGATTAGATATGACGACTTTCCTTAAAAAGAATGGTAAGCTAGTCCAACGAGATATATATACTCTTTTAACGAACGAAGAATTTTTACTAACGAGTGCAATTGAAAACATTCAAGCTATACTTGATGAAAAAACAAAAGAGAAAACTAAATTAGAAAATGAACTTAGATTACGAGATGACGATAGTAACTTTAGTAGTATTGATGAGGGAGTAGAGACTGTTCTGCAGACTCTTGCGGTGTGGTGGACAGTTGTAACGGAACTCTTAGGTGACAAACCTGGAGTCGAAACACTTAGTAAAGTTATTCAAGGTAACGCAAAGGATGATATGAAAGAGAAAGCAAAGCTACAACTTAAAGATAGAATAGCTCTCTTAGAAGGTGAAATTTCCGAACTCACAGAAATAAAAAATAGTTTTACTTCAGACGCAAAGAAAGAAAATACTAAAACAGTTAACGCTGTCACAGGTAACACAAACAGCGCAACAGGAATTAATCGTGGTGGCCAAACATCAACTGGAGCAACTATCAGTAAATAAAAACATTACATTTTCACATAAATAAATACTATTTATAATAAAGGTTATAATGATTATAGTAAATACACATACACTATTTAATCAACTCAAACAACACATACAGACAAAACCATTTGTATTATTGCAAATCTATTCTGATGTTAAAGCACATCCACAAGAGAATCGTGTTAGTTGTTATTATGTTGATTTTCAAGACGAGCAATATATTGTTCCAATTCACCATACCGAAAAATATAGTTTAGATTACAAAGCAGAGGTTATTCAAACTGACCAAACGATTTATGTTTCCGATATAAAAAAATACAAACACAATACATTGGTAATCAGTAAAGATGTCCGTGATATGAATTGGTCTTATTATTTACAACACAACAAACCATATGACTTTGAACAACATTTAACAGGCGCTCACCACCATTACAATAGATTACATTACAATAAAGATGATGTAAATGATTTAGTTCCATTGGTTAAACACATTGAGTATCTTGAACCCATAGCAAAGAATCTATATCAATCCTACGAAGAACACGACCAAACCACATTACTTACTTTACAAGATATTGAAAGACACGGATTGAGAACCTATGAAAAGATGGTATATTCAGAGTACAATCCATACACGAGTACAGGTAGACCAAGTAATCGTTTCGGTGGTATGAACTTCGCAGCACTAAACAAATCAGACGGAAGTAGAAAAGAATTCATTAGTCGGTTTAACAACGGAGTATTAGTCGAAATGGACTTTGATGCCTATCACTTAAGATTAATCGGTGAAATCATTGGATATCAATTCCCAAAAGGTTCAGTACACGAACATATGGGAAAACTATATGGATTACCTTATGAAGAAGCAAAGGCACTATCATTCAAGTATTTGTATGGTGGGATTACAGATGAGGTATCGGATAATCCATTCTTCTCAAAAGTAAATGATTACATTAAATTACTCTGGCAAGACTTTCAAACTAACAATTTTGTAGAATCTTATATTTATAGTAGAAGAATATATAGAAAAAATCTACAAGATATGAATCCTAATAAATTGTTCAATTATATGATACAATTGATGGAAACAGAAAACAATATTGAGATTTTAAATAGATTGCAACCTAAGTTAGAACAATACAATAGTAAATTAGTATTGTATAATTATGACGCATTCTTATTTGACTTTGATACAAAAGACGGATTAGATTTTTTAAATATGGTAAAACAAACAATAGAATGTGGTGGTAAGTATCCAGTTAAAATTGGTAAAGGAGTTAACTATCACGATATGCAAGACATAACGGAGAAATTCAAATGAAATTAGCAGACTTAGTTATTGAAATGGGTAAAGTTCAAACCGATAGAGACAACCCACCATTCAAAACACCAAAGCAAATAGAAAAAGAAGGCAAAATTACTAATCCAATGACACCACACACAGATTTTTCAAAACCTACATTGGTTAATTTATCTAAGAAAGAATTAGAGATACTTTATACAACAGGTAGAATTGAAGCTGACGGAATAACAATTACATATGAAGACTAATTTCAAAAAAATACTCAACGAGTTAAGTTATAGAGTTTCTTCTGGCATTCCAGACCTAACTAACGAACAACACTTAATCAAATTATGGGATATATTAAAAGAACATAATTGGAATATTGATGCGCGTGTAAAATTACTTAAACGATTAGACGAACAAGGTAAAGAAAGACCTTGTCCTATTTGTGAAGCTATGTGTAAACACGGAGAAACAAGTAAGAAGACAGGTTGTATACCAGCATCAGGTCCAGCATCACAAGTTGATACAGACAAAGACAAAACAAAGAAAGATGATAAAGATAAGAGTAAAGAGGTAAAAGATTTTGAGGATAGACTTGAAAAAAATATATTCTTAACTGAAGAACAAAAAGAATTAGGTAGAGAGGCCAATAAAAAAATAGATATTATTTATGACGACAATGCCACACCAGAACAAAAGAAAGAGGCAGTTAATTGGTTGATAGAAAATGTGAAACTCTCTACAAATGCAAAAACAAAAACAAATAATAGAAAAGCTTATTTCAATATATTTGGTGGAGAAAGAAAAGTAATATCTGGAAATGCAGGAACAGCAAAATCAGAAGATTTGATTAAAAGAGTAGAAGAAATTCGTGGAGAACCACTTGGTGTTGTAAATGTAAAGGGTGTTAAAGATAAAATATCATCAGCAGCTAAACCAGATTTAGGTAAAGAAAATATAGTTAAACATCCATTTAAAAATAAATACTTACAAGATTTACACAAAAGACCACCATTAGATAAAATACGAGAAAACAATACAGGTATTTTTGCAGTTATGGAAGATGGAAAACCTAAATTACCAAGTAGTAAATACTCAAAAGAATATTTAAGACAATCATTTGATAACCCTTCATTAGACGCTACAATAAAAGCGTGTGAAGAGGAAGCAGCAAACAACAATATTGACCCAAAAGTAGCCACCACACTAAAAGACCACAAAAAAGAATTAGATAGAATATATGATGAAATGGAAGTTCCAAGTCAAGAAGCATCAGACGCAATACTAAAAGCATACAACAAATTAATGGTTGATTTAAACAACGCTGACTCTGATATGGTAGGTGCTATTATGAAACAACAAGCTGAAATGGCATTGTATCAAAGTGAAATAGCAAGAGGTGAAGAAGTTTACTTACCATCATCAGGAACATTTCCAGTTGGAGATAAGATAAAAGCTGGTGGTAATACATTAGAAAGTGTAGCATTGATTAGTTGTAAGTATGATAAAGCAGGTAGAATACACGGTTGTCCAGCAAACTCAAAAACAATTTGTGAAATTCACCAAGACGAAAGTAAAAGAAATAATCAAGGTCAATATGTCGGAGAGCCAGGTCATACTATGTTGGTTAATGATGATTTAGTTATGGGTAAAGACAGAAATGAAACTGCAGCAAAAACAGAAAAATTTATAGAGGATACTTTAGATGAAATAGATTTAGGAGATACCTTTAGTTCAGATGATAGAAAGAAAATAGCAGGTATATCTGCTGATTACGCTGAAGAAATAAAGAAAATTAAAGAAGAATTAGATGCTATGGGTGATATGTCCAAACCAGATTACTATGGTTTATTATCAAAAAGAATGAAAGGTATTGATGATAAGTATGGTAAGTTAATGGCTGAAGCAGTTTCAGATGAGCAAATATCCACATTAATTGGCCCGAACAATGCAAAGAATTTAAGAAGAGGTAAACAAATAAATCCAGCAGAAATGTTATCAGCTATTGAAATATCCAATAACATCAGAACAAACGAAACACTTAAATCAACTGAACACAACAAACAATATTTTGATAAAGACGGAGAGCCAGTATTCAAAACTGAAAAAGGAACTACAAATCCAGATGACTGGTCTATAACCTTTAGAAGAAAGAAGACAAAAGGAAGGTCTGGTGGTGGTTGTCAATTATCATTTACAGGTGATGGAGAAAGACCAGATACAAACTTGACAGATGATGGAACTGTAGAAAATATTAAAACTGGTGAAGAGGAAATGACAGCGTAATGAGAACTCAATTACTATGTACCTTTACTCGTAAAGCAAAGTTAAACGAAATCGTAGACATTATAGTTTCGTGTAATGATATCCTATATGATAAAATTTATATATTTGAAAACAAAGATGATTCAAGTCAATTGATTTGTACTTATAATGTAGAATTCATTGATAACTATGAAGAAAATATCATCGATACAATCTCACTACACAGAAAGAAACAATCCAATACATTGTATACAATCAATGCATTGAATGAAGTTATCAGGGAAAAGAACAATGGAGTTTTAGATAAATCATTTATGGTGGATTGGATGGAATTTGAAAACACATTGTTATTAACGAATGAATCTGGCTTGACAAAAATACCTACCAAGATACATCAAATCATAGATGTTACGTCTTGGTCACAGAAAAATTAAAAAAAAAATAAAAAAAAACTGCGTTTTGAGTTTTTTCGATTATATATATGTATATAACGAATTACTTATTTGGTTTTAAGTAATTTAGTTCTTTGACAATTTGGAATTTGGAAAAGTAGAAAGAC
>Ga0209308_10001146_pt1 | contig 25386 bp, 19 predicted proteins | sample COGITO_mtgs_1204_3_FD_184806 | JGI IMG/M metagenome (GOLD analysis project Ga0209308, IMG submission 184806) | Pelagic marine microbial communities from North Sea - COGITO_mtgs_120405 (SPAdes) (version 2) | ecosystem: Environmental > Aquatic > Marine > Epipelagic ...
TAAACAAACAGAACAATTTTCAACTAATTGTGATCCCATCAATGAGAACACCAAAAAATATAATACAATATGCAAAAGATTATTTTGGTGAAAATCATACAGTAATAGAAACTGTAGATAAGAAGGCTTATTTATCAGCTTTAGCAATTTCAGAAAAAATTGTAGTTACATGTGACTCTAGCTCTATGATATCTGAGGCAGCTTTAACTGGAAAACCAATCTATGTAGCGAATATTTCACCCAAAAAAAATGATAAAAGATTTCAAAAGTTTAGAAATTTATTTAAAGAATTAAATATAATAAGAAATTTAGGAGAAGAAGTGGAAATTTGGAACTATCAAAAACTTGATGAAACTAATAGAGTAGCAAAAATTATAAAAGAAAAAATTAAATCTTAATGTCATTTTTAAACTCCATTCAAAATCAATCTAAAAAACATGAATTTCCATTTGATCATTGGGAGTATCATAATGCGCTGACTGATGGAGCCATTGATGAAGTAATAAAAGCAGATATCCCTGATGTCAGTAAACACAATCTTTCATATGATGGAACAAGAGCAATTGATGGAGGAGCTGCAGAATTTAGAGAAGGAATAGCATCAGGTGGAAAAGCAATAAAATTTAGAAGCTTTATAACCAAAGAAAATGCATCACAATTTCCAAATTTAGTTAAGTTTATTAATGAATTACAATCAAAGGAAACACATCAAACATTATCTAAAATGATTAATAGAGATTTATCAAATGCTTACGTAAGAGTTGAGGTAATATGTGATAGAGAGGGTTTTTGGTTAAAACCTCATTGTGATATTAAAGAAAAATTAATGTCAGGATTAATTTTTGTAAATAACGCTAATGAGTCTGAAGATTTAGGTACAGATTTTTATAATGAGAAGTTAGAAAAAGTTAAAACAGTTCCCTATAAAAATAATTATGGATATTTTTTTACTAGCGGTCCTAACACTTGGCACGGAATGGAAAAGAAGAAGATTATTAAAGAGAGACGTTGTGTCCAGGTAAATTATGTTACATTCGAAACAGATTGGAAAGTTTTTTAAAAAAGATTAGAATATAAGCCCATCACAATTAAAGTCCCAAGCATAAAGCAAATTCCAACCACAGTTTTTAATTGATCCTCATTTGACTTATCATTAAGCGTCCAAATATTTAGATTATCAAATTTCTTAAATTTATTTTTACTATGATTTTTTTCTTTCGAAAAATTTATTACTTCCGCATCAAACAAGACTTTTTGTTTTTCTGAAAAGGTTTCAATGTTTTTATGTATTTCTGAACTCATTAAATATTTTTTTAATAAACTACTAATCAATTCAAGATAATCAAAATACTTTTTTTTTATTTTAAAATAATTTTCAACTCACCGATGTATGGATATTTTCAACTTCAAATTGTAAAATGCTATTTTATATCTTGTAGGGAAGTGACTTCTAATTTCTTAGTCTTAAGTGATTTAATAGCTTGCAAACATGCTTGAGCAGTCGACATGTTAGTACAATAAGGAACTTTATTTTTTAGCGTCGCTCTTCTAAGTGCTATTGCATCATTTAATCTGTGTTCAGTATTTCCTCCACCCGTATTAATCACAAGTGCGATTTTTTTAGAGTCTAAAACATTAACAATATGCGGCGATCCACTGCTTACTTTATTAATGATTTTACATTTAATTGTATGTTTTCTAAAGTATTCAGCAGTCCCCTTAGTTGCGCATAATGTAAAATTTAACTTGATAAGTTCTTTTGCCAAATCGATCCCCTCATCTTTATGAGAGTCTTTTAAAGATACGAAAGCCAATCCTTTTTTTGGTAATGAATTAGCAGCTGCTATCTGGCTTTTAGCAAAAGCCATACCAAAATCTTTATCAAATCCCATTACTTCACCAGTTGATTTCATTTCAGGTCCTAAAAGCAAATCACTGTTCGGAAATTTATTAAAAGGAAATACAGCTTCTTTGACTGCATACATACCTTTAGATTTATCTTTTAAATTAAACTTAGATAATTTTTCACCAGCCATAACTCTTGATGCAATTTTAGCAAGAGGCAAACCTTTTGCTTTAGATACAAATGGTACGGTCCTACTAGCTCTAGGATTTACTTCAATTACATAAATTTCATCTTTTTTAATTGCAAATTGAATATTCATAAAACCTTTAACTTTTAAGGCTAAAGCTAATTTCTTAGTTTGATTTTCAATTTCTTTAATTAAATATGGTTTAATTGAAATTGGAGGTAAGCTACAAGCAGAGTCTCCTGAGTGAATTCCAGCTTCCTCAATGTGTTGCATAATGCCTGCTACATGAACTTGATTTCCATCTGATATTGCATCAACATCAACTTCCATTGCATGATCAATAAACTTATCAATTAAAATTGGGTTTTCATCTGCTGCTTTAAATGCCTCTTCAACAAAGTTTTTAAGTTGACTTTTTTCATGAACAATTTCCATTGCTCTTCCACCCAATACATAAGAAGGTCTAACCATTAATGGCAGGCCAATTCTCTCTGCTATTTGAATAGCTTGTTTAAATGTTTTTGCAATTCCACTTTCAGCTTGCTTTAATTTTAATTTATTAAGAAGATTTCTAAATAAATCTCTATCTTCTGCTAAATCAATAGAAGTGTACTGTGTTCCTAAAATTGGAAGTTTGTTATCGTATAAAAATTTAGCAAGTTTAATTGGAGTTTGGCCACCGAATTGAGCAATAATCCCAACTAAGTTTCCTTTTTCTTTTTCTTTTTTAATAATATTAAAGACATATTCTTCTTTTAAAGGCTCAAAGTATAACCGGTCACTGGTATCGTAATCTGTTGAAACTGTTTCAGGGTTACAATTAATCATGATCGTTTCAAAACCAGCATCTTTCAGCGCAAAACTGGCTTGGCAGCAACAATAGTCAAACTCAATTCCTTGTCCTATTCTATTAGGGCCTCCACCTAAAATTATGATTTTTTTCTTAGCTGACGGATCAGCTTCACATTCTGAGTTTATTGAAAAATTTCTTTGGTAAGTCGAATACATGTAGGGAGTGAATGATTTAAATTCAGCAGCACAAGTATCTACTTTTTTAAATACTGGTAATATTTTTAGAGCTGTTCTTTTTCGTCTTATAACATCTTCAGAAGTTTTTGTTAGTTCGGATAATTTTTTGTCAGAAAAACCAATTGATTTTATTCGGTTAAACTCGTTATAATCTTTAGGTAATCCTTTGTTTTTAATCTTTGTTTCATTATCAACAATTTCTTTAATTTGTTCTAAAAACCATGGATCTATTTTAGATAAAGTAAATATTCTCTTTAAATCAATCTTTTTTCTAATTGCTTCTGCAACAAGTAGAATTTTATTTGGAATACTTTCTTTAAGCTTTTTTTCAATTTGTTTTTTATTTAGGTCAAATATTCTATCTAATCCTGAAAACCCTGTTTCAAGTGATACTAAAGCCTTTTGAAGCGACTCTTTAAAATTTCTTCCTATTGCCATTGCTTCACCAACTGATTTCATAGATGTGCCTAATGTTGCAGGTGAAGTTGAAAACTTTTCAAATGTAAATCTTGGAATTTTAGTTACTACATAATCAATACTAGGTTCAAATGAGGCAGGAGTTACTTTTGTGATTTCATTTTTTAATTCATCTAACGTGTAACCAACAGCAAGCTTTGCAGCAACTTTTGCAATTGGAAAGCCAGTTGCTTTTGATGCAAGTGCAGATGAACGAGATACTCTTGGGTTCATTTCAATTACAACCATTCGCCCATTTTTTGGATTGATTGCAAATTGAACATTCGATCCACCTGTTTCAACTCCAATCTTTCTTAAGCATGCAATTGAAGCATTCCTCATCACCTGGTATTCTTTATCAGTTAAAGTTAGAGCGGGAGCAACAGTAACAGAGTCACCCGTATGTATTCCCATTGGATCAATATTTTCAATTGAACAGATAATAATACAGTTGTCTTTTTTATCCCTTACAACTTCCATCTCAAATTCTTTCCAACCTTCTAAACACTCTTCAACCAATACTTGGCTCACGGGAGACTCGTGCAATCCACTTTTAATAATTTTTTGATATTCTTTTTCATTTTTTGCAATTCCCCCACCAAGACCCCCAAGAGTAAATGCCGGTCTAATAATTGAGGGTAATCCAATTTTCCTTAAAACCTTAGATGATTGGTTGATGTTGTTGACGATTTCAGACTTAGGTAAGTCTAGTCCAATATCGATCATATTTCTTCTAAACTTTTTTCTATCCTCTGCGTTTGAAATAGCTTTAGAATTAGCACCGATCAGTTCTATTTTGTATTTTTTTAAAATTCCTTTTTTCTCAGCTTCCATTGCAAGGTTAAGTGCAGTTTGGCCACCCATAGTTGGTAGAATTGCATCTGGTTTTTCTTTTTTTAAAATTTTTTCTAAAACCTCTAGAGTAATAGGCTCTATATAAGTTTTATCTGCAACATCAGGATCAGTCATAATCGTTGCAGGGTTTGAGTTAATTAATACAACTTTATAACCTTCATCTCTTAAGGCCTTACACGCTTGTGTTCCCGAATAATCAAATTCACAAGCTTGACCAATGATAATTGGACCAGCTCCAACAACTAAAATTTTTTTAAGATCTTTTCTTTTTGGCATTTTTTTTTATGTTATTAATAAATTCTTGAAATAAATAAACACTGTCTTGTGGCCCAGGGTTTGATTCTGGGTGATATTGAACTGAAAATACTGGTTTGTTTTTTAATCTTATACCCTCAATACTATTATCAAATAGAGATTTATGAGTAACTTCAATATTTTTTGGTAAATTTTCTTTGATGACTTCAAAGCCATGATTTTGGCTGGTAATTTCTACATTATCATGGATTAAATTTTTAACAGGGTGGTTTGCACCTCTATGACCTAATTTCATTTTTTTTGTCTTTGCACCAAGTGCAAGAGCGAGTATTTGATGGCCTAAGCAAATACCAAATATGGGTAAATTTTTTTTTATTAAATCTTTAATAATATTGATTGCATATTTCCCAGTAGCAGCAGGATCTCCTGGACCATTTGATAAAAAAATACCATTTGGGTTAAGAGCTAAAATTTTATCAGCAGTAGTTTTACAAGAAACAACTGTTACTTTGCAATTAAAGTCAGAAAAGTATCTTAAAATATTTTTCTTTATTCCATAATCGATCGCAACTACATGAAATAAATTTTTATTATTTTTTTTATAACCCGTTCCTTTTTTCCAAGTTTTTAGACCTTTCCAAATAAAGTTTTTTGGGGTTGTAACTTTTTCTGCAAGATCAAGATTTTTTAATCCACTCCATTTAGTGGTTGAGTTAGTTAATTTGCTGATATTGAATTTACCATTTATATTATAGGCAATGGTTCCTTTGGGGGCACCTTTGTCTCTAATAAGATTGGTTAAACTTCTGGTATCCAACCCTGTAATACCAACTATTTTATTTTTTTTAAGCCAGGTATCTAAATGAAGAAACGATCTGTAATTTGATGGTGATGTTATTTCTGAGTTAAATATAACTCCTTTAGTCCATATTTTGTCTGACTCGTGGTCTTCTTTATTAGTTCCAACATTTCCGATATGAGGAAAGGTAAAGTTTATAATTTGTCCTGCATAAGATGGGTCAGATATAATTTCTTGGTAGCCAGTCAATGAAGTATTAAAGCAAACTTCCCCTGTAGCATTGCCTTGATAACCAATTCCAATTCCTCTAAAAATCTTCTTATTTTCAAGAACTAAGACGCCCGTGTTAATTTGTGAATTTTTTGAGTTTGTTTTTTTTGCTTTTTTGATCAATTACAACTCTTGAGTTAAAGGTTAATACAATAATTGCACTATTATCGCAACAGAGATGTATTATAAAATTGTAAAAAAACAATTTTTCTTTTGAAGAATTTATTCTTTGCAGTAGATTAAAAAATTATGTCATTAAAAGAAACTATCGAAACTGATTATAAAAATGCTTTAAAAGCTAAAGATAAAACTAAAATATCAACCTATAGGTTAATATTATCGTCTATTAAGGATTTGGATATTTTAAATAGATCTGGTCCTAACAAAAAAGATACAGACGATGAAGATATCAAAAAACTTATAAAAAAAATGGTTAAACAAAGAGCCGAATCGATTGATATTTATAAGAAGAACAACAGAACAGATCTTTTAGAGGTTGAGCAAAATGAACATAATATTTTAACAGGTTTTTTACCCAAACAACTTGGTGAAGAAGAAACTAAGAAAATATGTGCAGAGGTAATTTCAAAACTTGGTGCAAGTTCAGTTAAAGATATGGGAAAAGTAATGGGTGAATTAAAAAAGCTACATGCTGATGAAATTGATTTTGCAAAAGCAGGACCTCTAATTAAGGAATTATTAAATAGTTAATGAAGTACCCAAAAGAATATCTTGACGAAATTAAAACAAGATTAAAAGTTTCAACAGTTGTATCAAAGTCTGTTGCCCTAAAGAAAAGAGGCAAAGAGTATGTTGGTTTGTCTCCTTTTAAAACTGAGAAAACTCCATCTTTTACGGTTAATGATGAGAAGGAATTTTATCATTGTTTTGCAACATCTGAGCATGGCAATATTTTTGACTTTGTAATGAAAACTCAAAACTTTAAATTTGGAGAGGCGGTCAAGCACTTAGCCCAACTAGCTGGTATGCAAACATACATGTTTTCAAAACAAGATGAAGAAAGAGAAAAAAAATGGAAAGAGTATTTGTCTATCTATAGCCAGTATGTTGATTTTTATCACAATGAATTGTTAAAAAATGAAACTCATTCTGATGCTAGAGAATATTTAAAAAATAGGTCTTTAGGCAAAGAACAAGTTAAGAAATTTAAGATAGGCTATATAGAAAAAAACCCTAATTTTTTCGATAAAATAAAAAATGAATTTAGTGAACAAGCGTTAGTCGAAAGTGGTTTATTTTATTTAGATGAAAAAAAAAAAATTTATGTAGAAAGATTTCGAGGTCGATTAATTTTCCCAATTAATAATATTTCTGGACAACCATTTGCATTAGGAGGCAGAATAATTGAAAAAATAGATTATTTAGCAAAGTATATAAATTCACCTGAAACACCTTTTTTTAAAAAAGGATCAAATTTATATAATTTAGATTTAGCAAGAAAACTTTCAAATAAAATTGATCATATTTATCTAGTCGAAGGATATATGGATGTAGTTGGTTTAAGTAAAAATGGAATTGAAAATGTTGTAGCCAATTTAGGAACTTCATTGACAGACAGACAAATATTAATTTTGAATCAATTTTTTGACGATATAATTATATGTTTTGATGGTGATGAGAGTGGTTACAAGGCAGCACTAAGAGCTGCAGAAAATTCAATTAAAGAGTTACAACCTGAAAAACAAATTTCTTTCTTGTTTTTACCAGATGGAGAAGATCCTGACAGTTATGCCAATAAAAATGGTAAGGCAAATTTTATTGATTTTACTAAACAAAGTAAGATTTCAATTCATCAGTTTATATTTAATCATTATAAAAACCAAACCAGTAACGATCCATCATCCATGGCAATTTTTGAAAAAAAATTAAGATCAGTTGCAGCTACGATTAAAGATGATTTCATTAAAAAATATGTTTTAGAATTTTTTTTGGAAAAAATTTCATCATTAACACCCCATAGCAATATAGGAAAAAAACAGTTCTATATTAAAAAAGTTAAGTCCTTAGATTCTACCAAAAAACACTTTAATGAAAGCAAATCAATAAGTGGTGTTGAAATTAAAGAATTTTCATTACTGTATTTAATAATGAATAATTTAGACATTATTCAAGAAAACATTCATTTAATTGAGGATATTAAATTGTTTAGCGCGGAAAATAAATTAATTTTTGAGTCTCTTTTATCAAAATTAAAAAGTGGTGAAAAATTAACTTTAGAAAATCTTTCACTGGACTCACAAATAATAGAAAAAATTTTTAAATTTGCTTCAATCAAACATATCTTAAATAATAATCAAGATGATCAGAATAAGATGTTTGAATTATTAGATGAAATTTCCAAGGATCTAAAAAACTATGATTTGGAGTTTAGAATTGAACAGCTAGAATCGAAATTTTCAAAAGATTTGAGCGAAAGTACCTTCGATGAAATAAGAGAGCTAAAAAAACAAAAAAATATCAATTAAAACGCTTAAAAAATACATGGATTTTTTTAAAATTGAGCTTATATAAGTCTTTTCAATTATACTATTGTGGAAAGAATAATTACTAAATCATTTGCTAGACTTATGGGGCGTGGAACCCATAGAGGCTTTATTACTTTTGAAGAATTAAATAAATCACTAGGTAAAAGGAATCTTTCAAACGAAAATTTAGAACAAGCATTTATTCATATCTTAAATGAAAACGTTGCTTTGGTTGAAAAAAAATCTGATTTCAAAGTTTTAAGAAAAAAAGAAAATTCTTCAAAAGAAGAGGGCAAAACTATTGAGAAGAGTGATGACCCTATAAGAATGTATTTAAGAGAAATGGGTGGTGTTGAGCTTTTATCTCGTGAAGGTGAAATTGCAATTGCTAAAAGAATTGAAGCAGGTAAAGATGTAATGTTAATTGCACTAGCTCAAAGTCCTATAACTGCCCAACAATTTTTTGAATGGGATCAACAACTTCAAAAAGATGAAATTTTAGTAAGGGAAATTATCGACATTGACACTAACTACATGGAAGATGAAAATACTGGACCAAGTGCTAAACAAAGAAATTCTGGTGAAGTAGATAAAAATGAAGAAAATTCAAATAGTGGCGATAGTACTGATGATGAGTTTAATCCAACACTTGCTGCAATGGAAAGTGAAATTAAACCTAAAGTTTTAAAAACAGTTGATACACTCACAAAAGAATATAATAAATTAATCAAATATCAAAAAGAGAAGCTTGAATGCATTCTTAATTCTACAAGTTTTTCACCAGCAAAAGAAAAAAGTTATCAAAAAATTGTTAAGGATATTTTAGAAAATATAAAATCATTACAATTATCACCATCAGTATTAGAAGAGCTAGTTCAAAAACACTATGTAGAAAACAAAAAAATTATTTCGCTAGAAGGAAATCTTTTAAGACTTGCTATGGATCACAAGATACCAAGAAATGAATTTATCAAGTTCTATATAGGTAATGAAATTAACCCAAACCTAAAAAATTTCCTTGATACAAATACTATGTGGAAACAATTTTTTGCAAAAAATAAAGACAAATTCAAAGATATAAGAGAAAGGTTAATTGAAATTAGTCATAAATTAGGAATTTCAGTTACAGACTTTAAAAAATTAGTAAGCAGGGTCCAAAAAGGCGAAAAAGAGTCTAGAATTGCAAAAAAAGAAATGGTGGAAGCAAACTTAAGATTAGTTATATCAATTGCAAAAAAATACACCAACAGAGGCCTTCAGTTTTTGGATTTAATTCAAGAGGGAAATATTGGTCTCATGAAGGCTGTAGATAAATTTGAATATAGAAGAGGTTATAAATTTTCAACTTATGCAACATGGTGGATTAGACAAGCAATAACTAGATCAATCGCAGACCAGGCAAGGACTATAAGGATCCCCGTTCACATGATTGAAACGATTAATAAAATTGTTAGAACTCAAAGATTAATCTTAAGTGAATTTGGTAGAGAGGCAACCCCAGAAGAATTAGCAAAAAAACTTAGAATGCCTTTAGATAAAGTAAGAAAAGTTCTTAAAATTTCCAAAGAGCCAGTGTCTTTAGAGAAACCAGTTGGAGATGAAGAAGACAGTAGCTTGGGTGACTTTATTGAAGATACAAAAGCATTAGCACCTTTAGAGCAAGCTATTAAGTCAAATTTAAGTGAGGCTACAACTAAAATTTTATCTACTTTAACTCCAAGAGAAGAAAGAGTTTTAAGAATGAGATTTGGTGTAGGAATGAATACAGATCACACCTTAGAAGAAGTTGGTCTTCAGTTTTCTGTTACTAGAGAAAGAATTAGACAAATTGAAGCAAAAGCTCTTAGAAAACTAAAACACCCTAGCAGATCTAAACAATTAAAAAGTTTTTTAGAAAGTTAATTTTACTGGGCCGTTAGCTCAATAGTAGAGTACTGCATTGACATTGCAGGGGTAGTTGGAGCGTAACCAACACGGCCCACCATTTAATTATTATCTATAATTGATAAATTATATAAAATGATATAGTTAACTGTAGGTTTGGGCCTGTAGCTCAGTTGGTTAGAGCAGTACACTCATAATGTATTGGTCCCAGGTTCGAGTCCTGGCGGGCCCACCAATACTTTATAGCTTAGCTAGTTCTTTAAATTTTTTAAAAAAAATATCCACTCTTTACTTCTTTCTTCCCAAGAGTAAGTTCTATTTATTGTATCAACTTGTAACTTCAAAAGTTCTTGATTTTCATTTGACCAATAATTTTCGATACATTCATTAAGTTTAATTTGAAACTTATCATCAAGATTATGAAAATTTCCATCAAAAGTTACAAATTTTCCAAAGGGACTACATGTTTCATAAAGAGCCCCAAGGCTAGTTGTTACCATGTTACATCCTGCTGCCATTGACTCTATAGCTGATATGCAGCTTGTTTCAGGCCATATGCTTGGGAAAGAATAAATATGCATTTTCTTTAAAAGTTCAATTATTTTAGTATTATCTAAATATCCTAAATAATTAACATTATTTGAGTTTTTGCATTCATCGAAAATTGATTTATATTTCTGATCATATTTTTCACTAAATTTTTTTCCATAAATTTCAGTCGATGAACAAACATTTAATTCAACATTTTTCAAATTCATTTTTTTGAAGATATTTAATAAATTTTCTAATCCACGCCAAGGAGTAGTGTGATAAATCAAATTTATTTTATCTTTAGGTTTTTCATGATGTTCAATTTTTTCAACTGCATTTCTAATCACAATTGATTTATTTTCTGGAATTTTGAATTGATATTGGAATTTTTCAAAATTCCAATGAGAATTAAAAATTATGTAGTCTAATCGATCTACAAATTCTTTTGAGCCTAAATTCTTTGCTTCTTCTTGATTTACAAAATGCTGCATCCATAGAACATTTATCTTATCTTTTTCTAATAAATTTGGATTGGCATTATTTAATATAAGATTAATTTCCTTAAAGTATTCATCTGGAACGTACTTAAATAGTAATCTTAATTGATTTTCACTCCCACCATGACTTTCAGAAAATAGAACTGGCCTTGAAGTATCGCTCTCGATTTTATTTAAAATTCTTTCTTTTTCAGTCAATGATGGATCAGTCTATAAATTTCTTTAGTGTGTCAAACAAAGCTTCAATACTCCCATCATTACTTTGAATTATCGAAGAAAACTCCTCTTTTTGAGTTCTAGCAAGACTCAATCCTTCAATAATTAAATCTCTAATTAATGGGTTTTCAGTATCTTTTGTATAAATTCGCCAATCAATTTTTATCTCAGGTCTTTTGTCAGTTGCCACAAGTTTGCTTGAAACCATTGTATATTTTTCATTTAATTTTTCTTTGGCAATAACTTCAATTTCTGGGTTGGAGTATTCTGCTAATCTACTAGCAAAACTTTTTAGAAAATATTGTTCAAAAAGAATTGCATATTCTTTTATCTGATCCTCTGACAATGTTTTTCGATATTGACCAAGTGTATAAAAACCAATTCCTCTTATATCAACCGTTTCTTTAGCAATAGTTTTTAATTTTTTTATCTTTTCTTCTTTTGAAAAATTATTATTTAGCGCCTCTGATGCTCTATTGACTGTTGATTGAACAAATATATCTGGCTCAATTGAATTTGAATTAACTGTACCTATAAATATGAATATTAAGCTTACACTGAGTAATAAATTCTTCTTAGATATCATGAGTCATTTTGAATTTATTATTGTGTTTCTACTTCTTCCCAATCACCATCATTTTGTGTTTCAGTAGTAGCTTTGGAGTTTAAGATTTTTCTCTCTCGATCCTGTAAATATAAACTTCTAACTGAAGCATAAAAATCCATTGAGTTTTTCTCAAGATTATCAATTGAATCTAAGTTCTTTGCTCTAAAATCAATTCCAGTCAAACCTCTAGATCCCCAATACTCAACATCAGAAACATGTTGGGTATCTTTACCAGCAGTTATGTTGTACCAAGCATCACCACCCATTAGATTTCCAAGTGAACCAACTGTATCTCTCACAGTAGTTGGACCCAAAACTGGAAGGACTAAATAACATCCTGGTTTAACCCCCATACTTCCAAGTGTTTGTCCATAATCTTCTTTTTCATAGGCTTCAAAACCAAATGAGTTAGCTACATCAAAAATACCAAGCACTCCTATAGTTGAATTGATTGCAAGCCTTAATGTATTTTCTCCTGCTTCCTTAAATTGCCCCTGAAGAATATTATTAGGAATAGTAACTAGGTTTGATAGGTTGTCCATAGCATTGCTTGTTCCTGATCGAATTGGCGATGGTAAAGCCCTATAAACAGAAGCTACTGGTTTAAAAATAGCACCATCTAAAACTTGGTTAAATTTAAATGTTGCTCTATTTAAACCTTCAAAACAATCTTTTGTAGTCTCAGCCTTTACTCCAGTTAGAGACAACAAAGTAATAAAGAGAACTATTTTAATTTTTTTCATTGTTAATGATTTTATAGTATATTTACCTATAATGTAAATATTGATTTATAGTAAATAAGACTTGATAACCGCCATGAATTTAACATTAAATTATTCTCCAAATTTTCAAACACCTAAAAGAAACGCAAAACAAATCAAATTCATCATTTTTCATTATACTGGTATGAAAAAAGATTCGGAAGCCATAGCAAGACTAACCGACATTAAATCTAAAGTTAGCTGTCACTACCTAATTAAAAAAGATGGAGAAATAATTATGATGGTTCCTGATTTATATAGTGCATGGCACGCAGGCAAATCTCGTTGGAAAAAAAATAATTCATTGAATAAAAATTCAATTGGTATTGAAATTTGTAATCCTGGACATGAATTTAATTATAAAAAATTTTCAAATAGACAAATTTTATCCCTAATAAAGTTAAGTAAATTTTTAACAAAGAAATATAAGATAAAACCTAAGAATATATTAGGTCACTCAGACATTGCTCCTGATAGAAAAAAAGACCCAGGAGAAAAGTTTCCATGGGAATATTTAGCAAAAAAAAAAATTGGTATTTGGCATGGTTTAGACATTAAAATTTTAAAACAATTAAGAAAAGAAAAACTCTCTAAAATTGATCAAAATTCATTTTTAGAAAATATTTATAAAATAGGTTATCCAAAAAAAACTTCAAAAATACTTAATAAAAATAAGTATAATATTATGATTACAAAAGCTTTTCAGCGGAGATATAGGCAAAGTTTAGTGAATGGTAAATCTGATCAAGAATGCCTATTAATCAGTCAAGATCTTTTGAAAAGTTTACATTAGAATTATCTTGCAGTTTTTTATTTTAATATTAAATTGTTATTGCCAGATAAACGACTTATCGCTTTAATTTTTTAAAGAGGAAAGTCCGGGCTCCGCAAGGACACAGTGCCAGATAACACCTGGCGGGGGAAACCCTAGGGATAGTGCCACAGAAAATAAACCGCCATAACATGGCAAGGGTGAAAAGGTGTGGTAAGAGCACACCGGTTCTATTGGTAACAATGAACGCTGGAAAACCCCACTGGGAGCAAGACTAAGTAGAGGTGACATTGTTGAAAAACTAAAAGCCGTCTTTGGCTAGTCATCAGGGTTAGTTGCTTGAGCTTAAGAGTGATCTTAGGCCTAGAGAAATGATAGGTTTAAATGACAGAACCCGGCTTATAGTTTATCTGGCGAACTTTTCCACAGCATAGATTTAAAAAATTTCAAATGTTCACCTTTTGATTCATATTTGAATCTATTGTGTTCTTATTTTTCTTTCATTGAGTGTATTTTAAAAAATGCAGATTTATTGAATTCTTCAAGGATATTGATATCAAAATATTAGTCTATTTAGCCAGTAATTACCTAAAATGAACGTATTGACTATATTCTAAAAAACCCATAATATCCCATATATTCCCAAATAAGGAATTTATGAGATATAAAAATTATGTTTTTATCAACGTACGAAAACAAAATAGACAAAAAGGGAAGGGTGTCAGTGCCAGCTAGTTTTAGATCGCACTTATCGAATTTAGGATATAATGGGATTATTTGTTATCCTTCATTTAATAACCAATCTATAGAAGCTTGTTCGCAAGATAGAATTGAAAAACTTTCAGCAAGTATAGATTCATTAAATCCTTTTGAAGAAAAAAGAGATTTTTTCGCAACATCAATTTTATCTGAAAGTATGAATTTACAATTTGATAGTGAAGGTAGAATTTCACTTTCAACAAAATTATTAAAACATGCAAAAATTAAAAATAACATGCTATTTGTTGGTCAAGGTCAAACATTTCAAATATGGGAACCAACAGCGTTTGAAAAATTTAAGGTAAATGCAAGAAAAAAAGCAAATCTAAATCGTGCAAGCCTTAAATGGGAAAAACATTTTAATAAAACTGAGGGGGAATAAAAATGACGATTAACTTTAAAACACCAGAGATAAAAGAATTACAACCAAGATTATTAGTTTTAGGAGTAGGTGGAGCAGGTGGAAACGCCATTAATGAAATGATAGATCATGGACTACAGGGAGTAGAATTTATTGCAGTAAACACTGATGCTCAAGATTTAAAATTAAGCAAAGCTAAAGGAAGAGTCCAAATAGGATTAAATTTAACTAAGGGTTTAGGAGCTGGTGCAAAGCTTGATATTGGTCAAGCGGCTGCAGATGAATCTTTAAATGAAATTGTAAACATATTGCAAGGTGCCAACATGGTTTTCATTGCAGCTGGAATGGGCGGTGGAACTGGTACTGGTGCAGCACATGTAATTGCTAGAGCAGCTAAAGAATTAAACATTTTAACAGTTGGTGTTGTGACACTTCCATTTATGTATGAAGGGCCCTCAAGAATGAGAAGAGCACAACAAGGGCTTGAGGAATTAAGAAAGCATGTTGATACAATAATAGTAATTCCAAATCAAAATCTTTTTAAAATTGCAAATGAACAAACTACATTTGAAGATTCATTTAATCTTTCAAATAATGTTTTGATGCATGGCGTTCAAAGTATTACAGACTTAATGGTAAGACCTGGTTTAATTAATTTAGACTTTGCAGATGTTGAGACTGTTATGGCATCAATGGGTAAAGCAATGATGGGTACTGGAGAGGCCGAAGGAGAAGGTAGAGCATTAAAAGCAGCTGAGATGGCAATTAGTAATCCACTTATTGATGACTACACTTTAAAAGGTGCAAAAGGATTATTAATAAATATTACAGGTGGAAAAGACTTAAAACTTTTTGAAGTTGATGAGGCAGTGAATAAAGTTAGGGCTGAAGTTGATCCTGAAGCTGAATTAATTATAGGAGCAATTACAGATGTGGCACTCGATGGAAAGATGAGAGTATCAATTGTTGCAACTTCGTTAGACGGACAACAACCGGAAGCGAAATCTGTAATTAATATGGTTCACAGAATACAAAATCGAAATCCAGGTTACTCAGATTTTGGAAATACTACTTCTGCTCAATCTTTTAACTTTTCAACAACAATGGCTAGCACACCAATCACAGATGGTGCAAATGCATTAAAACTAGAAAATGAAGTGATTGAAGAACAAGAAACAAACATTTCTAGTTCAGAAACATTCGGTCAAAATGAAATGAATAATGTTGAAAGTGAAATATTAGGCGAAACATTTAGTAATGAAATTAATGATTCAGAACAATCAAATTTAGATGAGTCTATTAATAGCTTGAATGAAACAGAACAAACATCAAATGGATTAGAAAATTTCGGTGTAAAGGAAGAGTCTGAATTGGATTTATTCAATTCCGAGTCTGAAAGCAGAGACTCAAACAATTTATTATCTGAAGAAAGTAGAGATAATAATTTGGATGAAGATGACTTAGAAATTCCAGCATTTTTAAGAAGACAAAAAAATTAATGGTCTTTGAAAAAATAAATGAAAGCCACCATAATATCGGGCAATGCAAAACATTATCCGGTATTGCTAAATGAAATAATTAGCATTATTACCCCTCAATATGGTGGCACATTTATTGATTGTACATTTGGTCAAGGAGGTTATTCCAAAAAAATCTTAGATTATCCAGACACAAAAGTAATTGCAATAGACAGAGATATTGAAAGCATAAAAAAAGCAGAAAATATTCGAGAAAAATTTGAAAATAGATTTCTATTCAAGAACATAAAATTTAGCCAATTAACAAATCTAAAATTGAAAAAAGAGGATATTAAAGGAATAATATTTGACCTAGGCTATTCATACACACAAATAAAAGACCCAAAAAAAGGTTTATCTTTTGATTTTTCTGGAGAATTAAATATGAAGTTAGGCATTAATGAGTTTTCAGCAAAAGAAGTAATCAATAAACTTGAGGAAAAAGAACTTTTAAAAATATTTAAGTACTTTGGTGAAGAAAAAGAAAGTAAGAAAATAGCACGTAATATTGTTGAAGACAGGAAATCAAAAGAAATAACCACTGAAGAGCTAGTAAGAATTATAGAATCTACAAAAAAGAAAAAAAATCATAAGACACATAGCGCAACAAAAGTATTTCAAGCTTTAAGAATTTTTGTAAATAAGGAAATCAGTGAATTAATCTATGGACTTATTAATGCAGCAAAAGTTTTAAAAAAAGATGGTATAATTGCAGTAGTAACATTTCATTCTCTTGAAGATAAAATAGTTAAATATTTTTTTAAAAGTTTGTCAGAAAATAAAAGTGTCTCAAGATATTTGCCTAAAGAGGATGAAAAGATTAATCTATTCAAATTAATTAATAAAAAACCGATAATTCCCTCTCAAAAGGAAATTAATGAAAATCCACCATCAAGATCTGCCAAACTTAGATATGTTGTAAAAAAAGAAGACTTTTTTAATTTTGAAACAGATATTTTAGATAAATTTAATTATTTGTTAGAGATTGAAAATTATTCAGAAAAACTATGAAAAAAATACTTTTAGCAACTATCATATTATTAATAATTGTTACATCATTAGTGAAAAACTCCACAAAAGAAATTGAAGATCAAACGTTTAGCTTAAACGAAAATATCAGAACTCTTAAGTCAGAATTAGGGGATTTAATTCTTGAATACAACTATTTAAGTGCTCCAGAAAAGTTGATTGAATACCAATCTCAATATTTTCAAAATGATCTGAAAAAAATTGATATTAAAAAAATGAAAAAAATCATCTTGATAAATAATAATTTAGAGACAACAGATTTTAAAATTAAAACTAATAATAATGAATAAAGATATTAAAGAAAATATTATTCTAGAAGAATTTGATAATGAATTTTCATTTAAAAAAAATAAATCAAATTTAAAAATTGAATTTAATAGAATAGCTTTTCTTTTTTTTATTTTTTTTGTAATTTCGATAATCTATTCTATTCAATTGCTTCATCTAGGCAGTTTAAAATCAAATATAGTAAATACCAAAACTCTAATAAGTGAAAAAAATCATAGAGCAGATATTATTGATAGAAATGGAAATTATTTAGTAAAATCAGTAAGATCTATAGATATCGGAATAAATCCTGCTGAGGTAATTGATAAAAAAAAATTATTAATTAACTTAAAATTAATATTCCCCAATAAAGATTATTCTAAAATAAAGAAAAAATTAAATAAGAAACAATTCTTTAAATTTGAAAAACAATTATCTCAAGAGAATTATCAAAAAATAATGTCACTTGGTGATAAATCTATTAGACCTGAGGAAAATTTAACAAGATTGTACCCACAAAAGAAACTCTTTAGTCATATTATAGGACAAATTGATGACGGCAATAATGGTATATCTGGTTTGGAAAAATCATTTGATCAAGAATTAAAAGACTCAGTTGAACCTTTACAATTAACAGTGGATACAGAAATTCAATTTTTAATTAGAGAGGAGCTTATAAAATATCATTCAATTTTTCAAAGCAAAGGAAGTGCGGCAATCTTAATGGATTCTACTAATGGAGAGATTTTGTCATTAGTTTCATATCCAGATTTTGATTTGAATAAGAGGGAAAAAATAACGGATATTAATTACATTAATAGAGCAACAAAAGGCATTTATGAACTTGGATCAGTATTTAAAGCATTTACTATAGCTGCGGGATTTAACGAAGGTTTAATTGAACCAGAAACACAATTCTTAAATTTAAAAAAAGAACTTTCATGTGCTGGTTTTCCAATTAGAGAGTATGACAAAAATTTACCTACAGATTTAACAGTAGAAGAAATTTTAATTAAATCAGGAAATATAGGGTCAGTTAAGATAGGGCAAAAAATTGGAATAGATAAATTTAAAAATTTTTTATACGATACTGGAGTACTTGGAAAAATAAATTTTGATATTGAAGAGGTGGGTCAACCACAACCTGTTACCTGGGGAAAATGCAAATTAGCTACCGCTTCCTTTGGGCATGGAATTAATACAAATTTATTACAATTAACAAAAGGTTATGCAATTATTTCAAATGGTGGATTCGATGTTAAACCTACCTTGATTAAAAAAGAAACAGATGTTAATAAAAAAACGATAATTACTAAAGCCACATCACAAAAAATAAATTCTATTTTAAGAAAAATAGTTGTGACAGGAACTGCTAAATTAGCAAATGTAGATGGTTACGAAATTGGAGGAAAAACAGGTACTGCAAATAAAACAATAAATGGCGTATATACTAATAAAAAAATAAATACATTTGCATCAGTTTTTCCAATATCAAAACCACAATTTGTTTTTGTTGTTTTAATAGACGAACCTCAAATTAATAATAGTTATATATATGAGTATAGAGACGGCTCAGGATTTAAATTAAAAGGAGCCCCAAGAAACACTGCAGGATGGACTTCAGTGGAGGTAGCAGGCAAGATTATTGAAAAAATTGGGCCTATTTTAGCCACAAAATATATAGAAATTAATTAGGTAATGTTAATAGGTGATTATTTCCATAAAGTAAATTCTAAGTATAAGAGCCATAGTTTTTCCAATCTTAGTTTCAACAGTGCCTCATGCAAAAAAGGCAGTATTTTTTTTGCAATAAAAGGTAACAAAATTGATGGAAACAAATTTATTGATAAGGCTATTTTAAATGGAGCAAAAACAATAATTTCAAATAAAGGGTTTAAAGGTTTCAAAAAAAAAATCCTTTATTTAAATTCAAGAAATGTAAGAAAAACATTATCAGAAATTAGTTATAGAATATTAAAACTAAGACCAAAAAACTTAATTGCAGTAACCGGAACAAATGGAAAATCATCAGTAGCTGATTTTTATTTTCAAATATTAAAATTTAATAATAAAAGAGTAGCCTCTATTGGCACATTGGGAATACAAACAATCAATACGAAAACTAAAGTGTCAAATACAACTCTAAACCCAATTGAGTTAGGGTTATGTTTAGAAAATTTAAAGAAAAAAAAAATAGACAATGTGATTTTAGAGGCATCTAGCCACGGTCTTGATCAACATAGGTTAGATGGTCTAATTTTTAAAACTGGTATTTTTACCAATCTTTCACGCGATCATTTAGATTATCACAAGACGTACAATAATTATTTGAAGTCAAAACTATATTTATTTGAAAAATTACTTAAAAAAAATTCTAACGTAATTACAGATTATAAAATTAAAGAATTTAAAAAAATTAAATCTATAGCACTAAAAAAAAAATTAAACATGGAGACTATTAATAGTTATAAAAATGGTCTGAAAATTATTTCTCATAAATATTCACAAGGAAAACAATTAATAGAATTTTGTTATAAAAATAAGATATATGAATTTCAGACCTACTTAATAGGAAAAATCCAAATTAAAAATATTCTGATGGCGGCTCTTGCTGCCAAGAAAAGTGGATTAAGTTTTAAACAAATCCTAAGTGCAATAGCTAGGATTAAACCAGTTAATGGTAGACTTGAAAAAATTGGAATGATTAAAAATCAATCAAGTGTTATTTTGGATTATGCACATACCCCTGACGCATTAAAAACTTGTCTTAAAAATTTAAAAGAGCAGTTCAAAGGAAGTAAAATTTCTATCGTTTTTGGTTGTGGTGGCAATAGAGATAAACCAAAAAGAGCAATGATGGGTGCGATAGCAAACAATTATTGTGACAGAGTATATTTAACTGATGATAATCCAAGATGGGAAGATCCACATAAAATCAGACAAGCGATTAAAAAAAAAATAAAGAAATCTAAAGTTTATGAAATAGCGAATAGAGCTAAAGCAATTAAAAAAGCGGTGTTAGAAATGAAGACAGGAGAAATTTTAATTGTAGCTGGTAAGGGACATGAGAATATTCAAGATTATGGAAAATATAAAAAATTTTTTTCAGATAAAAAAGAAATTCTTTCCAGCATCAAAATAAAAAATAAATTTTTATCAAATAATCTTAAACTTAATATTCTTAAAGAATTGGAGGAAGCCAATCATATTTCCTCAAAAATAAAAATCCTTAATGCATCAATTAATTCAAAAGAGGTTAAACGAAATGATGTTTTTTTTGCAATCAAAGGTAAAAATAAAGATGGAAATTTGTTCGTAAAAGAAGCATTTAATAATGGTGCATCACTTGCAGTTGTGAGTAGTTTAAAGAAAGATGCAAAAAAAATCAAAACTAAAGATACTCTAAAATTTTTAACAAAGGCATCATCATTATTTAGAGAAAATATTCCATGTAAAATTATTGGTATAACAGGTAGTTGTGGCAAAACCTCATTAAAAGAATTGATTGGTAAAACTTTAAATAAAATAAGTAAAGCAACTTATTCTCCCAAATCATTTAACAATAAATTTGGTGTTCCTTTAAGTTTGTTTAATTTGAGTCAAAAAGACAATTATGGCGTTTTAGAAATTGGAATGGACAAAAAAGGTGAAATTGACAATTTGTCAAAAATTATTAAGCCAGATGTTGCTGTGATTACAAATATTTCATATGCACATATAAAAAATTTTAAAAATATTAAACAAATTGCTTTAGCTAAATCTGAAATAATAAAAAATATCAAAGAAGGAGGGAATCTAATTTTAAATGCAGATGATGCATTTCATGATTTACATAAAAAAATAGCATCAAGAAATAATATAAAAGTTTGTTCTTTTAGTTTAAAAAATAAAAATTCTCAAATTTATTTAGAATCTATTAAAAAACATAAAACTAAATATAAAGTTTGTGTAAATGTTTTAGACTTTAAAAAATATTTCTATCTCAATTCAAACTTTGAAAATGATATAAAAAATTTACTTGCCGCTATTTCTGTAATATCAATTTTTGAAAATATATCAGATTTAGATATAAATATTTTTTATAACAACAAAACTCCCAGCGGAAGAGGTGATATTTCTAAAGTTAAAATCTTAAACAAATCATTTTATCTTATTGATGAAAGTTATAATTCCAATCCATTGTCATTAAATTCTGCATTAAAAAATTTTCAAAAAATAGAAATAAAAAACAAAAAAAAACACCTTTTATTAGGAGATATGCTAGAACTTGGAAGTCACTCAAAAAAATTACATGAAGAAATTTGTAAAAAAATCAATCAAACCTCAATTCAAAATGTTAATGTTATTGGAAAGCATATGAGCAATATCTTTAAAAATCTAAACAAAAAGAAAAGAGGCCTGATATTAAAAGATAAATTTGAAATAATTAATTTGATTAAAAACAATATAAATAATAATGATTATTTAATGATCAAAGGATCTAATTCTACTGGATTGAATATAATTGCTAACAATTTAAAAAAAGGAAACATTAATGCTTTATAATCTTGTCCTTGGATTAATAGATCAATACACATTTTTAAATGTTTTTAAATATCTTACTGTAAGAACTGGACTAGCGATGTTTACATCGATGCTAATTGTTTTGCTAGTAGGCACGCCTTTTATAAATTTTTTTTCTGCAAGACAAATTTTAAACCCAATTAGAGATGATGGACCCACAGATCATATTATAAAAAAAATTGGTACACCTACTATGGGAGGTGTTTTAATTCTTTTAGGTTTATTTTCTGGAATCCTATTATGGGGTGATTTATCTAACAATTATGTTTGGTTTTTGCTTTATATAGTTACCTCATATGGATTACTTGGTGCCTATGATGATTATAAAAAAATAAAATTTAATAATTCCTCTGGTATTTCTTTTAAATTTAAAATTATTGCACAAATTTTGATAGCGTTACTGGGTATATTGATTTTGATGCAGCTTTCTCAAAATGATCAACTGAAAGATTTGTATTTTCCTTTTTTTAAAAATTTAGTGATAAATCTTGGGTGGTTTTTTATACCATTTGCAGTTTTTATAATTGTTGGGTCATCAAACGCAGTTAATTTAACAGACGGGCTTGATGGATTGGCAACAGTGCCAGTTATTTTGGTTGCAGCTTGTTTTGCATTTATTTGTTATGTGACTGGAAATATTGTTTTTTCTGAATATTTACAGATTTTATATATTGAAGGTATGGGTGAAGCATCAGTATTTTGTGGCTCTATCATTGGAGCTTGTTTAGGTTTTTTATGGTTCAATGCCCCGCCAGCCAAAATATTTATGGGAGACACTGGATCTTTAGCGCTTGGAGGTTCATTAGGTGCTGTTGGAATAATCACAAAACATGAAATAGTTTTAGCAATAACAGGGGGATTATTCGTTTTAGAAGCAGTATCGGTTATAGTTCAAGTATTATCATTTAAACTGACAGGAAAAAGAGTTTTTAAAATGGCACCAATCCATCATCATTTCGAAAAGAAGGGATGGGCAGAGTCAACAGTGGTTATCAGATTTTGGATTATTTCTATAATTCTAGCAATGATAGGTCTAGCAACTTTAAAATTAAGATAATGTTAGATAAAGATAATATCTTTTTTAAAAAGAAGATCTTAATTTATGGTTTAGGAAAAAGTGGTATATCTGCATACAGATTTTTAAAAAAAAATAATAAGATTTATCTATATGATGATAATAAAATTAAAAATCAAAATTTAGAGATTAAAAAAAAATTAATTCAGTACCAAGATATAATTCATGAAAAGATTGATTGTATAATTATAAGTCCTGGAATTGACATTAAAAAATGTAAGTTAAAAAATTTTTTAAAAAAAAATCTTGGTAAAATTCATACAGATTTAGACATTTTTTATTATTATAATAAAAAAAATAAAAATATTACAATCACTGGAACTAATGGAAAATCAACTACTGTAAAAATTATATATGAAGTTTTAAAATGCCAAAAAATTGATGCTAGATTAGTAGGAAATATTGGAAATCCAATTCTATCAGAAAAAAAAATAACACCTAAAACAGTATTTGTAATAGAAGCCTCATCTTATCAGTTAGAATATAGTAAAATTTTTAAATCACATTTGGCAGCAATATTAAATATTTCACCAGACCATCTAGAGAGACACGGGTCAATCAGAAATTATATTAAAGCTAAATTTAAATTAATTAAAACTCAGACAAAAAAAGATTTTACTTTTCTTAATACAAATAATTTATTTATTAAAAGATATCTATCAGGCCAAAGAATTTTATCTAAAATAATTAAGATAAATAAAACAGTTCAATCTAAAGTATTGAAAAAGATAGACAATTCCAACTTTTTATCTGATGGAAATAAAGAAAATTTATCTTTTGTGTTTGAAATTGCAAAAAAAATGAAGATATCAAAAAATAATTTATTTAAAGTCCTTCAAAAATTTAATGGACTAGATTTTAGACAGCAAGTGATTTTTAAATCTAAAAATTTAATAATTATTAATGACTCAAAAGCAACGAGCTTTTCTTCTACAGTCAGTATCTTAAGATCAATTACAAATGTTTATTGGATAGTTGGAGGACAAGCTAAAAAAGGAGATAAATTTCTTTTGAATAAAAGTGAATGTAAAAATATGGAAGCATATATTTTTGGAAAAAATAAAAAATTCTTTATAAATAAACTAAAAAAAAAAATAAATTACCAATTATTTGATGATTTAAAATCCTCAATAAAAAAAGTTTTAATAGATATTAAGAAAAATAATAAAAAACAAAAAAAACATATAATACTCTTTAGTCCCGCTGCGGCCTCTTTTGATAGTTTTAAAAATTTTGAAGATAGAGGAAACTATTTTAATCACCTAATTAAGGGAATGCTTGATGCTGAGTGATAATGTGATTTATAATTTTTATTATGCCTGGTGGAAAAAGATTGATAAAACAATATTCTTATTAATTATATTTTTATTTGGTTTAGGTTTATTTTTTTCATTAGTATCAACTTCATTAATCGCGTCTGATAAACTAAATACAAATAATTATTTTTTCTTTTTTAAACACTTAATATATATTTGTTTAGGAATATTGATTTTAATCTTTTTTTCATCTTTGAATAAAAAACCACTATTTACATTATCAATTCTATTATTTTTTATATCATTATTTTTTTTATTTTTGGTACCTATAATTGGAACTGAAGTAAATGGCTCAAGAAGATGGCTTGATTTATTTTTTTTACCAAGATTTCAACCAATAGAACTTGTTAAACCATTTGCAATAATTTTAATTGCTATAATTTTAAGTAGTGAAAAAAATTATAATATTTATTATAAATATTTTATTAGCTTAATGGTAATTGTCCCCATATTATTTTTGTTAATGATGCAGCCAGATATTGGTCAAACACTACTTATTTTTTTATCTTGGTTAACTCTTGTTTTTATTTCTGGAATTAGTCTTACAATTTTTTTAACTGTTTTTACTGTTTCTATTTTTATACTTTTTTATCTTATTTTTTTTGTGGACAAGTTCGGGTATATAAAAAATAGAGTTTTTTCTTTTTTTGATCCTAATACTGGAACGCATAATTTTCAATCTGAAAAAGCAATAGAAGCTATTTCAAGTGGAGGTTTTTTTGGTAAGGGCATTGGAGAGGGCACTTTAAAAAATAGAGTCCCAGAAGCTCACACGGATTATATAGTATCTGTAATTTCTGAGGAGTTTGGAATTGTTTTTATTATCTTATTATTATTCATATTTTTGTTTTTAATTTACACAGTATTTAAAAGAATTTATCTAGAAAAAGATGAGAAAGTTAAATTAATATTAACAGGGCTAATAACTCTTATCATTTCCCAAGCACTTATACATTTGGGTGTAAATATTAGATTGTTTCCCACTACTGGAATGACATTGCCTTATTTAAGCTATGGAGGATCATCTATAATAGGTATGTCAATTTTA
>Ga0209308_10001147_pt1 | contig 25376 bp, 23 predicted proteins | sample COGITO_mtgs_1204_3_FD_184806 | JGI IMG/M metagenome (GOLD analysis project Ga0209308, IMG submission 184806) | Pelagic marine microbial communities from North Sea - COGITO_mtgs_120405 (SPAdes) (version 2) | ecosystem: Environmental > Aquatic > Marine > Epipelagic ...
AGATCTCGATATCGGATGTAATCAGTCGATCGAGTTGGCCGACTTGAGCGTTTGCGATGCCATCGAGACGCTCGAATGCGGATTCGACTGCAGCGTCCCGCTGATGGGTGATCGTGAGTGCAGCGACGCCAAGCAGGGGAATGAGGGCAGTGATCGCTACCGCACACATCAAACGGCTCGGCGTTGACGTGAGTCGGCGTAGAGCTGATCGTGACATTGCCATCCTCAGAACTGATGGGCAGGGCCCACGATCTCCACTACGCGCCTGGTGTGCAACTGCAGGCGCTGAGAGTGGGCAAGAATGGTCAAAAGTCTTGTGTGTCAGAACGGAGACTGTGCTCTCAGTCGCGTTGTTGCCAGCGCAGCATTCAATTAGAGCCGAGCCGAGGTTAAGGCATCGAGACCGAGGTCGTTTCGGAGTTCGACTGACATGCCAGCAGTACCAGGGTCGAGGGGCGTACCGGTGGCATCGGCGATGCGGGTCATCATGTGGAAGTTTGCGACAACGGCGGCAGCGTCGATGAGGTGATCAGCGCCGAGCCTGGTGGTGACTTCGTCGCGTACCGCTGCCAGGTCGTCGCCATCACCGAAGCACGCTTCGACGAATGACACCAGCAGCTTGCCGTCGGTTACGCCCGCTCCTTGGTCGAGGAAGCTGGGGTTGATTTGGGCATCGACGTTGAGACCGCTCAGACCGAGCAGTGTTGCGTGAGACGTCGTTCAATAGAAGCAGTCATTCATCATCGAAGTTTCGGTGGCGATGAGCTCGATTTGGCGCCGGTCCAGGGTGCCGTGTGTCCAGTCGAGGTCGCCGAGTAGGGCATCGCCCGCCACGTACTGGGCCTCGGACAGTGCCGAGTAGACCTCGGTTGCTCCAGCTGAGCCGGTGAGGGCCTTTCTGACGTTTGGCCCGTTGATGTCAGCGGTCGGAACCCAATGCGTCGTGACGCTGTTCGGCACTGTTTCGTTCGATGGGGGATCGTCGGACGGGTCCGGCCGGAAGGAGATGGTCCTCACCGATCATGCCATCGATGCTCGAGGGCGCCTGCCACGGCGGCAGATCGGCATGCACGGACGCTCGGCGAACCTCCAAAGCGATAGCGCATCGTTCGGGTCCTGACCACCACGCGCCTGCCCGTCCAACCGCTGCGATCGTTGCCCGATGCGTTTCGGTCAGGTCGTCACGGAATCCGGATTCGAGTACCGATGTCGTGGTGTGAAGCTACTGCACTGCGAGCTTCGAGCCGTCGGAGCAAAGTGGAGCGCCTAGGGTCTGTTGCACTGCGAAGTCAAGGAACGTTTCCTTGTAGTCACGGGTTTGGCCGTGGCGATTTTCCCCTCCCCAACCCGTTCGGCATGCCCGATCGCCGAGACATTTCGTGAGAGACGATATGACTGAGAGTCAGAGCACCAAGACACAACCAGACTGCGACGTGGTCGTTGTCGGTTCCGGATTTGCCGGCATCTACGCGCTTTGGCAAGCACGGCAACGCGGACTCAACGTCAGGGGCTTCGAGCGAGCATCCGACGTTGGCGGAACGTGGTTTTGGAATGCATACCCTGGAGCGCGCTGTGATGTCGAGAGCTACAACTACGCGTATTTCTTCGACAACGACATCGTGCGCGACTGGGAATGGTCGGACGCGTGCGCTGGCCAGGAAGAGATCCAGCGTTATCTTCGATTCGTGGCGGAACGCTGCGACGTTCTCAAGGACATCTCCTTTGACACGAAGGTGCTCTCGGCGGCCTACACCGAAGATACGGGCTTGTGGTCGGTGCGGACGTCCGGTGGTGAAACAGTGGTCTGCAGGTACGTGGTCCTTGCCATCGGAGCGCTTTCAGATCCCAAGGCGCCGGACATCGAGGGAGTAGATACCTTCACAGGCGAGGCCTATTTCACCTCGAGTTGGCCCAAGGACGGCAGCGTCGATCTGAGTGGCAAGCGGGTCGGCGTGATCGGCACCGGCTCTTCCGGCGTGCAAGTGGTACCGGAGATCGCAAAGGTCGCGGCCGAGGTCTACGTGTTCCAGCGCACCGCTAACTACGTCACACCGACAAGCTCGGGGCCAATGGACTCGAATCTGGTGGCTGCGCTGCGCTCGGATCCGCAGGCAGTCCGCCGGGCATTCCGAGAGACCTACGGTGGCCAGACGCCGATGGGCATGGGCGAGGAACGATTCCTGGAGCTCGATGCTGCGGGACGCGAGAAGGCATTGCAGCAGGCATGGGACGGTAAGTACATCGCCCTGGCTTTCCGGGACGCGTACCTACCCGAAGCGAATGCCGCCATTTCGGAGTTCATCCGCCAACGGATGTCTGAGCAGGTGGAAGATGCGTGGACTGCGGATCATCTGGTGCCATGGGATCATCCCTACGGCGGCAAGCGGCCGTGTCAGAGCGACGCGTACCTGCAGGCCTTCAATCAGTCGCACGTCCATCTCATCTCGTTGCCAGAGACACCTATCGAGCGGGTTGTTCCCGAAGGGATCACGACGACCGCCGAGACAATACCGCTGGATCTCATCGTCTATGCCACCGGCTTCGACGCTATCTCGGGGCCGGTCCTGGCCATCGACATTGCAGGGCTCGATGGAAGAACGATGAAAGATGCGTGGGTCGACGGCCCCGTTAACTATCTCGGCACCATGGTCCATGGCTTCCCCAACCTCTTCCTGCCGTCGAGCGCTATGTCGCCCTCTGTACTCTCGAACATGGCGACGTTGGCTGAACAACAGGTCGACTTCATATTCGACACGATCGAGTGGCTCGACCAGCATGGGCGCCCGCTCCTCCATCCGCTGTCAGAGTCGCAAGACCACTGGCGCGAGGAGACTCTTCGCTACGCGGAGCGTCGACCCGGCGCGCTCACTACAAAGAGCTGGTACTCCGGCGCGAACATACCGGGCAAACCCCGACTCTTCATGGTGTACTGCGGCGGCTTCAAGCGCTACAACGAGACCTGCTACGCCGAGCTCGAGAAGAACTTTCCGGGCTACGAGCTGATGGATGCACCGCAGGAACCAGAAGAGGCCCGAGCCTCCGGCGGGTGAGGTAGTTGCGCCGGCTTACGTAAGCGTGAAGCCGGGTGGACCGGCAGTGACCGAGCCGATGAGCGCAGCGCTGTGGCCAGTGTCCGCGAGTTCGGCCAAGACACCTGCCGTCTCGCCAGGATCGATGCCGAAGACAAGCCCGCCCGACGTCTGGGCGTCAGCGACGAGGAGTTGGGATAGCCCGTCGTGACTGCCTGCGTCGAGTAGTTCACGACCCCAGTCGAGATTGCGGCGACTACCCCCAGGCATGAGGCCGTCGCGTGCCAGCTCGATGGCTCCGGCAAGGAAGGGGATTGCATCGAAGGTGATGGTGACACGCACACGGGACTCGATGGCCATGCGACCAAGATGCCCTAGCAAGCCGAAACCAGTCACGTCAGTGCAGCCGGTTGCGCCGGCCGCGAGTGCAACGCGAGCACCAATGTCGTTCAGGCGGGTCATGGACGCGATAGCCGCATCGGACGACGCAGCAGAGGCGACGTCGGCCTTGATCGCGGTGGTGATCACTCCGACACCGAGTGGCTTGGTGAGCACCAGGTCCTGACCAACAGCGAGGCCCGCGTTCGTAAGGATGCGATTGGGGTCGATGATGCCGGTAACGGACATGCCGTACTTCGGTTCAGGGTCGTCGATGGTGTGCCCGCCCACAATTGCAAAACCGGCCTCTGTGGCCACGTCCTGCCCGCCGGCAAGAACCTCGCCAAGTAGCGAGGTCGGCAACGCATCCGTATTCCAACCCACAAGGTTTAGTGCGAACAGTGGCTGGCCACCCATCGCATACACGTCGGAGACGCTGTTGGCTGCGGCGACGCGACCCCATGTCCGGGCATCGTCAACGACTGGCGTGATGAAGTCCGCTGTCGACACGATGGCGCGTTCATCATCAAGTCGCCACACTGCTGCGTCGTCGCCGGTAGCGGTTCCCACGAGCAGTTCACCTGGAGTATCAGCATGCAGTTCGCGCACCACGTGCGCGAGCTCGCCAGGGGCGAGCTTGCATCCTCAACCAGCGCCGTGACTGAACTGGGTGAGTCGGTGTGTGATGTTGTCCGTCATGAGCAATCCTGTCGGCGATGGCTGCTGGCAGGTTACCTTGACCGGGTGCGCCACCGAAGCTGATGCCGGTCCTGCCAAGCGGCTGCAGCGGCATCTCTCTAAGGGCCCGAGTAGGTGCACAGTGCACCGAAACGGTTCTGCCCATTCCGTTGAGTGAATGGCCAGATCTACACGGCTCATTCAGCCAAAGGCTGCCTTGAGGGCTTTGATGATCTTGCCGGGGAACACAGCGATGCGATCCTGCGATTGTGGCGTCATCCTGCTGCTCCTCACGTTGCTGAACATCTTCGTCATGCGGCGCAGTAGTCTCTCGGCGATGGACGTGCTGTGACCGATTATCGACAGACAAACCATCCGAGGTCAACCTCGACGAGCGGTTCGTCGATCGACGAGCGACCGCCAAATGCGCTCACGGTTCTGGCGTTCAAGTACCTCTGGCTCAACAACGTCGCCTTCTTTATGGCGTCGAATGCCCAGCGGTTCGTTTTTGCGTGGTTCGTTCTCGATGGCCTCGATCGAGCTGAGAGCGACCAAGGTCTCATCGTCTTCGCGCTTGGGCTTCCCGGTATCTTCTTGGTCCTTCAGGCGGGAGCGTGGGCCGATCGTTGGGATCGAAGGCGACTGTTGTTTGGTTCTCAGCTGGCCTCGGCGGTGACGATGCTCGCCGGCATGGTGTACATAGCGACCGATCAGACCAGCTTCCCGTTGCTGATGGGCCTGGCCGTCGTGTCGGGTGCTGCGGTTGCGATCGGCCAGCCGGTGCGTCAAGCCCTTGTCCCCGCCCTCGTTTCTCCGGCGCAACTGTTCAGCGCAATCGCTCTTAATGCCATTGCGATGACGTTGTCTCTTATCTTGGGCAATGTCTTCGCTCGACTATTCGGTGGATTGTTCGGCTTCGGGGGAGCTTTTGGATTCCTGCTAGCGCTTTTCCTGATTGGACTGCTCGCTCTGGTGCCACTCGAAGTGCCGCCCCATGTCGAGATCGTGGCGAGGCGTTCGATCTGGATCGAGACCATCGAAGCCATGCGGCAAGTGTTTAACGAACACGCGATTCGGAAGCTCTTTGCGCTGCTCATGCTCGCTGGCCTGACCATCAATCCGTTGGTGATGGTGACCATGCAGGCCCATGTCAAAGAAGCGCTCGGCCGAAACTCAGGCGACTCGGCCTTGCCGTTTGCGCTGATGGGGGTGGGGATCGCGTGCACCTCGTTCATCGTCATGCGCAAAGGAAACATGGCAAACAAGGGCGCCGCGTTCATGCGAGCAATGATGGTCGGGTCAGCGGTAGTCGCGCTGATGGGTCGTACGACGGCGCTGTGGCAGCTCGCGCTGCTCGGTTTGACGATGGGCCTCGCGGGCGGTTTCTACATCAACATGAATCAGGGGCTCATCCAGGCCAACACACCGCAGCCGCTCATGGGGCGGGTGATGGCGTTGTTCACGCTCGTTCAGATCGGGATGCTGCCGCTCGGTGCTCTCATGTATGGAATCATCGCCAATAACATCGGCACCGGTGACACCATGACCTACGGCGCACTCATCGGGCTGGTCCTGGTCACCTTCACCTACTTCACGGACGCCAAGTTGAGAAACCTGGCCTGAGGAAAAACGGTCGCTGTCGAACGCCGCGCCTGCTGAGGGTGCATACCCGTTGGGCTAGGTTGGCCGACGCTGACCAATCCGAGGAGATCTAAGACCCATGGCCGATAAGTGGACCCGAATTCGCTACGACAACCCCTCCGAGCGGGTTGCGCGCATCACCCTGGCACGGCCCGAGGCCGCCAACGCTCAGGACTATCTGATGATCTCCGAGCTGAATGCGGCCCTAGACAAGGCGGCCCGCGACGATCAGGTCAGAGTGATCGTGCTGGCGGCCGACGGAAAGCACTTCTCTTCGGGCCATGATCTTTCGGCTCTGAAGCCCGACATGGACGACTTCCCGACCGTGGGCACCCAATGTCACTTCGATGCTCCTGGGGCCGAGGGATATATGGCCAAGGAAGCCGAGATGTATGTCGGCATGTGCTGGCGGTGGCGGAACATCCCCAAGCCGACCATCTGTGCGGTCCAAGGCAAGGTGATTGCCGGTGGTCTCATGCTGGTGTGGCCTATGGACATGATCGTCTGTTCCGAGGACGCATCCTTCAGCGATCCGGTCGTTGCTTTTGGCGTGAACGGGCACGAGTACTTCGTGCACCCCTACGAGGCCGGTGCACGGCTGGCCAAAGAGATGTTGTTTACCGGTCGGGCCATCACCGCCGATGAGGCCCTGCGCCATGGCATGGTCAACAAAGTCGTCCCGCGCGACGAACTCGAGTCGGAGACCCTCGCACTGGCCGAGCACATTGCCAAGCGGCCTATGTTTGGGCTGACCCTGGCCAAGCAGAGCGTGAACAACAGTCTCGACGCGATGGGGATGTACACCTCGATCCAGTCCGCCTTTGGCCTGCACCACGTGGCCCACAGCAATAACCAGATCAATCACGGCATGCTCATTGACCCCGAGGGACTCAAGGTCATCCGCGACGAGGCCTAACGTCGAGCGTCGTTTGAGCGTGTCAAGCCAGGATGGCTCCTCGTCGTGCAACGGGCAGTCAGTTTTTTCACTAACGAGGGAACCACAGAGCAGATGCTGAACGTCAAAGTATCATGAAGTCTTTGAAAGCTCTCTTGGGTCTACTGCTCATCGTTTTCGCTGCAGGGTGTGCGGGCTCCGCTGGTGATCGGGCCGATTCTGTCCCGTCGCCGACGAGCGATGTGGCCACGACCGAGCCGGTGGCAACACCGTCGGTGCCTGTTTCTTCGGTGACGTCGGTGCCTGTTTCTTCGGTGACGTCGGTGCCTGCTCCCGCCGATCCGATCGTTTTGGCGGGTTTGGTCGGTCAGTCCCTCCCGGCCATCGATGGAGCATCGGTGGTCGTCACTGCAGTGACTGAAGATAGTCGTTGTCCCGAAGATGTTGTGTGCGTTTGGGAGGGGGAGTTGCGCGTTTCAGCTGTCTGGACCGACAGCGGTGGTAACCAGACGCCGCTCGATCTTTACTGGGCATACCACACAGATCCGACCGTCTTGCCCGGCGGCACCTACCAGATCAGGCTCGATGACGTCGTTCAGACGGACGGCGGCTCGGTCGTCTTCCTTACCGTGTTCGCTGTCTGAGGTTTGGCGGGTAGCTAGCAGGGTGAGGATGCCGCACTGAACTGACGATGCAGGATGCACGGCCACGCTGATTCAGTCCGGGGTCGGCATCGTTCGGTCGTTACCCACGGCCTCCGAGCTACATCGAACCGATGTGGCGGGGGAGAGACGATCTGTTGGCGATCGACGCTGTAACTTCCGCAGAGTAAGATTTCGCTCAGGAGTTGTTGCGTGTCCGATTCACCTCAACCGATCACTCGTCGAAGCTTCATCGCTGCCGCAGTTGCGGCAGCAGTTGCCGCCTCATGCAGTAACGGCTCGTCTGCACCGGAGGCGGCAGAGACAACGGTCGCGGCGCCGACGAGTGCACCGGCAACGACCCCGACTGGCACGCCGACAACCGCTCCGACAAGTGCGCCGGCAGCCACCCCGACAGCTACGGCCTCGCCCGAACCCACCCCAGAGCCAACGGTTGCTGCACTCGAGCTCCAGGCAGACCCATTCACCCACGGGGTTGCGTCAGGCGACCCGCTCGACGATTCAATAATCCTGTGGACCAGGCTCGACCCGTCTGTAGGACTGCCCGATGGCGACGTCGAGGTCACGTGGGAGATAGCAGCCGACCCAGACATGACCGAGATGGTTGCTACTGGCGCAGCCATGGCGGTGGCGGCCCTCGGACATTCGGTCCACGTAGATGCCACCGGCCTGGCTCCGGACACGATCTACCACTACCAGTTCTCACTGAGTGGTTATGAGAGCACCGTCGGACGTACCCGAACCTTCGCAGCGGTGGGTACAAAACCCGAGCGCTTTCGGTTCGCGTTCTCGTCGTGTCAGAACTGGGAGCAGGGCTACTACGCGGCGTATCGCGATCTGGTCGAGCAGGACAATCTCGACGCGTTTGTGTTCCTTGGCGACTACATCTACGAGTACGCCTCCGGCGGTTACGCCGATCCGCGTGGCCGCCAGACCGGTCAGGACTTCGAGTGTGAGACCGTGCAGCAGTACCGCGATCGATACGCCCTCTATCGCACTGATCCACTGCTCCAGGCCGCCCACGCAAAGGTTCCCTGGATCATCACGTGGGACGACCACGAGGTCGATAATGACTACGCAGGTTCCACCAGCGAGAACAACGACGACCCCCAGGTATTCCTGGCACGACGAGCCGCGGCCTATCAGGTGTGGTACGAATTCACGCCGGTACGACTCGATCCGCCGAGTGGCCCCGACTACGACATCTACCGGGCGTACGCACACGGTGATCTGATCCGCTTTCATGTGCTCGATACTCGCCAGTACCGCACCAACCAGCAGACCAACGAACCATTCCTGGAAACGCTCGGACAAGCGGTGCAGGAGCGCGACGACGCCAAACAATTTTCTGACCAGCACACGATGTTGGGTGCGGACCAGTTCGACTGGCTCGTGGCCGGCGTCCGAGAGTCCGACGCCGTGTGGGACGTACTCGCGCAACAAGTGTTCATGTTTGGCGGCAACGCCTTGCCCGGCGGCGACCCGCCTGTTGTCGTCGTCGACACCTGGGATGGGTATGCCGGCGAGAGGCAGCGCCTTCTCCAAGCGATCGGGGTCGGAGCAACCGATGGCGCCGACAATCTTGTCGTTCTGACCGGTGACTTCCATTCCGCTGCGGTGGGAGTCTTACGAGCCGATCCCTTCGATGCCGGGTTGCCCGTGGTGGGTGTTGAATTCATGGCATCGAGCATCTCGTCGTCCTTCTTCGACGGCGACGCGGCAGTAGCTGGTTTGGTCGATTTGGCCTTGTCCACGAACCCCCAGCTGAGATTCTTCGACACTCGTCGTGGGTACACCTTGTGTGATGTAACCCCTGAGATGTGGACGGCGACCTATCGCGCCGTAGCCGATCAATTCGACGGAACAGCTCCTGTGGAAACAATCTCGACCTGGTCAGTCGCCGCTGGTATCGCGGAGGTTGAACAGATCGGGTAGTACCAAGTGGTACCAAACGGAGACTGAACGGGGCTCAGCACCTACTCAAGACGCCGCTCACTCGGTCCGGTTGGAGGCATAGACCGGGCGAGCTGTTGCTCGTTGTAGCCGTCGGCGTAGTGTCGAAACATGGACGACGTAAACGGTGGCGCAATCGGTGAAGAGAAGATGGTCCGAGCACTGCTCGGCGCTGCGGGACTGGATGTGCCAGATGACGAGATCGATCGGCTCACGAAGCTGTACCCCAGCGTGCGGCGATCGGTCGATCGCTACTACCGGGTTCCAGTCGGTGACGAAGTGACGGCGGCGGTATATCGAGCAGTCGATTCGACCCCAGGCGACGAGCGATGACACGGCAAGAGCCCTGGACGATACGAACCGCAGCAGCCGCACTGCGATCGGGTGAGACGACCTCAGTAGCTCTGGTGCGCAGCGCTCATGCTGCGGCCGATCTGCTCGATCCGCAGATGGGAACATGGCTCGATCGGTACACCGAACAATCGCTGTCCAGCGCCGAACAAGCCGATGCCGAGCTCGCTGAGGGCCGAGATCTCGGGCCTCTGCACGGCATTCCGTTGGGTATCAAAGACATTCTCAGCACCGATGAGGGGCCCACGACGGCGCAGAGTTTGACCATGGATCCGACGTGGGGTGACCAGGGTGATGGACCCGTCGTTGCCCGGTTGCGAGCTGCCGGCGCCGTGATCATGGGTAAGACGACGACGATGGAATACGCCATTGGACGCCCCGACTTCTCCAAGCCCTTCCCGGTGCCGCGCAACCCGTGGAATCTGGATCGTTGGACCGGAGGCTCGAGCTCCGGCACTGGCAACGGTGTCGCATCGGGCCAGATCCTGGGCGGACTTGGCACCGACACGGGCGGAAGCGTGCGACTGCCGGCCGCTTACAACGGCGTCAGTGGCCATAAGCCAACGTTCGGCCTCGTGCCCAAGTCTGGCTGTGTGCCTCTCGGCATGAGTTATGACCACATCGGCCCATTGGCCCGCTCAGCATGGGATTGTGCGGCGCTGCTGAGCGTGATGGCCGGTGCGGACCCGAGCGATCGCACTACGGTCGAGCGGCCTGGTATCGACTACGTCGCCCAGCTTGAACAGAGCTTCGAGCGGGGTCTCGACGGCCTGACCGTCGGCGTCATTGTGAACGACGCCATCACCGAGGGCAGCGACGAGGCGACGATCGCGGTCTTCGACGACGCAGTCGCTGCATTGACCGCGGCCGGAGCGACCGCGAAACGAATCGAAGTACCGCTCTATGACGAGCTTGCCGCCGGTGCATTCTTAGGGCTTCAGGCCGAGGCATTCGCGTGGCATCGCGACCGGCTTGCAGCGCGCTGGGAAGACTACGGCCGACCGACCCGGCTCACGATCGTGCAAGGCGCCCTGATCAGCGCCGCTGACATCGTGCAGATCGAACGAGTGCGCCAGGTCGCCCGCCGTCAGGTCGCGGCCATGGTCGAGGCCGAGGGTCTCGACGCGCTGCTGAGTCCAACCACCGGCCATGGCGCAACGCCGTTTACCGGGGGAGGCACCGAAGCGCTGTCGATTCGCAGCCTGCACACACCGGCATGGAACAGCACCGGTTGGCCGGCGCTCTCGGTCCCGATGGGTTTTGATCCCGATGGGCTGCCTCTGGGTCTACAGATCATCGGCCGGCCGTTTGCCGACGACCAGGTGCTGGCGATCGGTCATGCCTACCAGCACCTGACGGATTGGCATCTGCGCAGGCCACCGCACCACGCGTAGGTGAGCAATCGAGCCGCTGAGGGGCCCCGTCCAGACGAGGAGAAAGCCGCGAACTAGTGCAGTGGTCGGAGGCCGTTCTAGTGTTCACGCATGCTTTCGTGGACCATTGGACAAGTCAAGATCACATCGATCGTCGAATCGGAGACGCCGACATCGCCGCGTTTCATGTTCGCTGATGTCGACAAAAACGGTGTCATCGAACGGGCCGCCAAGGCGCCGTGGTTGCTTCCCCACTTCGTGAACGATCAGGGGTATCTGCTGCAGAAGATCCAATGCCTGGTCATCGACACTGGTGAGCGCCGGATAGCGGTCGACACGTGCATTGGTAATGACAAGGAACGCAGTAACGAGTTGTGGAGTCATCTCCAGGGTCCGTTTCTCGACGATATGGCTGCTGTTGGTTATCCGCCCGAGTCGATCACCCACGTTGTGTGTACCCACCTTCACGTCGACCATGTCGGCTGGAACACCCGGCTGGTTGATGGAGCATGGGTGCCGACGTTTCCGAACGCTCGTTACCTCTTCGTCGAGACCGAACACGAACACTGGAAAACGACCGAGAGCCTCTTCGAAGGCGATGATGTGTTCGGTGACTCGGTCGCACCGATCTCCGAGGCGGGGCTGGCCGATCTGGTCGAAGCCGACCACCGGGTCTGTGACGAAGTCTCGTTCCAGCCGACCCCAGGGCATACGCCGGGCCACATATCGGTCGTGATCGAGTCCGACGGTGATCGGGCGATCATCACCGGTGACATGACCCACAACCCGTTACAGATCGCCGACCCTGACCTGTCAACGATGTTCGACACTGACTCGGACGCAGCGCGCTCAACCCGCCGCGCCGTCTTCCCCGGATGGGCCGACGGCACGACGTTGGTGATCGGCACCCACTTTGGCAGCCCGACTGCGGGCACGATGCATCCTGATGGTGACGGCTACCGGTTGCAGGTTTAAGCCGCGCACGACGCCTTCGCTGTCGACACCGGATTGGCTGAGTAACCCAATGACAGACCCTGCTCATTGAATTCGACCAAGGCGGCAAGGACACCGAACTTGACGGCTGGCCGAAAGTGATTCAACAGATCTGGTCTGTGGCGAACACGCAGCGTGGCGGAAACCTAGCGCGGTGGGAATCCAGCGTGGCGATGAGTGCTCGACCCCTCGCTGGCTGCGCTTGGTGGCGTTGTCCCGAGGACCGGTAGACCGCAGCGCTAGCTGGAGGCTTCTTCGCTCCAGAGCACCTCGTAGATCGTCTGGAACTCGGCGAAGCCCTTGAGTTCGGCCTGGCTTGCTTCGCCGAAGAGAGCATCGTCGCGGCCGGCAGCGATCTCGCGGACGACCATGCTTGCCAGGATTTGGCCGCCTGCTGCCAGGTTCGTGACCCGAGCAGCGAGATTGACATGGCGACCGAACAGGTCACCGGAAGCATCGATAATCGTTTCGCCGGTGTGTATGCCCATGCGGATACGAAGGTCGGGCCCTTCGGGAGCCTCGACTCGTTCTTGGGCCGAAGTCGTAAACCGGAGCGCCCGCCGGACGCTCGGAAAGACGAGCATGAAGCCGTCGCCAATCGATTTGACCTCGCGGCCGCCGAAGCGTGCGAGTTCGGTCCGGATGATGACGTTGTGCTCTTCGAGCAGGGCGAACCAGGCTGCGTCGCCCATTGCCGTAGCCCGCTCGGTTGACGCCTCGATATCGGAGAAGACGATGGTGATCGTTTCTCCCTCAAGCGAGTTGGCCTCGGCATCGATGAGGCCCGAGGTGACCATGTTGGCCACGACGTCGATCGATGTGGAGCGAAGATCGTCCTGTTGGCGCACCATCGTGATGCGACGAGTGCCCGAGGGCTGGTCGAGGGCCAGTGGCGGATCGATGGAGATCGTGGTGTCGCCGATTAAGACTCGACAACGCTCGGTAACCCACTGAGGTTATTTGAGCGGTACGCCGTCGAGGTGTGACCCGTTTGGCGAACCAAGGTCCGCCACTTCAACCGATGTTCCGATACGCCTGATCCTGAGGTGCCGCCTCGACACCTGGGGGTCACCAATTCTGGGCCCTTCGCACTCGCGGCCGATGATCAACTCGTCTTCAACCAGCAGCACAAGGGTTTGCTGTTCCGGTGCTTCGACCCGAACCGTCATAGCGCCACGGTTGCTGTCCTGCTGACTCACCTGTGGCCCCCATTTCCCGGTCGATATCGTCACCGGACCGCTCCGCCGGCAAGTCGCATCGAGTGAGCCTCACGTTCCGTGGTTGCATTTCTCACGCGATGTGACTGACATGATCTTGTGACGGTTGATTTGGCAGGTTGATTCACATGAAGACGCAACCCATAGTGCAGGTGTTGGGCCCGACCTCGGTCGTGAAGGACGGCCAGAGCCTTGACCTCGGCGGTCCTCGCCAGCGGCGTCTGCTGGCCGCCCTTACCATCGATGCCGGAGAGGCGGCGCTCAAGATCGTTGCCTTATCAAGCCCGCTACGCGCTTGTTGCCGAGCCCGGAGCGTCGTGCATTGCTCGCCAGACGCGCTGGGGCGTGCAGGGAATGTCGACATGGCGCACGCCGAGGTGTGAGAGTGCGTCGACGACGGCGTTTTGCACCGATGGCGTCGCTCCGATCGTGCCGGACTCGCCAACGCCCTTGGCCCCGAGCGGGTTGCGGTACGTCGGAGTTTCCTGTTCGATGCGCTCGAAGCTCGGCAGCTCAGCGGCTGAAACGATGGCATAGTCCATGAAGTTGGCGGTGAGCGGATTGCCGTCGTCGTCGTAGGCGAATTCTTCCATGATCGCCTGAGCGATACCGGAGGCGATGCCGCCGTGGACTTGGCCGTCGACGATCATCGGGTTGACGAGTGTGCCGGCGTCGTCGCAGCAGATGTGACGCCGCGGCGTGACTTCGCCAGTGTCTCGGTCGATGTCGACGATCGACAGGTGTACCCCAAACGGAAAGGTCGCACCTTCGGGCGTGAAATCGGCCTCGGCGCTCAGTGTGGCGCCGGTCGACTCGACGTGGCTGGCGACCTCGGCCCACGACTTGGCGATGGCGGGTGTACCCGCCACCGCGAACGCGCCGGTTTCGACGTCGAGCACGATGTCGTCAGCGCTGGCTTCGAGCATGTCGGCGGCGATGGATTTGGCGATCTCGATGACGTTCTCGCTGGCCTGATACACGGCCGTGCCCCCGACCTGCAGCGACTTGGAGCCTCCGGTCCCACCGCCGCGGGGCACCTCGGCGGTGTCGCCGTGGCGCACCTCGATCTTGTCGAACGCGATGCCAGTGATGTCGCTGGCGACCTGAGCGAAGGCAGTGTGGTGACCCTGGCCGTGGGCCGACGAACCGGTCAGCACGATCGCGGTGCCGTCGGGTTGCACTCGGATGCTTCCGAACTCGCCGTTCATGAGCGGGTTGGCGATCTCGACGTAGGCACACCAGCCGAGGCCCATGAGTGGCTTGGTCGGGTCATCGCGGCGGGCGGCCTGTTCGGCAAGCAAGGCCGGATAGTCGGCGAACGCCATGACCTTGTCCATCGCCGCGGCGTATTCGCCCGAGTCCATATTGGTACCCACCGCGGTGGTGTGGGGGAACTGCTCGGGTGTGATGAAGTTGATGCGTCGGAGCTGCGCTGGGTCCATGCCGATCTCGTCGGCGAACAGGTCGACCATCCGGTCCATCGCGTGGGCAGCCTCGGGCCGACCGGCACCGCGATACGCGCCGGTGGGCACGGTGTTCGTGACGACCGAGTCGTGACCCCAGGACACCTTGGGGATGTCGTAGACGCTCGACGACACCATGCGGGTGAGGAAGGGCAGGAAAGAGCCGATGCCGGGGTAAGCCCCGCCGTCCTTGATCTGATGGCACGCGAACGCCAGGATCTTGCCGTCGCGGGTGCCACCGATCTCGCAGTCGAAGATCGATGCTCGACCGTGGGCCAGACCGAGCATGGAGTCGGTTCGCGTTTCGATCCAGTGCACTGGGCGGTCAAGCTTGCGGGCCGCCGCAGCTACCGTGAGGTCCTCGGGGTAACCGCCGTTCTTGGCGCCGAAGCCGCCGCCGACATCAGGCGGACAGATGACGCGTACCTGATCCTCGGCCAGGCCCATAGCCCCGGCGAGCGCTCCCTTGGTCCCGTGCGCGTTCTGGGTCGTGGCCCACTGAGTCAGGAACTCGCGGCCGTCGTCGCCGGTGCTCCACACCGAGGTGCATGACCGTGGTTCGATCGGGGCTCCCGACAGACGCTGGTTCCGGAAGTTCAGGGTCACACGCACCTCGCAGCCCTCCCAGTAGTCATCATCGACGGTTCCCTCGGCGGCGAAGGCCACGTTGGTGCCTGCGGCCGGGAAGAGCAGGGTCTCTGTCGTCAAGGCGCCACGGATGTCGACGACGGCTGGGAGCGGTTCGTAGTCGATGAACACGAGTTCGGCGGCGTCGACACCTTGGGCAGCGGTCTCGGAAACGACAATGGCCATCGGCTCACCGACGTAGCGCACCCGGTCCGACGCCAGCCACGTCCGCTTCATGTCGGCGTTCAGCGCAGGGAAGGCTGGCGGCTTCGCCTCGAGTCCCAGCGACTCGGCGGTGAACACAGCGAAGACGCCGGGCATCGCCTCGGCTTCGCTGGTGTCGATGCCGGTGATCAGGGCGTGAGCCATGGTCGAGCGGACAAAGGTGGCTTGTAGTGCTCCCTCGGGAATGAGGTCGTCGACGTAGTCGCCACCGGCGGTCAGCAGATCAGGATCTTCAGTGCGCAGGACGCGGGTTCCGAGAATGCTCATATGGCCACAGGTTACGTTGCCGCCGACCGTGAAGGTTTGACCAACCACGGCAGATTCACAGACTGCGTTCTGAAAGCCATTCGCCCATGATGGAGCTGACCATGTGGCAGGCTTGTGACATGGTGACCACCGTTCCGTCCGATCTCATTCCGGCACTCGACCTCAGCATGCTGCGCTCTGATGAGCCAGGCGCTGTCGAGCAACTTGGGCGTGAACTCAAGCGAGCGCTCGAGGACGTTGGCTTCTTCTTCATCACCAATCATGGGATTGCGTGGGAACTTGTCGAGCGGGTCTACGACAACGCTCGTGTTCTTCATGCATTGCCGGCCGAGCAACTTAACTCGATCATCATGGATGCTGATCATGGTGGGTATCTCACCTATGCGGCTGGAACTTCCTACGCGTCCGAAATCGCCGGAAAGGTTCGCACGCCCAACCTGAACGCAGCGTTCTTCGCCCATCGGGGCGGTTACCGGTCGGGGAATAGGTGGCCAGAACTCGAGGGGTTCCGCCCGCTCGTCGAGGACTATATGGATCGACTTGTTGACCTGGCTCGTGGAATGGTGCGGGTCCTTGCCTCATCCTTGGAGTTGTGTGATGACTACTTCGAGTCTCACTTCGATGACCCATCCTGCACGCTTCGGCTCTCGCATTACCCGGTTGTCGCGTACGGCGAGCACGACTGGGGTCTCGCACCCCATACCGATTCGACAATCTTCACGTTCTTGCCGTACAACGAGGTGCCAGGTCTGGAAATCCGACCTGCCGGGCACGAGTGGATTGTGCCACCACAACTCCCTTCGTCCTTTCTGGTGAACAGCGGAGACATGCTGAAGCGGTGGACAAACCAGCGCTTCCGCTCAACTGCGCACCGAGTGCGTAATCAAGCGAACGTTGATCGATACGCAATGCCGTTCTTCTTCGGGGCCCGAGACGATGCACTCATTGAGGCTCTGCCTACCTGCGTGAGCGAGGAGAACCCGCCTCGCCAGCGGCCTATCACCTACGGCGACTACCAGCGGTGGTTCCTGAACCGCAACTACGCGAAAGTGACCGGCGAGCAAGCAGAGGCCTCTGCGCCCTAAGACCCCTGCACCCTAAGAGGAGCCGAAGTTCGTGTCACCAACTGCGGGGCGGGAGGAGCCGTGCCGCCTGGAGGTTAGCGATCAGCCGAGCGAACATGTCCTCGGTATCGACGCAGTCGGTGAAGCCGGCGTGACGCGCCTTGATCGTTGAAACCAATGAGGGCGACCGCGCTGTGGTCTGGCCGTGGCCGAGGAGCATGTCGGCGTAGATGAATGACTGGCCGACAAAGGTGTTGAGTGAGGTTGGCGCCTGTAGGTCGAACCGGTCCACCAGTTTGTTCCATTCGGGCTCGCGGCCGGGCATCTCGGCTGCCAGTGACATCGGCACTGCGTCGCCTACTTGCATTCCGAAACTCTCGGCCAGCACTGGCCAGACATTCTGCAAGCAGTACACGTCGCCATTGGTCACGTTGAACGTCTCGTTAGCTGCGGCAGGGCTCGTCGCTGCCCATTCGAGCATCCGCGCCAGCAGATCGGCATCGACAGCTTCGCTGACCGGAGCGACACCACCTGGGAACTCAAGATCACGGCCCTGGGCACGGAGCAGCGCGGCGTAGACCCCGAGGGCGGGGAGCGCGTTCATGTTGCCGCCTTGCGCTTCGCCATAGATGACTTGAGGACGCAAGATCGTCAGTGCGAAGTCAGCAACAGATTGGCGGTCGCGAAGGAAGTCCTCTTGGAGCCAGTAGAAGTTCTCGTGCTGGTGGCGAGGGTTACGTTCACGTCCTGGCACCGTCATAGGTTCGATGTGGGCGCCATAGGCCTTGGTTCCCTGCAACAGGGAGATGTGCTTGAGTCCGCCATCCTCGGCGAGTGACCGGTAGAGGTTGGACAACATGGTGATATTGCGCTCCATCTGGTCTTGCTCTCGCCAACCGGGCATCAACCCTGGCTTTTCGAACAGGGCTGCATAGACCAGGTGCGTCACTCCGGCGAGCTGTTCTTGAACCGCAGCAATCGATGATGGCTCGGCCAGGTCGACGGCCAGGTGTTGGACAGCATCTGGCAGGCGGGCGGGTCGACGACGGGAAAGGCCGAGCACATCCCATCCTTGGGATGCGAACCGATGTGAGGCCGCAAATCCAACAACCCCTGACACGCCGGCGATCAGAACCCGCCCCGGTGCTGCTGTTTGCTCGGCAACCTTCATCGAATTCCACTCATCCTGCCAACACTAACCTTCGGCGACGATGTCATCGGGGGGCGATCACGACGGCTGCTTGCCGCAGGGCGGCGATAGCGGTCTCGTCGTAGCCAAGCTCGGTGAGGATCTCTGTGGTGTGCTGACCCAGCGTGGGCGCTTCTTTGTGGGTGACCTCGGGGGTGGTGTCGAACCGCCAAGCGGGGCGCGACGTTCTCACTCGGCCGATTGGTTCCACGTCGTGTTCGAGGATCGACTCACGGTTGATGGCCTGGGGATGAGCGTGGACCTCGTCGAGTGCAACCACTGGTCCGGCCGGCACATCGTGTGCAGCGAAGGTGGCCAGCGCCTCGGCCGTGCTCATGGTGGCGATCGCTTCCGCCAGCATGTCCTGGAATGTGTGCAGGTCACCAGTGGAGATGTCCTGGGGCCATGCGGCGACCCATTCGGGATGCCCGACGGCGCGGCACAGTCCGTCGAGTGGGCCCATCAGCGGCATCAGGACGACATCGCCGTCGGTGGTGGGGTAGACGCGGTAGTACTCGCCGGGGTAGAAGTCGTTGCCGTCGGGTTGTCCGACGACGGTGTGTTGCATCATTCCGTCGGGCCAGAAGAAGGCGAGGTTGGCCTCGTGCATGCTGATCTCGACGTGCTGACCCTGTCGTTGCGGGTCGCGTTCGCGGGCAAACAACGCGGCAAGGATGGCCTCGACTGTGGCGTGTGATGTGACCTTGTCGGCGGGGAAGTGGCGGGTGAGATCTGCCTTGCCGGTCGCCGGGTCGCGCTGCAGATCGACCATGCCCGATACGGCCTGGATTACGTAGTCATAGACGGGTTCGCCCGACGATGGTCCAGTAGAGCCGTAGCCGGAGATGCTGGCGTAGATCAGCGACGGGTTACGGGCCAGACACTCGTTGGGGTCGAGCCCGATTCCGGCCGCCTTGCCTGGCCGCATGTTCTGAATGAGAACATCGGACTGGTCTGCGAGTGCTCGGAGAATGTCCTGCCCTGCGGGTTGGCGGCCGTCGATGGCGAGCGACCGTTTTCCTTTGTTCAGGTTGTAGAAGTAGCCGGTCATGCCGCCCCGACAGTTGCCGGTGCTGCGGGTGAAGTCGGGCGCAGCTGGGTTCTCCACCTTGATCACCTCGGCACCCAGGTCGGCCAGCAGCATCGCTGCCATCGGGCCCGACAGGACGCTCGACACATCGAGCACTCGTAGTCCGGCGAGTGGTGCGTTACTCATCGTGTGCTCCTGTCACGTTCTGGGTCTGCCAAGGCGGTCTCGGCAAATTGGGCTGTCGCGAGTAGGTCAAGATCGTCCCAGCGCCGCCCGGTGAGTTGGACCCCGACCGGAAGTCCCAGTGGGCCTCGGCCAGTTGGCAGGTGAGCGGCCGGTCCGCCGAGCAGCGTCCATACGCGGTTGAAGACCGAGTCGCCGGTGGTGGCCAACAATGGCGCCTCACCAGGTGCTGACGGGGTAACGAGGGCATCGACTTCGTTGGCGATCAGCCACCGGTCATGGGTCTCGGCAGCAGCTGCTACGGCCCGTTTGGCGTCGCCGTAGGCCGCAGCGGTGACCCGGTCACCGTTCGTGAGCAGCTTGTGAATCCTGCGGTCGAGGAGGTCGGCGTGATGCTCGCGTTCCCACGCGAACACCCGGCTCGACTCGTAGGCCATGATCGTCTCGCTGGCCGAGAACATATCCTGCAGGTGGGGGAGAGGATCGATCTTGATCACCTGTGCCCCGGCCGCATCCAACGCCGATGCGGCGGTCTCGAGCACCTGTTCCTGCTCCGGCTGGGCACTTGGCCATTGGTGCGCTCGATAGAGACCGAAACGTCGGCGCCGTTCGTCTGGCGATGGGGCTTCGGCGCCGCTGAGCGCCCGATAGAGAGTCGCAGCGTCGTCGACCGAGCGGGTGAACCAACCAAGCGTGTCGAGCGAATGCGCCAATGTGGCTATCCCCGTCATAGGGACGGCTTGATGGGTGCACTTGAAGCCGACAACACCGCAGAACGCCGCTGGCCGGATCACCGAGCCCACGGTCTGTGTGCCAAAGGCGGCTCGGGTCATGCCCGCAGCCACCGCAGCGGCTGAGCCACTCGACGAGCCGCCGGGCGAACGTGTTGGATCGTGCGGGCTGGTCGTGACGTTCGCCGTGAACAGGGCGAACTCGGTGGTCACGGTCTTGCCGATTACCAGAGCCCCAGCCCGGCGGGCGAGGGCGACGCAGGCAGCATCGTTGACGGTTTGGCGTCCGGCGTAGATTGGCGAGCCACGTTCGGTGGGCAGGTCGAAGGTGTCGATCACGTCCTTCACCCCCAGCGTCCAGCCGTGGAGCGGCCCATCGGGCAGCGCACGGGCTGCCTGTCGGAGTTCCTCGTCTGGGTGCCGGTGCACCCAGGCCCGTACCACGGACTCCCGTTCCGCCAGCGCTGTCAGGTTCGCTTCGAGCTCGTTCACTGATTCATCATTGTCGGCCGATTGCTCCCGCAGCCATTCCTGCTACAGGTTCCGCACCCGGCTACGGGCGGTCGAAGGGCTGACGGGGAACGGCCAGGCCGCGGCCTGGTTGTCCAATAACCCGCGATCCCTCGGCCACGATCTCGCCCCGGCTGATGGTGTGGGTCGGCCAGCCGGTGACCTCCCAGCCGTCATAGGGCGAGTAGCCAGCCTTGGAGTGCATGGTCGCTCCGTCGATGATGCGGGATTCGGTCGGGTCCCAGATCACCAAGTCGGCGTCGGACCCGGGAGCGATACAGCCCTTCTGGGGATACATCCCGAAGAGCTTGGCCGCGTTACTGCTGGTCATCTCGACGAAGCGGCCGAGCGACATTCGACCGGTCGCGACGCCAAGCGACCACAGCATCGGCATGATCGTCTCCAGCTCAGCCATCCCTTGGCGAAGCTGGTGTGGGCCGAGGGTCGAGTCGAGCTTCTGTTCGAGCGTCCACGGAGCATGGTCAGTGGCAACGGTGCTAACGGTGCCGTCGGCAATCCCGGCCCAGAGCGCGTCGCGGTCCGCGTCGTCGCGCAGAGGCGGGGCTCCGGCGTACTTGGCGCCGTCGGGTTCGTCAAAGCGCGACCGTTCGAGGTGCAGGTATATCGGTCGGGTCTCGACATAGAGAGGCAGGCCGCGGGCTCGTGCCGTCCGGCAGGCTTGCAGGGCAGCTTGACTCGACAGGTGCACGATGTAGCTGGCGGCACCGGTGGTCTCGCAGTATCCGACGGCCCGCTCGGTGGCGATGCGCTCGGCCTCGACCGGGCGGGTCTCAGGGTAGTGCCGGTGCTCGGTCAGGCCTTGATCCTGTAGACGGTCAGCGCAGCAGCCCATGATGGCGGCGTCCTCGCAGTGTAGGAGAACGACGGATCCAACATCGGCGGCCTGCGACATCGCTCGGAGGAACCCAGACACGTCGCGATCGAAACGTCTGAACGATAGGAAGATCTTGACGCTGGGGTGACCCATTGCGGTGAGCTCGGCGATCTGATCAATGCCGGTTTTGTCGGGGTTGAGCAGAACAGGGTGCTGGAAGTAGTCGGCGATGCTGTTGGCAGCGGCGTCGGCCATATCACGTTCCATGCCCGCGATCATCTGTTCACCCTTGCGGGCAAAGGACATGTTGCCGACGGTAGTGACGCCGCCAGCGAGTGCAGCCCGGGTCCCAACCTCGAAGTCGTCGGCCCAGCTGTCGACACCGGGCCCGGTTACCGGCGGCGTCAGGTGCACGTGCGGGTCAATGCCACCGGGAAGCACGAACTTGTCCCGGGCGTCGATCTCGACATCGGCCGACATGACACCGCCGAGCTGAACGATGCGGCCATCGGCCACGCCGACATCGGTCATGATTGGTCCACCATCGATGGCGACCGTGCCGCCTTTGATCACAAGATCCATGGCGTAACGTTAGCGGGGCCCATAGGTGGCGTTCATCGTCCGGTTGCTCGGACACCGTGATGTGAACGGGACGCCAGTTACTGGCGTGCCGCATCGCTCAACGCAGCAAATGGTGGGTCCCCACAGTGTGGTGATCACGCCCACCAAACGAGTTCGGCATCGGGTATCCATTGGGTGTTATCAGGGGAGTCGATGGTGTGCACCAGCGCTCCGGAGTGGCCCTCGTCATCGATGGCCGACGCTACCAGAGCGGTTGCGTCGCTCGACCAGACGTTGTGGCTCTGCGCGTACTGTTCAAAGAACGACAGTACCGACCCGGCCCAACTGCGAGTCGGCCGAAAAGGTGGCAGGCGTAGCGTGTCGGATCCGTCGACTATGAGCCATTGAACGAGTCCGTCACCGGTCGCCGTTAGGGCAGCAAGGCGACGTCCGTCCGGTGACCAGAAGAACGCCACAACCGGTGCCGAGGTCACCTCGGTTGGAGCGAGTGAAAGCAGGTCGAGTACTACGAGCGTTCCGTCACTGCCAGTACTGGCGATGTACGCCAAACGCTGGCCTTCGGGGTCGAGCGAGAACCGCCCTGATGAACCGCGTGCGACGAGTGTGGTGACGGCATCGTCGGGACCAGCTGCCACGATCCGGTCACCGACGGCGTACACGACCGAACCGCCGGGAAGCCACCACGGGGTGACGAAGGGGCCTGCGTCGTCGGTGAGCACACGCGTCGACCTCCCGGCGCTGTCGGAGATAAGTACCCGGTTCTCGACATGAACGGCGAGCTGGGTGGCATCGGGTGACCACGACCAGAACAGTGGCTGGCCTCGCTCGACGATGTGGATTTCGCCGGTGGTCACGTTGGAGACAGCCAGTTCGAGTCCGAGCGGGCCCAGGGAGAGGTGGCTTAACCATCGGCCACACGGACTGGGGCAAAGGTAGAAGGCGCTCACCGACTGCACGAGCACGCTCGCCCGGTCAGACTCCTCGTCGTGCATCCGCACCTCGCGAACACCGTCGAGGTCGGTGGAGTCAACCGACCAGGCTGTCCACCGACCCTGCGCCGACCACACGGCTGTCGACACGCGTGACCTCTGATTTGCAGCGAGCGGCGCGCCGATTGGCATTCGGATGTCGTTGCCGACGTCGGCGAGCATCACGTTTCCCGCAGTGTTGATGACCAACAGATAGCGCACTGCACCACTGTTGCAGAGATTCGCGTCAGCTCAACAGCGATGACCGTCGAACGTAACGTGCTGCGCTCCAGTTCAGCTGGTGTTTGTGTGGGGTGCTGTCTCCTACACGAAGGGAAGAACCTGTTCGCCGAAGCCGGTGATGAAGTCCCTGGTGATCGGCTGGCCGGGAGCGCCGATCTGAGGGCTGACAACGACTCGATCAATGCGGTCGTCGTTGGCGAGCGCACTGATCCGGGCGGTGACTTGTGCCGGGGTTCCTGCTATCGCATATCGATCGAGTAGCCGTTCGGGCACGAGTGCGGCGTGCTTAGGCATCGAGTCGGCATGGGCAAACATGTCGTACTCACGTCGTACGGCCTCGGCTACCGCTCGATCGTCACCCTCGAGTCGGCCCGGGTCGAGCATACGGAGCACCGCCGACACGCGGGCCCTCACCTGGTCATACGCTCGTTCCTGATCATCGTGCAGTCCCACGTACACCCACACCGTTCTCTCGACGTCGCTCTCTAGCCGCCCGGCGTCTGCGGCCCCTTGTCGCACCAGGTCGATGGCGTCGTCTACCAGATCAGGCGCCGCCCCCTGCAGCAGAATCACTCCATCGGCCATGCCAGCAGCAGCCCGCGTAAGCCTTGGTCCAGAGGCCGCAATATGGAACGGAACCGATGCTGGCTCCGGCAGCCATGTCAACGCCCCTTCGGAGCCAGATCCAAAGACGGTCGACTCGCCGGCCAGCAGTTGTCGCACCCTGGCTACGTACTCGGCCAAGTCTGCAATGCGCGCAGGCTGCTCGCCGATGTCACGCAACGCCGAGTGACCAGTTGAGATGCCGGCCAGCGCCCGTCCTCCGGACAGCTCCTGCAACGTTGCTAGCCCGCTCGCCGTAACACTTTCGTGACGGGTCACAGGTACGGTCACGCCGCTCGCAAGTTTCAATCGCTCGGTTGCCATCGCACATGCTGCCAACATGACATACAGCTCCGGGCAGATGAGCTGTGTGTCAACCAGCCAGATGCTTTCGAAACCGACCTGTTCTGCCAGCTGGGCATAGTCCGCCATCGTGCGCACCGGTTCGGTGCCCCACAACGCCAAACCTATGGGCGCAGCGCCGGTTCGATCCATGTCATGTCGCCTGTGATGGCTTCAACCCACGAGGCTCCCGCAGGTTCGCTCCCAGCATGGCAGCAATCACGGCGCATGAACGACACGCCCTGTCACATCGCTGCGAGCTAGTAGCCGTCGCTGGGATACTCCGAGGCTGGTTGTCGTCGCGGTGGGGCCAATCGGTAGTGTCGCCTCATGGCTCACCCACTCACACCGGTACCCACGCCGGAGACCCAGCCCTTCTGGGACGGCATCGCAGCCGAGAAACTCCGTCTGTGTCAATGCGGCGATTGTTCCACCGCCTTCTTTCCGCCAGCGCCGGTCTGCCCTGCGTGCGTCGGCCAGCAGATCGAGTGGTTCGATGCTTCCGGCGATGCCACGTTGTACAGCTATGTGATCCACCATCGCCCACTCCCGCAGTGGGGAACCGAAGGGCCCCGCTCGGTCGCCATCGTCGAACTGGCCGAAGGTCCGCGGTTGATCTCATCGGTGGTCGGATGTGAACAAACACCCGAGGCACTCACCCTGGACATGCCTCTGCGAGCCGTCTTCGTGCCATTTGACGACATCACGGTGTTGTGCTTCGAACCCAAAGGACAACAGTCATGAGACCAGGAGACTTCGCCATCGTCGGTGCCTGCGAGTCAGACGACATCGGGACCGTCCCCGACAAGACATCGCTGGGACTAGCCCTGAACGCCGCAGCCAACGCCATGGCCGAAGCAGACCTAACTCCGGCCGACATCGATGGCATCACCACTGGCTACCTCGAGGTGTCCGATGTAAGCCACGCACTCGGTATCTACCCGAAATGGGCCGACAACACCGTGGTCGGTGGATGTTCCTGGATGTTCCAGCTCCGCAACGCCATCGCCGCCATCAACGCCGGCTACTGCGAGACGGTGCTTGTCACCTACGGCGAGTCGGGCAAGTCGACCCGGCGACTCGGCCAGAGTGGCGGTGGGGGTAAAGGATCGCCGGGTCAGCAGTTCGACCTTTTTTACGCGGGGGCGGCGGCGCCGGCATTATTTGGGCTTCCAATCGTTCGTTACATGCGAGAGTTTGGGTTGACCGAAGAGCACTTGGCCGCGGTGGCGGTAGCCCAGCGCGAGTGGGCGAGCCTGAACCCTCGAGCGACGTTGCGTGAACCCACGACGATCGACGAAGTCCTCGGCTCCCCGATGATTGCTTGGCCGCTGCGCCGAGCAA
>Ga0209308_10001151_pt1 | contig 25328 bp, 41 predicted proteins | sample COGITO_mtgs_1204_3_FD_184806 | JGI IMG/M metagenome (GOLD analysis project Ga0209308, IMG submission 184806) | Pelagic marine microbial communities from North Sea - COGITO_mtgs_120405 (SPAdes) (version 2) | ecosystem: Environmental > Aquatic > Marine > Epipelagic ...
CAACACCTAATGAAATGTATTTTCCATCTTCTCTATTTTCCATCCAAAACTTATGAGCATCTTTCTCATCTTGCATATAAATGTTGTTTTCCCATCCGCCATCTACATATTTTTCTTCATAATATGTTTTAGAGGCGAGATTATATTTTTCAGCTAAGTCTACCATCCTATATCTCCATATATATTTACTGCAATTTTAGCGCACTTATCAAGAGACAAACCTTCTTCATTATCTAATTGATCATATGCGTATTCTAATTCTCTACACCCCATACAATAACCACAAGGTTCAGTAGCGTGGGTGTTACATGAAATAGTTGTGTTATAAATGTCGTCAAATCCATTTCGTCTTCCTAAATCAATAACATGATATTTTTCAACATGTTCAAATGGATTCTTCCAAAATTTGTCATTAGTTAGCCATGGGCGCTTAGCCATTCCCTTTTGGTCTACATTCCAACGAGGAAACCATTGAGGATGTGGAGGCAAAATATTACCACAATAAAGTTCTTCAATATCTTCATCATTTCTTACATCTTGAAACGCAAGCATAAGTCTAGCAAAATGATTTTTCATTTCCCAATTATGATACTTTTCTCCAATGATTTCTAATTCTAAATCAACACCTAATTTTTCAAGGATTTCTTCAATTAAAGGTTTCTTAGGATCCCACGAAGTTTGTACATTAAAAATTCTAATTTCTGTTTCTGGAAAGTTGTCCCATAAAAGTTTAAAAAGTGTAGTGCTATCAGCTCCTGATGACATTAACACACCAATCTTTTTAGCTGGATTTAGTTTTACAATTCTTTCATCCCATACAGGACCACATCTAAATTCTTTCATTTCATATCCTTATTTAACTAAATGGAAGTGGCGCTCGTAAACATGCAAATTCATTACTTGCCACGTAAGCATACCTTTATCAATAGAAAAATGCTTATTGCCTGGAAGTTTGCACCTATCGTTCCATTGAGCTACCATCTTATCCATTAGGTATTGAGCCCATGCATAATCATTCTTGTAGCCAAACACAACATCATTAGAACGCATTTGAGATACCATTGAAAGGATACCGTCACGAATATAGAATGTTTGTGCATTAGTACAGATGAAATCAGACTTACCTTGCTCATTGAATTCAAGCCAAATTGATGGACGATTATAAATCATCTGAGCACGACGGCTATCAGGGTTATTCCATAATTCATCAAATGCATTTTGAAATTGGTTATGGTATTTTTTAGAGAATACTAAGTGGCCATAATTAGAATTAATTTCACCGTGTTTATTACTGGAATACTGCCATGCTTGTGGAGGAGCATCTGAGTCTACACCGTTAATATCATATATGTTAGTACTTTGTGATTCATACCATGCAATTTCTTTTTTAATATAATCTTCGTTTGGTGTACCAAAGATTGCTGGCTCAGTTGCAAGAAAGTTTGCGCCGATTAATTCAACAGTTCTTTGGCCTGTCTTATCAATTGTAAACGCTTCATCATTTAATTCGTCAATAAAAAATTGACGTATGTCATTAACCGTTTGGAGAATCATTTTTTTCTAGCTCTTTTTCAAATACTCGTTTACGCAAATCAGATGACGAAAATCTGTGGTCTCGTTTATTAAAATATAAAGAAATGTTTCTACGGCGACATTCATCTTTACCAGTAAAATCTTTGTCTTTATATTCATCACCAAGTATACGTACATCAATTGGATACATGTTTATTATATCAACTAAATCTGATTCTGTACAATAAACAATGATCTCATCTACATATTTTACTGCAGAAAGCTGCTTATATCTTTCTACCACACTTTGAATAGGTGAGTTTTTTTCTGCGCGGTCCCAAGATGGATCAACTTGTAATGCACATATAAGCCAATCACATTGTTCTTTTGCTTCTCTTAACATTGCGATATGGCCGGCGTGAAGCAAATCAAACGTACTACATGTAAATCCTACTTTCATATTAACAACCGATTTTATCTACACTGTGTGGATCGTCATCTATATCATCCATATGATAACCAACAGACTCACGTTCAATGTCATTATGATTAAACTCTGCCCAATATAATTCATAAGCCACTCCCATTTCTAGGCACTCAAATTGATGATAAAGGCCGGGTTTAACTTTATGATAATCACCTTCATTAAGAATTGTAACATCACATAAATCATAGTCACGTTGCCATGTGCGAATAAGCATTTTGCCTGACTCTACATAAAATCCATTCCACTTATATCTATGTAAGTGTTTAGAACAGACACCACCTTCTTCCATTTCAATACGATGAAACTCTAAAGCACCATTGGCTTCAATAAGTTCCGTTGTGCCCCATACCTTACCAGCTTTCATTCCAATTCTCCTCGCTGTGATTTTATTACCTGCTCATACATAAAAAACAGTTGCTCAAATTTCCACTGATATACCTGTTGCATACCCATCAGGGCGTTCATCAGTTCATCTTGTGTAGGGTCACGCTCACCATCACCTATCTGTTTGAACACTACCTTTAGGTCATCACAGACATGCCAGCAGTCCATTATCATTTGCTCTAAATCATACAGTTTAGCCATCTTATATCTCCTTTTTCATATTCCATTTTTCAGCATCTTCTGGTGCATTAATCTCAATTCCATTAAATTCGCAAGGAAATACACCTATATCCCAGCCATTTTTTAGCCAACGTAATTGTTCTAATCCTTCTATTCGTTCTTCGCGAGTGCCTGTCAAATCTGGATACATTTCTAGGGCATTTCGCTTGTATCCATAGATACCTAAATGCCAATCTCCATATCCTGTTATGCCTCTACCAAACCACAAACATTTATCAGCTGCTCTCACTAACTTAACTGTGTTGGGATCATTCTGCTGTTCTTCTGGCATCATAGCACACATAGTAGTAACAGAATAATTTTTTAAATGCCACACAGTCTTTTCAATCATCTCTTGCGTCACATCTGGCATGTCACCTTGAACATTGATATATTGATCATACTCACGAATTAGATTTACTGCACCTGCACATCTTTCAGTTCCATTTTGATAATCAGTAGTATCTACTCTACAAGTATTATCATTAAATAGTTTTGCAATAGACATATCATCTGTAAGGACATATGTGTCATAACCAGTCGCTACGCACTTATCATACACCCGTTTAACCATAGGCACCCCATCTAAAAGTGTTAGTGGCTTACCAGCAAAACGTGTGCTTCCGTATCTAGCGGGTATAAGAATAGCGGTGGATTTCATCTACAACCCTTTCAAATTCATCTAATCTAAGCATACTTTCCGAATCACTGGGTGCGTTTTCAGGCATAGGGTGGACTTCGATAAAGAAGGAAGTGACCCCCAAAGCAGCCCCACAACGAGCCAACCCAGGCACGTGAATAGGAGCACCGCCCGAACAATGTCCAATTCCGCTGGGTTTTTGGACAGAGTGAGTAACATCAAGAACAACGTCACAGTCATAATTGTTAAGCATATAGTCAACCCCAGTGAAGTCAACAACAAGATTGTTATATCCAAAGCTAGTACCTCTTTCGGTTATCCAAATTTCTTTAGCATTTTGTGTTTTACTTAAAATTCCTGTAACATCCCAAGGAGCTAAAAATTGGCCTTTCTTTATATTTACAATTTTATCTGTTTCGCAAGCAGCTTCAATTATGTCTGTCTGGCGACAAAGAAATGCGGGTATTTGTAGAACATCTACTGCATCATTAAAGTGGTCTACAAGTTCCCATATATCTTCTACAGAGTGTACATCAGTAAGAGTCCTTAACTGAGGTATTTCTTCTTTCATATTTAAGAATGATGCTAAAGTAGCGTTCAATCCTCTGCCACGAATTCCACTAACATGAGTTCGGTTTGCTTTATCAAAACTAGCTTTAAAATAATATTCGGCTTCGTATTTGTCACAAACGTCTTTACAATGTAAAGCAATTTCTAAACTTTGCTCAAAGGTTTCATGTTGACACGGTCCAGCGATAATTCTCATTGTGGTACTAAGCTCCACCATCCTGTTAAAATTGCTTTAGGTTCTTGACATATCACACCTCTATGAGTATGCGTAAAGCCGGGAGGCCATATGACTGTTCTGCCTTTAACCGCATCAACTTTTAAATTTTGATATAAAAATTCAGTACCACCATCTTTAATAGTATTCAGATATGTCATAAAAACTAAATGACGAGTGCCATCTGTTCTATGCGCAGCTAATTCATGGTGCCAAGTCTTAAAACCTCCACCTGGAGGATAACATTGAAAATTATATTCTTGTACAATTTTAAACTTAGAAACATGATTAGCTTCCTTGTATTCTTCTAAATACTCGTTTAAAGCTTTTTGTAATGAGGTTTGATACCTCATGATTAATTCAGCAGGAAGATTATTAGACGTAATATCTCGTGAATCTTTTACATCGGTTTTTACAACAATATCTCCATTGTGTCCGACCATACCATTTTTAATAAAAACTTGATTATTATCCCAATAATTTAAATAGTCATTAACTAAATCATCATCAATAGAGTTGTCATATATACCAATAAAATTTTTCACAGATCACCATCCTTACGCATCTTAGCTCTAATTTTTGTAGCGCTAATACTATGTATGTCTTTTCCTAAATCATGCTCAGAGAATGTATATCCTACACCTCTTCCATAACTAATGTCTACTATATTAGGAACTTTCATAATAATATATTTGTCGTTATATTTAAATCCTTCTTTATGTAAAGCTACTTGAATGTTTTTTACAACATCACTATATTCAAATGGATTATCATCCTGTGATTCAGTTCTTCCGCCACCAACATCTGATCCAACAATTCCACCAACATCACGAATCATGATAACAACTTGACCAGTTTCTTTTAAAGCTCTTTTAAACAATTCTGTATGCCCAGGATGCCAAGGCTGCCATCGACCTAGCATTTGTGTTGTTGGTTCCTGATGTTCAAACACTTGGAAAATCCTCTCTTAATACTTTTGCAAAGTTAATTATTTCTTCATCAGACATAAAAGATTTTACATGATAATTAACTTCTGCAGGTCTTTCAAATATTTTATTAGTATTATCAAATCGACCTTCTTCTATCGTGTCCATCCATATTGTAATATCAGCTAGAAATTGTTTACGCGTTTCTCCAGTAGGACAAACAAAATCACAAATAACAGTACGACCTCGAACTCCTTCAAACGTCGCGAGAGTATTCATTCTTTCAGCTTGTCTATTTCTACCAGATGGACTAAAGTCCCAATCATTAGCTTGCTCTCTAATCTTATCAGCATTATACCAAGCACTATTTAAATGAATTTGTAGCCGTTTAGCTAGGTGTGTTTTCCCTGCTCCCGGCAGTCCCATTATCAGGATCCGCATTTTCTTTAAAACTCCATGTTCCGTCGTTATGTTCTTCCCAAATTAATTCAGTACCAGCATCCCAACCCATTTGGTTAAGAATTTCTACTGGTAAATTGACTACTAATTCTCCATTTGAGTCTTCGCCAATATCAGCTTTCCACGTTTTCTGATTCATTTATTTTCCCTTTAGGTCTATTTAAAAAATCATGCTCAGGATTCTGACCATCAATGCCATTATTCATATACGCTACAAAGAATGAAGCATAGTTAATTATATCTATGCACGAATCTTCGAGTGATTCAAAGTTAGGATCATAATCTTTTGATTGTTCCATAGCTTCAAGAACAGATTGCATACGTAATACTTTAGCTTGCATTGTATCAAGAATAGTTGCGCAACCACGTGGATAATACATAGCTTGGCGTACGCGTGAATTAGGATTTTGATAGTCATTACCTTTTTTAGCTTGAATATCTGCAGCGCGTTTTAAAACTTTAAGTGATTCTTTCAATTGTCCAGTCCTTCCATTTTGTTGCGGCTTTACTTAAACGATATGACAGCTGTTCAGGCGTGATATCATAATCATTTAATATTGCCTCACGAGTATTATAAGTTATTCCTTCAATAATGTAAACCTTGTTTCCAACCCAATTAACCCAAGTAAGTCCCGCTGCTTTGTATGCTTGTCGAGGATGTTTCTTTGACAATTCTTCATCATTCTGATATGGTTTCAGAGCTTGATTTTCTATCTTCAAAGTAACAGCTACTCTACAACGAGACTTAATAAGATTAATTAAAAATTTATCGCTTTTGCCTTTACGAATTTGTTCTATGATTTTGATTGATGAATTTTTACGACCCCATATATGTTCCCATGTTGTGTCTCTACCTGGTCCAGGTTTTTGACTGTATTGGCACGATGGCGTACACATTCCATTAAAAATATTAGGTGCACCGAAGAGCCCATTTCCTAGTGAGAAAGTAATTACACCGTCAACTTCTTCACCAGTACCATATAATGGTTCAAGTTGTTTAGCTACTTTTAAGATTGCAGAGTATATTTCGTAGTGATTTTCTTTACTTTTACACATTGGTCCACCTTTAAGAGTTTCAATAGTAGTATGTAATTTAATCTTAATTATATACTACCATAGTTCTTCTCAATTGTACACAACTTTGTTTTGTTAAAAATCAACTACTTACGTTTTTTTTCAACAGATTCTTTTTTACCACAATGCGGACAATAAAATTGAAATCTTTCGATACAAAGTTTATCTTCCATTGTCGCATATGTGAACCAGTTAGAACAACTAGTACAAGTCAAATGCCATATTATTTCTTTTTCTGCTTTTATCATCTTCTCTCTATATCATCTTCCACACACTGTTCGCCGTATTGTATTTCTACTATGTGTGCTGGAGTATCTCCTATGTTAGTAGTCTTGTGCCACCATTCAGGTCTTATTAAAAAATTTGTATGTGCTTGTAGGATTTGCATTTGCCAATCCCCATTAGGAAATTCTAAGTCAATTTGTATTTCACCTTCTAGTACATACCAATGTTCACTCCTATACTTGTGACGTTGATCACTTAAACTACAGCCAGGTTTAATAACAAGCTCTTTTACTTTTTGTCCAACTCTTGGCTGTTTATCGTCAAGTACTCGCCAATAACCCCAGTCACGTTCAGTCTTTTGTGTTTTCCATTCATCTAATATCCAACTAGAAGAATTTGTTTTATCACCACCAACACCAAAAACAAATTCTACGTCAGGATGATTTTTATATTTTAAAAACTCAGGAGTATTTTCATTATTTCTGTCTCCCCCATTAGCGAATACAACAGTGTCCATAGTGTCAGAAAGAATCTTGTCAATAGCGTTAATAGCACTATCATCACTATCATCGAACTCAACAATCCAATCAACAACTTTAAGTGCTTCAACAATAGCTACTCTTTCTTTATATGGTAAAAAGGCTTTCCCTTTTTTTCTTGATAACCATTCATCAGAATTTAATCCGACTACTAATCTATTACCTAATGCTTTAGCTTGAGTTAAGTAAGAAATATGGCCAGAGTGTATAGGATCAAATCCACCTGTGACTAATACAATTTTAGACATTTCTATAAGCGTACTCCAATGCTCTATCGGCTTCTACTTCTAACGGACGATTTCCATACCAGTTTCCAGTTTCAATATCTAGTTCTCTACATAAATCTGCCATCTGGTGTGCAGTTATTGGATATTGATTTTTCAAAGCATTTCCTGCTAAAGCAACCAAGATTTGATACATCTTATGATACCAACCAGTGTTACTTATTGTTTTATATTCTGACTCTAATCTACGAGGAAAGAATGGGCAATCTCTATATCCAGTCCAAGTGACGTCTGTATTTGTTAATTTAGATTTTTTATATTCTATTACTTGTTTTTGTAATTCTTCTGGCATACGATCTAAGAAAGAGGAATTTGATTTCTTTTCAACATAAGCGTGTTTTTGCATAAGTTTTAGTGGATCAATATATACGCCAGGATTAGTAAAGATAAAGTTGAAACTGCCAGCGTACGTACCAGGGATATAATACATTCGTGATAAATCTTTAGTTTGTTTATCACCAATGGATCCAAACTCGTGGTTGAGTGCGAACCAGAAATGTGGAAGGTTATTTGCTGCAACTCTTTGCGTAATTGGGAAGACCATACGAAACTTTGGAAAGTTTTCTCTAGAGCTAGCAGTAGAATAGCAGATAAAATGATACTCACCATATTTTTTTATTAGCTCCTCTTTTAGATCGCCATTAAATTGATGATCATCTACGTCAATTGCGCACCATCCACCCCAATCAACTACATTCTTATTAGCACGTGTTGAGTCTAATACATATGTAGCAGGTGAAATGAGTGATGCTTGTTTTTTATTACTATATTTAGTCTTTGACAATTTATAAAGAAAGTTTTCAAATTCCATAAAGGTTGAAAACTCCATCTTACGATGAGTCTTATTATCAAATATTGATTTGAATATAGTTAAGGTTGTTTCCATTATACCACCGTATCACTGGTGAACCAAAGGCTTAGTGCTACATGTATCATGATAGTCACCTGATTTGTAATAATCACGACTTGCTTCTTCCTTTATCATAATGCCATTTCGCATACGATAAGTAATAATTTCACGTCTGATCACACTTTCAGTGTCAGAATCAAATGCACTCTTAAAAGGACCTTCAGTCATTAGTTGACAATGCTTGGTATATCACCAACATTTCCCTCATGCGTGGGGCCTTGCCATCCGCTTGGTTTTAATAAATCAGGTAGACCAAAACGATTAGGACGACCAGGTTTTACACCAGGTTCTTTCGCCATATTAGCGTTATAGACTCTATCCCATGCTTCATTAGCATCTACTCCCATAACATCAAGAGTACCGATAGCAAATACACACATATCAATAAGGCCATCAACTACTTCCTCAGCGTCAGAATTATTAATAGCAGACAATGTTTCTTGATATTCTTCACCAATCATTAGCATACGAAACATAATATATTTTCGCATGAGATCTTTATCATCTTTATTTTTTTCGAACCACTCGCGTACTCCAAATTTATTATGCATCATATAGATGTCATTTACCCAGTCACTCATAATTTAAACTCCTTAATTTTTTCAAATGATCCTCTAATCGTAAACATATAATGATCATAGTCAGGTTGACTAAATTTATATGTGCCACATGGATGTGGAATTGTCATGTTTAAAAGTACTCCTAATTTTTCTTTTGGAATGTCCCATTTTTTCTCGTATTTTTCTAATACATTATTTACACAAATATCATAATGAAATCCACATACATAAATTCTATTTACGTTATTTGTCCAGTGATGGATATATCTATCATCGTCAATTACATCACTTAATTTGTGTATCACTTTATCATTTTTTCTGTCTATAGATTCCATTAATCCATATTTTTTATATTCTGGATAACCAGTGTAATGAAATACTTCACTAACATTTCTTATATAAGGTAACATTGTATTTATGTAATTACCAAATGTACGTGCTTCTGTTGTAATAAGTGCATGACTTATAGTGTCTTTATCAGGCCAAGTTTGCCATGCATCGACAATCACCACAACATTCTTGAAACGCATGATATATTATACCACACCTACATGTTCGTGTACAATAGAATTTTCTAATGCCCATAGCATTCTCTGTGTGTCTTTCCAATCTTTAACTTGAATAGAACTACATTTGTTATATTGTTCAAGAGCTTTTACTAGTGGAAAGTCATTTCCACCTAATTGCATTTTATCACCAAAGAAAACAATTGGTTTTTCAATCCATTCTACTACTTGACTTTTATCTGCGCCAGGCGGGACGATGTCAATTCCTGTTTCTCCAGCTACTTGTGCAGAAAGACCAAACGTATCTTCAAACACAGCAGCTATAAAGCTACGTTCATTTTTTTGTTCATCCCATTCTCTATACATTGCTCTTTCTTCAAGGTTGCAATTACGACCAACGATACTAAAATTAACCATACCAGGACGTTCTTCAATATGTTTACCAGTTTTACGATAAAAGCCTGACTCATCTAGCATTCCTTCTAACCATTCTCTTGCATCAGAAGGAAGCTTCCACTCATTAGCCCACGTTTGTTTACCCTTTTGCCACACGCTATTTCCTGCGCAATTAAAAGATGCTGTTACACTTTCACAAATTTCTTTTCCTAGTTGATCAAGTGTTTTTGCATAGTCACTACCTGTAACTAAATAACAATTATGCTTTTTAATAAAATTTAAAAAGAATTCTTTAAACTCAGTATCTATTTCTTGACGGCTGAGAGTTAACGTGCCGTCGACATCAAAAATATAATTCATACGAAAAAGTCCTCCAGGGTTGCTTCGTCTTTTAAAGACCAACCTACTGCATTTAGAATTGGCAAAATTGGTTCAATAAATGCTTTTTCAAATTGTAAGTCATAGTCAATGTATTTATGAAGATTAAATTCTGGCGGCAAATAGTCTGGAAATGAAACTACATTTTCACGTATTGGATTAGGTAATTTTAAATAAGAGTATTTAATCTTTTCACCACTTTTAATTTCACTATATTTTTTATCAAGCGCATGATCGCGAAGATAATGATTATATAGTAAAGAACCTCTTACATGAATAGGAGTGCCTCTACCGTAGATTGCTTTACGATCTTTCCATTTGTCTATTGCACTTACGCCACGAGGAAAAGAAACATGTTCAGCGGGCAAAGATTTAAAAGTAGATCTAAAATCATCTATGAATTTGCGAGTTTTTTGTTCATCACCAGTAACAATGATTTTAAATACTTCTTTAAATTTATCACGTACAACGGCTGGCGTTGATGATTTAATAGCTTCAATACCCATAATCTTAAGTTTTGGTTCAGCGTATTGTACACCTTCATTGTTATGTACATTTAATATGTATCGTTTCTTTGCAGTCCATATGCCACGATCAGCAATAACTTCTCTACCCATTTCCATACGAGGCGTGAAGGCATTCATTTTATTAAACAGTTTAGAATATTCAGCCGCGATGATTGGCTCAAAATGTTTACTGCAAAGTTTATCTAAATCTTGTACTGGATTCTTTAATTGCAATTTTTCAACTAAAGGACCCATGTTAATATAAACAGAATCAGTATCAATTGCAATAACATAATCTTTGTTAGTTTTTAGCAGTTTGGTCATTTCATTATTAACTGCTTTTTCTGCACGCTTAATACAAAGCTGTCCTGTAAGTGTTACAGATTCAGCTAAAGCATTATCGAAATATTTGAAGTATTGATTTGCTAGAGCGCCATAAAGAGAATTCAAAAGAATTTTAATTGCCATCTGATTATTTTCAAGTTGATTGATTTCAGATTCCAATTTAGAATTCTTTGACTTTTCGTATTCAGACTTAGCGGCCAACATTCGTTTTTTAATTAATGATCTTTCAGCATAATAGTCTACAATCAATTCTGGAATTATGCCTTGTCTTTCTTTACTAAATGCTACACCAGAAGCAGCAATAGAATAAGTATCATTAACTTTGTTATCATCTTTCATATAATTGTCTGGACCTTGAGCAAAACAAATGCGTGGATCTCTGATCATTGTTTCTGGAGAAATATTATATTCAACAATAATATTAGGATACAGGGAATTTAAGTCAAAGGAAACCACCCAATCATGTCCGCCGACCTGTGGATCCTTTACAAAGCCTCCAGCAATGGAATGAGACTTCCCTTTCTTTCTTGCTTCAGAACCAGGATTAGTCTTCGATGTTTCTGTTGCTCCAGCAATTTGATACCAACGAATTTGATCTATTTGTTTAAGCGGAGTAATAACATTTTTACTAAGCAATCTACGATAAATGATCGATTCCCATATGTTAGTTGTTCCAAATGTATCACTTAGATTTACACCACCTTTATATGCCATAGTTAAAGCTAAATCAATCAAACCCATTTTAGCATCAATGCGATCAACTAATTGAACATCTTTGATATTATAGTCAATGAATTTTTGATGGTCTTTTTTATACAATGTATATAAATTACCGTGTTCTTCATAAGATAATTTACGTTCACCAACTACAACATAACCGATATGATCTAATTTGTATGATTCCTGAGGGCCATATGAATATCCAAATTTAGTAAATAATTCTAAATAATCAGCTTGTTGTATTCCAACAATTTCATAAGCTGGAAGCTGGCGATTGGCTCGATATACTGGACGATCATTAACCAGTCCCCAAGGAGAAAGTTTGTTTACTGCTTCTTGTGTACCAAGATTATGAATACGATTTACAATATAAGGAACGTCAAAGAAACGACAGTTCCAACCCGTGATTACATCAGGATAATTTTTAGTCCAATAATTTATGAACTTAACAAGTAATTCTTCTTCAGAATTGCAATGGTGATATTGAATAAGACTTCCATCTAGATCCAGTTCAGTTTTAGAAGGATCATAATTATCTAAACCCCAAACTTGAAATATAGATGATTTACTAGATTTTAAAGTAATTGCTGTAATAGGATGAGCTGCTGCTTCTGGAACAGGGAATCCATCATCTGAAGCTACCTCAATATCAAAGTTCACTATATTAATATGATTAGTGTTAAATTTAATGTCTGATGGAAACTTATCTGTAATGAATTGATGAATATAGTTCGTAGTACCATAAGCTTTAAAGCCATCCATTTCACCATGAAACGCCAACCATTCTTTAGCTTCTTTCATGCTATCACACGATCTAGGCTTTACATGTCCACCATCAAAGGAAACAAACTTAGTAGGAGTTTGAGACCGTGTATAAAGAGTTGGTTTAAATTTTTCTTTATATGAAATAGGTGCGCCACTATCATTATATCCACGATACATGATTGTGTTGCCATAACGATTCACAGACGTATAGAATGACAATAGAATACCTCCAGTTAGATTTATATTCTACCATATTTTTAGGGGTTTGTAAACCCCTTTTTTTATGATGATGTTATTATTTTTGTATGGGGTAGTTGTAATTGATCACATAATTCTTGGATATAATCTAAGTTGTTAGATGTGAAATGACATAAATGATTTCCACCGGCAGGTCCGTTTTGTTGGAATAGTGAAAGTACACAATTATGTTCTTTTGCGAATTTATTGATTTCTGATTTAGTTGAAGTGTAGGCGATATCCGATATAAGAATGTAAGTCATGTTGTTTTCTCCTTTTAACTAATATAGTCTATACTAAAAAAAGGGGTTTGTAAACCCCTTAAATGCATTTTATTGAATTTTTGTTTCGTTTAAAAACAACTACTTAACGTTTTTAGGCTAAGGCCTTTGACCTCCAGTCCATAATTGTTTTTTCATACCATGCTGGGTTTTTGTTTTTTAGTATATTCAAAGGAGAACTGTCTAAACCTTTGTTGTTTCGTGCTTCAACGTATTCTTCAACAGTAAAATTTTTAATAAGTTCTTTAACAAACTTTGCTTTTGTAAATGGTCCATTATATTTGAATCGTGCAATGAACAATTCTTTAGGTTGGCCAACCCGAGTTGGATGACAATTTGGAGCAACTTCATCCCATGTGGGTTGACCTTCATAAGTACCAGTGTACTCAAGATATCCGCCGTGGTAAGTAAATTGTGATTTGTTAAACTGTGTCATATCATTTTCTCCATTTGATATAACTATACTACCATAGTTTAAACTGATTGTACACCATTAAATGCAATTAATTTGCATTTTTTTTTCATAGTCATCCTCTTAAGTTATTTCTTTTCTGAAACGAACTCATACAATTTTTCAGCTTGCGCTTTAATTTCTTCTGGAGTAATTGCTTTGGGAATATACTTTTCATATGCTTCCCTCATCTGATCAGCATTTTCCTTATGCATGTCCATCATCTGATGTGCTAGGTTAATCTGATTTTCGTATGCTTTGTCAAGCATATCTTTTGCCATGTTCAATACGTCATAGCGAATTTGGAATGGATTTGACATGTGTGTCTCCTATGTGTGTTTGTGTGTTAGACCTGAGGGGCCATTACAGCCCCTCTGCTGTGATTTTTCTTTCAGCTTTTCTTAAGCCTTGCAATTTCCATCATACAATTTTTAGCTTCTTCATGATAACCAAGTGAAGCTAAATGTGATGCAGCGCGGCTGTATCCAATAATCTCGCAGGTATTTTGAATCCCCTGCCAGATTCTGGAGATAATAGAATGACTACCAATAGTAATGCTCTCAACATAGGACATTATACCCATCCCCTTAGATTAGGATTCATGTCTACATCAGCGCGGGCGACAGATCTAATATCACCTCTATTTAGACCAATGTCATTCAATTCTGCGTCTGTTAATCTACTGAGTTCCTTAACCGTAGCATTGTATATTTTTCGACGTTTCAAAGAAGCGGTTAAAGTTTTTATCAAATCTAATAGACCTTCAATCGGTCTCAGTAAGTAACTGTTTAGTGCTAGTATGTGTTGTGTCATTTTGACCCTCGTTTTTTCCAATTGAAATTTTACGAGGACGCATTTCTTCTGGGATGACATACTTCAGTTCGATTGCAAGTATACCATCTTGAATATCTGCTCCGTGCACATTTACGTGCTCAGACAGCCGGAACGTTCTTTTAAACTTCTTAGTAGAAATACCACGATGAATAAAGTCACGACCCTTAGAAACATGCTCACCTGTTACAGTCAAGGTACGATCCTTAACTTCAACAGTTAGTTCATCTTGACTGAAACCAGCCACAGCTAATTCAATCAGATAATCCGACTCAGATGTTTTAATAATATTATGAGGTGGATAATGATCGTTTGAATGTTTAGCGGTGTATTCTAACTCGTTAAACAGATGGTCGAAACCTACAAAAGATGAACGGGGAAATAGTGTTGTTAAGCCTGTCATTGTTATCTCCTTTTGATCAAGCAAGATTATAATGGAGCCGGATCATCCGCGCTCCGATATTATTTATATAGTTATAGCTATATCAAATTTAAATAGCCGGTAGTCATTTTTTTACCAAAAAGTTTCAGGATTGTTTATCATCTTTACTATTTTTTGTTGGTATATCATTTTATTGTGTTCATTAACTAATAACGTATTTTTATCATAACCAAATGTTGCATCAATATCTGGCATGTAAAGTAGTCTTTCAACTTCGTCGAAGAATTTATAAAATCTTTTATATTGGCATTCTATATTATCGTAAGAATAATCTATCCAATCATATAGTTTATATCCTTCATCTTGAAGATACTTCATTGTTCCCTTTTTTGAAAATACTAAGAAAGGTTTACCATGCTTTAAATGCTTTAATGTTTTTTCTGTTAATGAATTTTCGTATGGTCTGGTTTCTATAGAAACATTTAATAAAGCTAAATCGGTTTGTGGAAAAGAGGCATACTGATCAATATTAGCTCTATTTACATTAACAGCATTTCCATCTTTATCTACTTGTCTAATTTTAAACACTTCTTCAAATAATGAATTATCATTTAAAACTTCATAATAATAGCTTCTATATTGTTCTGGTGTTTCTTTTATAAAACTATTTAATTTTATTCTTACATCTTCTAAATAATTTTCTATTGGTGTATCAGGTTGATTTGCACATAATGTAAAGAAAGTTTCTTCATGGTTTAAGATATTTCTACGAGATGCCTCAAGCGCAGATAAAATTCTAAATTCGTTAGAACTTGCTTTTCCTATAACATAACATATTTTTTTTGCAAAATCAGGATGTCTATCTTTAAATGTTCTTTTGAGATAATAATCATGATTCCAATTATATCTTGGCAGCATTCTATTTTTAGTTTTAGGTAATTTAAAATATTTTTTTATATGTGGCTCTACGCCTTCTAGTGAATAACGATTATCATAAAAACTTAAGTGATGATCAATATTATGTTTTCTAAAAAAATTTATTATATCATTAACTATAGAACTATTTTCTGGAATAACTTCTAAACACCAAATAACACCAACCTCAATATAGCGAGAAAAAATGAATTGCATTAATGATCGAGTAAAATGTTTTTCTAACCACAGAGTAATATTTTCAAGTTCATGAATTACTACCCATGGTATTAAAATTATATTTTCATCATTTAAGTCTAAATCATCCTCAACTGATTTATATTGTATAGACCAGTTTTTATAACGAAACTGTTCTCTTATTTCGTAATCAATTTGGTTCTTTGTTTTTGAATCATATAAAGATGATTTGTGATCATTCCACAAAACTAATATGTTCGAATCCTTTAGCATAGCTATAATAAAAATATTTGTCCATTTGTTTTTTTGATTCAAAAGAATCTTCAGGAAATAAAAGACTTAAGTTTAAAACACATCCAGAATTTTCTATGTTTTGAGTTAATTTTGGAATACATCTTCCTAAATGAAATCCACAAAAGTAATAATAGTCATAACCTTCAGGGATTTCATTTACTTGTTTGCCAACCGTTATCTCATCCATAAGTTCTTCATCGTATTTAGTATACTTAAATATGTCGCAATCAATATGTTTTAATTGTGTATTTAAGTATTTTCCAAAAGAAGTAGTTTCATCACTCAACCAAGGATATTTTTCTAAATCATAATCTTTAAGTTGTTTCCATGCATCAACTACTATTAAACAGTGCACTTACTTTCTTCCAATATTATACTTCGGACAAAGTTCCCAATTATGTTTTTCTTTAAACGATATAATTTTTATAGTTCTTAGTGGTGCACATTCTAGTACTTCTTTCTTTTCTAAAGAAAGTAAACCCCAATCGCTTAATAAAGTCGTAATTGTATTTCTACGAGCGATATCGGTTTCTTCTAAGTTAGATTTTTTTCCATCAAGCAAAAACAATTCTTTAAAGTGGACAATAAAATATCGTCCTTGTTTATGTAATATATGACATGATTGATAGAGCTTTTTGTCTTTTCTAGATGCAACACCAATTCTTGTTAGCGTTTCTTTGATTTTTAAGAAATCATCTGGCTCATCTATTGTTACTTCTAACATAAGATCTGGAGACCATTCTATTAAATTATTTTCTTCTTCCACCTTTATTCACCTTCTGCTTTAGTATAGTTATTTGTTCAGGCGACAGAAGGGTTAAAGCTATTCTTGCTTTTTCATTACTATAACCATAGTACACTTTAACCACTTCAATATCACTTAAAGATTCCGCTTTAAACCATTTACTAAAGCGTTTCCTTTTTCTAACCATATTTATAAGAAAATGATATTGTAGCTTTTTATCTATGCCATGACACTTATTCATTTCATTCGCAAGAATAACAGTATCATTAAAGTAAGATAAGCCGCGGTTGACCATAAAGGGGTTATAATTTTTTTCTGCTATATCATCAACCATAATATCTTTTTTGGTTGAGTTTATAGAATTTAAATAATCAAAATGATTCATAATATATTATCCATAAAGTCTGTTATATTTTTTTAAATACATATTAGCTATATATTCATGTCCAGCTTTATTTGGGTGTAATCCATCTCCATCTGAAACTAAATACTTTTCTTTATCTCTTAGTAATACTTCAGACATAGGCTTGTCATATATTGGATGTCTTAGCCATCCTTTAGTTTTGAGGTTCCTATGGGGAAATTTAAAAGGTATATAATTGTGATCAATAGGTGGAAGCATTTGAGAAAATATGTATTTTATATTTAGTGCTTCACATATATCAGTAAGAGTTTCAATTTCTTCATAATACTTTTCTGCTATAATCTCTGGATCTGTTTTTGATATTAAAGCTTGAGCAACTGAGTAAGGATAATCACCTAAAAAATTATAAACTGGCGAATAGTCATCACCATCTTTACCATCTAACCAACGGATAGGATTAAAATGATGTCTATAATAAAAATGTAGACGAGTAGCATCAGTCCACCCAACTACAACTAAATCAATTTCTTTATAATTACGAGATATAAACGGAAGTGATTTATCTAAAATATAATCATTTCCATAACCACACTTCGCAAAATTATAAAGAGGCTTGTCTAATTTTTCTGCTATTATTTCTGGCCACTTTAGCCAAGAAACGTCTAAGTCTGGTTGTGAATCTGATGCAGTATAACCACAACCTGCTGCTACTATCATTGAATCGCCTGTACCAAAGTTTGTAATCTCATAACATCCATAGCAACGTCATGCTTTGGATCATGAGCAATAAAGGATTCTTGGCAACCTTCTGGAACAAAACTATTTTTTAAAGTTGATCCCCAACTTAAACCTTCAATTGTAGAGCGAGTATCTCTAACTTCCCACCAATCATAGGGCATAGGATTACCGGTCTGTCTCATTATATATTCAAGAAAGATAGGATCAAAAGTGTTTCCTCTTGTATAAACTTTTTTAACATTAGCTGATTTGTTTAAAACGAAAAAACTATATAGTTCTGAAATAGATTTATCATCAGAAGAAGGTTTTAATTGTTCTTTTGCTAAGTCTCCCTGTTCCATCCACCAATTTAATGTATCTTTGTTTATGTTTCGCTTATAACTTTTAACTTGATCTTGAACATCAAATTTAATCATATGAGTGTTTTCAACTAATTCACTAAATGTATAAGCCATAGTGTCACTAGTAAATCTTGACTCAGCAAAATTTAACATTGCCATTGAAACAACTACACCATTAGTTTGTTCCTGTGATAGTGTTTCAAAATCAAATACACACGCATTATTTAAACCATCATATGCTACCATTATTGCATCTCCACATTTGCCATGATTTCAGTCATACACGCTACAACGTTTAATTCATGATCTGCAACAAAAGCATTTTTATATTGATAGTCAGCTAAGATTAATACAAGTTGAGGTATTGATTGTGGTCTAACTTTATCTTGCATTCTATCATATATTCCACGGAAAATACTTGATGCATCAGTATCAATATTATTAGTAACCCATTGTCTCATCTTTTTAAAATCTTTATTTTTAAGATAAGTAAACAAGTTTTGATATGATGTGTCAGATAAATTGACAAGTATTCCTGCGTCGATTTTGCCACTAATTGCATATCGTTGACACTCATTAAGAACACGTCTCCAATCAGGACCATGTTTTAAAATAACTTGAGCTAATGTATTACGTTCATATTCAACTTTTTCTTGTTTAAGAACATCCTCTAGTCTTTGTAACATTTGCGTAGAAAGTCCAGCTAATGTTTTACGATCTGTATTGAATTCATACACTGAACAACGAGAATGTAAAGGATCTATAATACGATTCTTAAAATTGCAAGTTAAAATGAATCTACAATTGTTTGCAAATTCTTCAATGAATCCACGCAATGCAGGTTGCGTAGATTGTGGATTAAGATAATCAGCCTCATCAAGGATGACTACTTTATATCCTCCGGATAAAGACACTGAAGAAGCAAATTGTTTTATCTTCGTACGAAGAGTTTCAATGTTGCCTTCTTCAGATCCGTTAACTAGAATGTAATCTAAATCTAGTTCATTACATATTGCTTTAGCAACAGTTGTTTTACCAAGACCAGCAGATCCAGTGAAAAGCATATTAGGAACTTCACCAGAATCTACAATCTTTTGAAATACTTGTTTAAGTTGTTCAGGTAAAATGGTGTCTTTCACATATTGAGGGCGATATTTTTCTACCCATAAAAAATCATTATTCATATATCACTCCATTTTAAAAAGATAATCACCTCGGGCTGCATTTTTCCATTGAGGCGTGTAGTCCGTAAGATCTATTATAACATTATACCCCAAAGATTGTAAATAGCTTATTTCAAAATCTTTAATACTATTTTTCCAATGTGTTTCAGCAATAATAACTGGATGATATTCCTGTATTGTATCTTTAGCACCAACTAAGATTTCAGGTAAATGACCTTCAGTATCAATCATTAGAAAATCTAATCCAGGTAAATTTAAACAATCAATGTTTAGTGCCTGTACAGATAAAACATCTGTTACTTTTGCATCTGGCCAAGCATCGTCTGAAGCAACACGGCTTTGGCCTAGCTCTTCTGTACGTTCAAAGGCCAACTGTCCAGGAATTGTACTCAATGCTGCATTAAAGGGAATTACGTTATCACACGACGCAGTATTTGCAATTAAATGCTTAAAAGATTCAAAGTCAGGTTCAAACGTATAAACTGTTTCAAAATAATCTGACAATAAACGAGGTAAAACTCCAAGCCAACCTCCAGCTTGAAGTGCTATATCAAATTTGGTAACATGTTCAAATATAGCTTTTTTCTGACGACCTTCCCATTCAGTTTTTATAATATGGAATCCAACCGCGTCATTTTGATTAATAACGCTGGCTGGTAAAGACCAAGGGCCAACGCTATTATCGATATAAGAATTATATTGTTTCGTATTATTCTTCTTCATTTTCTTGTTTAAATGCTTCTACGATTGAAATACCTTGTGTACATTGATCACGTAATTGGCCAATTGTAGAAAGTTCTTCGCCGCGAAAGCCACCACGTTGTGTTACTGTATCAATAACTGCAATTGTTGAACGACAAATATTATTCATTTGTTCGTAAGCTTTTTTATGATCCATTCTTATTCTCCATAATTAGAATTTTTTTCTACTGCAATCCAGTAGGTTAAGTTGTTTTCAGTATTAGTAAATTGCGAAATTAGTTTAGATGAAACTTCAACATCATAATTACCAGACATCATTTTTAAGTTTGCAATATTAAATATGAGATTATATTTATCTGTGTTTGATTCACCTACTACGTCAATACTAAAAGTATTTGCTGTTGAATTATCACTACTTTGTACAGTAAGAGATACAACACCATCTCCACCTGGGGTAGCAGTAAGTTCAGTGTGGCCAAGTGCTGCAGCAGCACGTTTAATACGATTTAACGTATCATTATCTAAATGGAATTTAACATCTACTGAAGGCATTGATGCTGTCTTTGTTGGTGTAGTTAGCATTTCCACATCAGAGAAATAATAACGAATTTTTGATCTGCCGCTTGAGTCTCCAATAACAGCATGGTCATCTTTTAGTTGAATACGAGGTGTGTCAACTAAACCTAAAACACCAAGGAATTCATTTAAATCGTAAATGCCAAAGGTCTTATCAAATGTTTCATCTACACTTGCAACGGCTAGAATATTCTTAGCTTCGGAAATAGTTGAAATTCGATTGCCTTCTTTAATTACAAGGTTAGAATTAATCCCTGCAAAATTTTTCAACTTAGCTAAAGTTGATTCGCTTAGTTCCATAATATACTCCTGTTTAAGTCAATTGATTTATTATACCACATTATTAGTATCTTTAACACCATTATTTACAAGTTTGCTGAAATTTTTTACTTTTGCAAACTCTAACTTGTTATTGAACTTGCCATCTAATATTTCACCTTTGTGAGATATGACAAATACATTAGTATCATCATCAAGTGTATGTAAAATTTTCATAAGATTGTCTACACCTTCATGATCTAATGAGCTATCAAATGTTTCATCTAAAACTAAAAGATTAGTTGAAACACTGTTTTTCATTTTAGCCACCATTCTCCAAGTAAACAATAAAGCTAAGTCTATTCGTTGTTTCTCACCTTCACTAAACGAAGCATATGAAAAAGAGTCTCTATGTCTAGATTTAATTGTTTCTTGAAAACTTTCATCTAAATCAAAGTAAACAAAAAAGTCAAGTATTTGTAAATACTTGTTTACTAGTTTATTAATTACTGGTAAGTATTGCTTTATGATTTTTGTTTTAATGCCAGTGTCTCTAAGCATTTCTGACATTGCCATATTGTAATTTAAAGACTCATTAGTCTGTAACTTTGATTGCCAGAAATCATTAGAATCGTTGTTTAATCTTTCTAATTCTTTTTGTGATTTTACTACATCACCATCATTCCCGCGTATCTTAGAAATGGCATCAGTAAGATTTTTAATCTGTCCTTGCAACCGTAAGATTTCTTTATTGTTACCAGTAATAGATGAGGTGATTTCTCGTATTTTAGCAGCGGTTTCATTGAGCTGGCTAATATCTTGTTCCACAACAGTTGATCGCTCCGCAGCATCGTCGAGAGCTTTCTTAATCTCTGCTGCTTTAGCTTTGGAGGAGGAGAGTTTCTCTGATCGCAAACTTTCACTAATATCTTGGGAACATGATGGGCATTTATCATTTTCTTCGTAAAATTTAGAGTCTTTGACGAGGGTTGAGATTTTTTGATTAAATTCAGCTTTGTACTGTAAAAGAGCTTGTTTTTTGTTGTGGCTTTTTTTGAGTGCTTCATCAAGCCCATTTGATAAAACATTGATCTCGGATTCCTTTTCACTATTGATGAAATGTAGTTCCTCGACTTCTGCTTCTGCGAGGAATATTTCATTCTCTTTAAATTCCACCTGATCATTACTAAGAGTCTTCACTTCTTTAATATATTTTTCTTGCAGACTTATTTTTTCTTTTGCTAATTCTAAATCATATTCAATTTTACTAAGTGTATCTTTTAATAAACCGGTTTGTTCTTTTAGTATTTGATTCATTTTAGAAAAAATATTAATATCCAGAAGATCCTCGATAACATCCCTTCTATGTTGTGAAGGCAATTGCATAAATGGAATGAAGGAAGAAGAGCCTAACACAACAATTTGATGAAAACTTTTATGATTAAGTTTTAAGATGTTTTGTTCGAGAATCTTCTGGTATTCTTTGGCGTGAGAAGACTGATTAAGTAGTTTTCCATTTTGCCAAATTTCAAATATTCCTGGTTTAATACCTCTAATGATTTTAAACTCGGATCCTAAAGCATTGAATGAAACTTCAACGCAGCAGTCTTTATTGTTTATTGAGTTTATAAGTTGTGGTTTATTAATATTTCTATGTGGTTTACCAAATAATGCAAAGGCTAAAGCATCTAACAACGTAGACTTGCCAGCACCATTTTGGCCTACAATCAATGTAGACTTACTATCATTTAAATTAATTTCTGTCCAAGTATTACCTGTCGACAGAAAGTTTTTCCATCTAAGAGTTTTAAATAAAATCATAAAATTTCAAGCGCCTGAGCTTCGGTCATTAAGTTTCTCATTTTAGACTTAATGATATCTTTATCTAATTGTGTATCCACCGCGTCAATGTAACTGTCAAGTAAAACACTAGTATCTTCTATTGATATGTTTTCATCATCAACACTGGATCCAACAAAATCACTAAAGTTTTCAGCTATCTTTAGTTCATGTATTGGCCTATTTTGTATTCTATCAACAAATGAGTCAAATGTAAATATATCACTTTTATTATATACAACTATTTTTACAAATTTTTCATCAACGAGAGAAAGATCAAAATCTTCTGGTTTAAATACTCTATCATCATAATTAATACGATGAAACAATGTATTAGGATTTAAGATTGGTGTTAATTCTCTTGTTTCTGTATCTAAGACATGAAAGTTTTTAGGATCATGTGCATCACTCCAAAAGAATTCCATTTGAGATCCTAAGTAATGAATATTACCTTCTTTAGATCCAACATGATAATGACCACTTAGCACATTTTCAAAACGTGAAAATAATTTTGGATCCATACCATGAGTGTTTCTTATACCTCTCATCATCTCAAATCCAGTTAACTCCAAGTGACCAGCTAACCAATCAGCTTTACACGTTTTTACAAAGTTAATAGATTCATCATAGTTATCATTTGCAATCCAAGGCAACAATGCTAGTTTCATGCTACCATATGTCATAACAGTTGGTTTCATTACAATATGAATTTCATTCATAAAGTGACCAAGAAGCTCTTTTAATGAATTTACTTCATTTGTATTTTTGTAAAATGTATCGTGATTACCAGGAATGATGTCCATAGTAATCTTATGTTCTCTTAATCTATCTAAAAAATGTTGACGATTTCTATTAAGCGCTCTAAAATTTATAAACTTACGATGATCGTAATAATCTCCTAGATGTAAAATGTGCTTAATACCATTTTCTAGTAAGTATGGAAAAAATACTTCACTATAAAATTTTTCAGCGTTGTCTAGGAAAATGTTAGAGCTATTACGGATACCACAATGTGTATCATTAAGAATAGCTATTTTCATTCTTCGAAGAATTCCTCTAAGTTAGAATCTGCGATTTTACTTTTACGTTTAATCTTTTCTTTCTTTGCAAACTCTTTAAATTCTGTGTCGTAATGCTTTACTTTTTCAATGCGGTCTTTTAAGACATCTACAAAATGACTTGCAACATTAGCGCCGCTTCCTTCATCCCCGAAGTATAAAAATGCTTCAGCACCCGATTGTGTCATAAACTTATGTTTAATTTCTTGTTGTTTCTTTTCTTTTTGAATACGTCTTAAAAAAGCATACCAAATAATTTGTGTAAAATATGCGAAAGCATTTGGTTTACCGGTTCTTGTAGCAGCATTGATGTTGTAGTTTTCTATTGCCTTTAAGCAATTTTCTACAGCATCCATTACCATTTCTTCTCTATAAGTATAACGTATAAAATTAGATTTATGAGATAAATTCTGCGCAATCTTTAGAAAACAAACAGCAATATAGTCTGTAACAATTGGTAATTTTTGATTAGCATCTTTTGCTTTATTAACTTCAGTTACATAATCAACTACAGCCTGAGAGAACTCCTTGTTATTTACGTAATGAATGCTTTTCTTTTTTGCCATGAAAGTTCTCCTTCAACATATAATATAATTCTACCATAGTTTTCACCAAATGTAAACTACTTTTTTTTGTAAAAAAAATTAAAAAAGTGTATTTTAGGGGTGTACATCTCGCACAGCTATGGTATAATAATAGAGTGGCTTTGAGGATGGGGATATACTAGTGTAGTTTATCTTTATCAAATGGGAAATCAATTATATTATCCTCGTTTGATTCATCTAAGTCGTCAATATCATCTATATTCATAGTAGCGAGCTTATCTATTGCTTCATCTATATTCATAGTTCCGCCTGCGGCTTCGTCTTCTGATTTAAATCTTATTAAAGCTTGCTTATACTCTTTAAGCATTTCAGAAGATGGATTCGCCATTGCAACTATGTGATAAGCATTAATAGAAACCGGTTCTTGCAATTCATCTTTTAGCATCATCCAAGGTCTAAAAGAATAATATGTTATGTCACTCGCGGCTTCTAATTTTAAAATTTTAAAGCAAAAGCGTGCAATGATTTCATCTTCATCCGGTTCACTTGAAATTACTTCACAAATAATTTCTTCACCGTTTGTAAATTTAAATTGTCGAATCATTCAACTTCCACTTCATATATTTTATATTTAAATTTTTCTTTTTTATATATCTTTAGTCTTTCTATCCCATGTAATAAAGAATAGTTTTTTCTGTTTTTCCAATGTAAATCATCTGAGAGATCAAATAGTTTTGCTGCTTCACCGTTATCAGATTTCCTAAGTCCTCTTT